>Ga0306924_10003727_pt1 | contig 14713 bp, 15 predicted proteins | sample sta12Can44000111_FD_203756 | JGI IMG/M metagenome (GOLD analysis project Ga0306924, IMG submission 203756) | Lab enrichment of tropical soil microbial communities from Luquillo Experimental Forest, Puerto Rico - statanox.12C.anox.44.000.111 (v2)... | ecosystem: Environmental > Terrestrial >... | reverse complement strand
AGCGGCGGTGGCTCGACGCGGCGCGCGGCCTCGCCGACGACATGATCCGGCTCTTCTGGGACGAGCGGCTCGACGGGTTCTACGACACCGGCAGCGACGGCGAGGCGCTCATCGTGCGGCCCCGCAACCTGTTCGACAACGCCGTGCCGTGCGGCACGTCCGTCGCCATCGAGACGCTCTTCAGGCTGGCGGTCCTGACGGGCGAGTCGCGCTACGAGTCGACGGCGCTCACCGCGCTGAGACCGATGGCGGACCTGATGGCCCGGCACGCGAGCGGATTCGGCCGCTTCCTCTGCGCGCTCGACTTCCACCTCGGGCCCGTGGTGGAGGTCGCGCTGGTCGCGCCCGCCGCCGGGGACGGGCTCGGCGCGCTCGTCAGCGAGGTCTTCGGACGCTACCTGCCCAATCGCGTCGTGACCGGTATGGTGAGCGGTGACGGCGCCGGTGCCGCCGGGATCCCGCTGCTCCAGGGAAGGGAAGCGGTGGGCGGCAAGGCGACGGCGTATGTCTGTAGAAATTACGCGTGCGAGCTACCGGTGACCGAGCGCGACGCGCTGGCCCGTCAGCTCGAGGCGGTGTAGCGTGCGCCTGATCGTCCTGCTGCTCTCGACGCTGGTGCTCCTGTCCGCCGCGCCGGCGTCGGCCCAGCTCGACCAGATCCTCAAAGAGGTGGAGACCTACTCGAAGTCGGGGGTCGGCGTGTCGGGCGACGAGAAGGTCGGCGCGGCGCTCAAGCAGGCTCTCCAGGTCGGGACCGAGAACGCCGTGAAGCTCACGGGCAAGACCGACGGCTACTTCGCCAACAAGGCGATCAAGATCCTGATGCCCGACAAGCTGCGCTCGGTCGAGAAGGGCTTGCGGGCGGTCGGCTACGGCGGCGACATCGACAATCTCGTGCTCAGCATGAACCGCGCGGCCGAGCGTGCGGCGCCCGAGGCCAAGAAGATCTTCTGGGACGCGATCGGCAAGATGACGATCGACGACGCGCAGCGCATCCTCAACGGCACGCCGACCGCGGCGACCGACTACTTCAAGGACAAGACCTCCGCGTCGCTCGCCCTGACCTTCCGGCCGATCGTCGATCGCGCCATGGACGAGGTGGGCACGGTCAAGCAGTACAACGAGCTCCTGGGCCAGGCCAGGGCGATTCCCTTCTTGAAGACCGAGAGCTACGATCTCGATCGCTACGTGGTCGGCAAGGCCCTCGACGGCCTCTTCCACGTGGTCGGCGACGAGGAGCGCAAGATCCGCACGGATCCGGCCGCGCGCGTCACGTCACTCCTGAAAGAGGTTTTCGGGAAGTAGAGTCGGAGTCGCGCCGTCGCCGCACCAGACCGGCCAGGAAGACCACGGCCGCCGGCAGCCAGATCCAGCCGAGCTCGCTCCACATCACCCGGAGGCCGCGGTACCCGAAGAACACCGGCAGCGAGATCGGCGAGACGAGGATCGGGCGCCACGGGAAGAAGTAGCGCTCATCGGAGAACGGCGCGAAGAATGCCACGCCGAGCCCGCCGTTGGTCATCGCATCGAGAATTCCGTGGGAGGCGGTGGCGACGAAGAAGAACAGCCAGAGCCTCGCCGGGCCCGGGCTCGCCAGCCGGGCGCGGCGCACGATGACGGTCACGAGCAAGGCCAGCACGGCGGCAACCAGGAGCGAGTGCGAGAGCCCGCGGTGGCCGAGCATGGCTCGGTACGGGATGCGGAACAGGAACGAGGTGACGGCGTCCAGATCGGGTGCGACGGCGCACAGCGCGCCGAGGCTCCAGACGATCGCTCGGGATCGGCGGCCGACGGCCACGCTGCCGAGCGCGACGGCGGCGATCGCGTGAGAGAAGACGGACGGCATTCAGGAGCGAGCCGGCTCTACCCCCCGGCGCCGCCGGCGTCCCGCTCCGGCCCCGACAGGGTCGCGCCGCCGTCGACCACGAGCACGTGGCCGGTGATGTAGCGCGCGAAGTCCGACAGGAGGTAGCGCACGGCGTGGCCGATGTCCCAGCCGGTGCCCTCGACCTTCAGCGCCGACGCCGTGCGCCGCCGGTCGCGGGCGGCCGCGCTCATGCCACGCTGGTAGACCATCGGCGTGTAGACCGGCCCGGGCGCCACGCAGTTCACGCGGATGCCCTCGGGCCCATGGTCGACCGCCATCGCCTTCGTCAGCGCGATGACGGCGCCCTTCGAGACGGAGTAGGCGGTGAGGCCGCGCGGACGCAGCGCGGAGATCGACGACACGTTGACGATCGCGCCGCCGCCGGTACGCCGCATCGCGGGAATCGCGTGCTTGGCCGCCAGGAACATCGTGTCGACGTTGACCGTCATCAGCCGATGCCAGCTCTCCTCGGTCTCGTCGACGACCGAGCCGCGGCTGCCGATGCCGACGTTGTTGTCGAGGTAGTCGAGCCGGCCGTAGCGGTCCATCGCGGCTTCGACCACGGCGGCGCAGTCGGACGCGCGGGTCATGTCGGCCTGGAACGCGAGGCCCTGGCCTCCGCCGGCCTCGATCATCTCGACCGTCCGCTTCGCGAGGGCGATGTCGCGGTCGACCACGATCACCCGCGTGCCGGCGCGCGCGAGCAGGATCGCGGCGGCGCGGCCGTTGCCGATCCCGTCGCCGGCGGCGCCCCCGCCGGTGACGATCGCGACCTTGTCTTGCAGACCCCAGCTGTCGGGTACGTCGAAGCGCTGTGCGTCGGCCATGTCGTCCTCCGGTGGCGGATTCTATCAGCCGAGCGGCACGCACAGCACGCTGATCGAGTGCGCCGGAAACTCGTGCTCGAACCGGTGGCCCCGCGCGGTCAGGCGCGCCTCGCGCACGTCGACGGCGCGTGGGGTCTCGAACGAGTTCGTCGCATCGACCGAGGCGCCGTTGACCTCCGCGACCAGGACGTCGTCCTTCACGGCGGCGTCCCCCAGCTCGATCGACGCCCGATGGCCGCGATCACGATCGCGATTGACCGCCGCGATCGTGAGGCGGCTGCCGCCCGCGTCGCAGGTGGCGGTGGCGTCGAGCATCGCGAACGGCCCGAGATCGGAAACGTGGTGCACGCGGCCCCAGCCGCTCTCTTCCTGGCCGGGCGGGAGCGCGTGGGTGGGACTCTCCACGGCCACGTCGAGCGCGATCTCCTGCGTGTGCTCCGCGTAGAGACGCAGCGGATGATAGATCGTCTGCAAGAACAGGCCGTCACGCCGGGTGAAGATCGGCGCGATCGCGTTCACGAGCTGCGCCAGATTCGCGATCCTCACCTCGCGGCAGTGGCGGACGAAGCCGTTCAGATAGGTCGCGATCGCCAGCGCGTCGGTCAGGTTGTAGCGCTCCTCGACGCCGCCGATGCGGTCCTCGAGGCTGCGCGTGCGGTACCACACGTTCCACTCGTCGAAGGCGATGGCGATCGGGTGCTCGATCCGCTGCGCGTGCCGCACGCGCTCGATCAGCGCGGCGCAGATGCGCACGGCACGCTCGGCCTGGTGCGACTGGAACACGGTCGCGTAGTGATCGCGCTGGCCCGTGTAGAGATGGATGCTGTGGTAGTCGACGAACGGCGCCAGGCCGTCGAGCACCGTCGCGTCCCAGTCGCTGACGCCGTTGTGGCCGCAGCCGATCAGCTCGATCGAGGGATCGGTGCGCTTCATCACGAACGCGAAGCTCTTGGCCTTCTTGACGTAGTCCTCGGCGCTCAGGCTGCCGATCTGCCAGCCGCCGTACATCTCGTTGCCGAGGCCCCAGTAGTGGACGCGGTGCGGCTCGGGGTAACCGTGCCGGCGGCGCAGGTTCGCCCAGTGCGTGTTGCCCGTGCCGTTACAGTACTCGAGCCACGCCTGCGCCTCGTCCATCGTGCCCGAGCCCATGTTCACGCAGATGTAGGGCTCGGCGCCGATCACGCGGCAATACTGGATGAACTCGTTGGTGCCGAAGCGGTTGGACTCCTCGGCGTGCCAGGCGAGCTCCATGCGCCGCGGCCGGTCGGCGACGGGCCCCACGCCGTCGAGCCAGTGGTAGCCGCTCACGAAGTTGCCGCCCGGCCACCGGAGGATCGGCACACGCAGCGGGCGCACGGCGTCGAGCACGTCGCGGCGAAAGCCGGCAGCGTCGCTCAGCGGCGAGCCTTCCTCGTAGATGCCGCCGTAGATGCAACGGCCGAGGTGCTCGATGAAGTTTCCGAAGATGCGGCGGTCCACCGTGCCGATCCGCCGATTCAGGTCGATGCCGATCCGCGCCATTGAGTCCTCCTCGCAGAGTGAAGGGACGCCCCGCCGCCCTGTTATACTCCCGCACGGCCAGAGAGGAGACCTCCATGTCACAGCCGACGCCCTCAGTCGATCGCCGCCGCTTCCTGCAAGGCGCCGCCCTCGGCGCCACCGCCTTCGCGCTCGGCGCCCGCAGCGCGTCGGCTCAGCCGAAGCCCACCATCACCTACTGGAACGGGCTCACCGGCGCCGACGGCAAGATCATGGACGAGCTGATCGACCAGTTCACGCGCGAGACCGGGATCCGCATGGAGCAGCAGCGGATCGTGTGGGCGGATCTCTACGCGAAGCTGCAGGTCGCGGTGCCGGCCGACGAGGGGCCGGACCTGGCGCTGATCCATACCGTCGAGGTCCCGCACTTCGCGAGCGACGGGATCCTCGAGCCGATGGCCGACGCGGCGACGGGCGCGAAGGGCTTCAAGGGCGAGGATTATCTGCCGTCGACGTGGCAGGGCGGCATGTACCAGGGCAAGCGCTACTCGATCCCGCTCGACGTGCCCCAGCACGTGCTCTACATCAACACGAAGGTGATGAAGGAGGCGGGGCTCGCCGGCCCCGACGGCAAGCCGAAGGTTCCCGGCACGCGCGACGAGGTGCTGGCGATGGCGAAGAAGATCACGAAGGGCGACACCTTCGGCTTCGCCATCGGCACCACGAACCCCGGGCGCTATACCTGGGGCTTCCACAACCTCCTCTGGCAGAACGGCGCCAACGTCTACGCCGCGGACCTCAAGAAGTCGGGCCTCGCCGAGCCGGCCGCGATCGAGGTGGCCGAGTTCTGGAGCTCGATCCAGAACCAGCACAAGATCGCGCCGCCGGCGAACGCCAACTGCCGCGACGCGTTCATCGCCAGCAAGCTCGGCCTCTGGATCGCCGGCTCCTGGAACTTCACCGGGCTCCGCGATGCGAAGGTCGAGTTCGTCGCGGCGCCGGTGCCGCGTATCTTCAAGCAGCCGGTCGTGTGGACGATGCCGCACCAGTTCACGTTCCCGAAGAAGAAGGCCGTCGATGCCGCGAAGCGCGACGCCGCGTGGGCGCACATCCGCTGGATGAGCGATCACGTCGCCGAGTGGACCCTGAAGGCCGGCCAGGTCTCGGCGCTCCGCAAGCCGCACTCGGACTCGCGCATCACCGGCGATCCGGTGCTGAAGACCTTGCTCGGGCAGGCCGGGACCTGGCAGTCGGGGCAGCCGACGCCGAAGTGGGTCGCCGCCGAGAACATCACGCGGCCCATCATCGAGAACGTCTACATCGGCCAGCGGCCGGCCGCGGCGGCCATGGGCGACCTCGCCAAGCAGATCAACGCGCTGCCCGACTAGCGCGCGAGCCCGGTGAGGCCGCGCCGCGCGGTGCGCCGAGGCGCCTTCACGCCATACCTGTTCCTGGCGCCCGGCCTCGCCCTGTTCGCGGTCTTCCGCGTCTATCCGTTGCTCGAGGGGCTCTGGCTTTCGTTCACCAACGCGCGCCTGGGCCGCGCCCAGCAGGCGTTCGTGGGCGCCGCGAACTACGCGCGGCTCCTCGACGACACGCGCTTCCACGTGAGCCTCTGGAACACCGCGTACTACACGGTCGCGAGCACGGTGCCGATCCTGGCCGTGCCGCTATTGCTGGCGGTCCTGCTCAACCGCGGCGTCGCGATGCGGACCTTCCTGCGCGGGGCCTTCTTCTTTCCGTTCACGCTCTCGGTCGTCACGGTCGGCCTCACGTGGCTCTGGCTGCTCGACCCGGTGATCGGCCCCTCGACCTACTATCTGCGCGCGGCCGGGGTGCCCGTCCGGTCGTGGCTCGCCGATCCGGCGACCGCGATGTGGGCGATCATCCTGACGACCGTGTGGTGGGTGACCGGCTACTACCTGGTGATCTATCTCGCGGGCCTCCAGGACATCCCCCGCGAGCTCTACGAGGCGGCGGCGATCGACGGCGCCGGCGGCTGGCGAAGCTTCTGGTCGATCACGATGCCGCTGCTCCGCCCGGTCTTCCTCTTCGTGCTCGTGACCCACGTCATCGGCTCGTTCCAGATTTTCGGCCAGGTGTTCGTGCTCACCGGCGGCGGTCCGGGCGACGCGACCCGTACGGTCGTCCAGCACCTCTACGAGACGGCCTTCCAGAACTTCTTCCACTTCGGCTCCGCCTCGGCGATGGCGTGGGTGCTCTTCGTCGTGATCCTCGTGTTCTCGCTGCTCCAGTTCCGGCTGCTGCGCGGCCATACGCAGTATTGAGTCCGGTATGAGCCGAGCCGTTCGCGTCTGGCGTGTGCTGCTCACCGGACTTCTGGTGATCATGGCGATCGCCTGGCTCCTGCCGGCGGTGTGGGTGCTCGTCACCTCGCTGAAGCCGACCGAGAACATCGTGCGCGTGCCGCCGGAGTGGATCCCGTGGCCGGCGACGATCGGGCACTACGGCGAGGTACTCTTCAGCAGCTCGCGCACTGCGCGCATCGGTCGCGCGTTCTTCAACAGCATCGTGGTGTCGCTCGGCTCGGTGGCGGTGGTCGTGCTCACCAGCGCGATGGCGGCGTATCCGCTGGCCCGCATGCGTTTTCGCGGACGCGACCTGGTCTTCGGCCTCCTGGTCGGCAGTCTCATGGTCCCGAACGCGGTGATCCTGGTGCCGCAGTACGTGCTCGTGCAGCGCCTGGGCTGGCTCAGCACCTATCAGGGGCTCATCGTGCCCGAGGCGGCGATGACGTTCGCCTTCGGCGTGTTCCTGCTCCGGCAGTTCTTCCTGACGATCCCGTCCGAGCTCGAGGACGCCGCGCGCATCGACGGCGCCGATCCGTGGCAGATCTTCACGCGTATCGTGCTACCGCTCTCTCAGCCAGTCCTGGGGGCTCTGGCGATCTTCGCCTTCCGCTCGGCGTGGAACGACTTCCTCTGGCCGCTCATCGCGGTCAACAAGCCCGACATGTTCCCGCTGCCGGTCGCGCTGGCGCTGCTGCGCGGTGCCTATGCCGCGGAGTCGTACGGGCCGATCATGGCCGGCGCGGTGCTGAGCGCGCTGCCGCTCCTGATCGTGTTCCTCGTGGCCAACCGCCGGATCGTCGAGGGCGTGCGGGTCAGCGCGCTGAAGGGGTAGCCGTCGGCCAGGGGCCGGTCACGACGATCGCTTCGTCGGTCCCGGGCCAGGGGGGCATCGTGACGCCGAGCGCGCGCAGGGGGTCGTCGCCGAGCGCGCGAAACTGAAAGTGCACGCCCTGGGGGATCGTGAGGCAGACGCCGGGCTCGAGCGCCACGATCTCCTCGCGAGCGCCCTGACGGCGCCACATCTCGCCGCGGCCGCTCAGGACGCACCAGATCTCCTCGACCGTCCGGTGCGTGATGGCCGCCGACACGCGGCCGGCGGCGAGCTCGAACTCGGCCATGCTGCCGCGGGGCAGCGCCAGGAGGACGCGGACGTCGGAGCCATCCGGCGCCACGACGGTGGGATCGTGCGGACGGCGCGTCGTCGCGAACGACGTCATCGGCCCAGTGTAGCCCGCGCCGGCACTACAGACCGCATGCATCGCACCGTCGGGCCCGAGGGGCGGGGTTGCGCCGCGAGGAGAGTAAAGCTTGGCCCCACGGCGATCGAGAACCTATGGTGGATCTGTCCCAGTTCTTCGCCCCGGGAGGCCCGTCATGGCCGACGAAACTCCAGCCACCACGACGTCCAGCGCGACGAGGTGCGGGCGCTGTCAATCGGCCCTCGGCGAGCGCGAGCGGATCGCCGCGGGTGACCGCGTCTTCTGCCGCACCTGCTACGACATCCTCAAGCTCCAGGTCAAGAACGGCGTGGCGGCGATGTCGGAGGGCATCAACTATCCGATGGCGGCGGTCGGGGCGCTCCTGGGCGGGATCGTCGGCGCGCTCGCGTGGTGGGGCGTCACCGTGCTCACCAAGATCGGCTTCGGCCTGTTGGCCGTGGTGATCGGCCTGCTCGTCGGTCACGGCACACTCCGGTTTGCCGGCGGCAAGCGAAGCGTCGGGCTGCAGATCATGTCGGTCGCGGTGGGGACGCTCTCGTTCCTGGTCGCCGTCTATCTCGTCAACATGACGTTCATCAACGAGCTGCTCGCTCAGAAAGGCGACGCGCTGCGCGTGACCTTCCCGCCGGCGGGTCTGGCGATGTTCTACCACGTCATCGCGGCGAACTTCGGGATCATGAAGCTCGTGTTCCTCGGGATCATCGTGTACGAGGCGTGGTTCATCCCGCGCCCGGTCAAGCTCCCACCCGCGTGACCGAGCCGAGCGAGGCCGAGCGCCGGGCCCGCGAGGCCGAGAACCTCCGGGCCGTCTTCCAGAGCCTCCAGCAACCGGACCGCGACCGCGAGCATCGGTCTTCTCGTGCCGGCCGAGCCGCGGCCGGCGCCGCGGGTGCGAGCCTGCTCTTCATCCTCGGCAAGGCCAAGTTCTTCGGGCTCTTCGCCGGGCTCGTGAAGTTCAAGACCCTCGCGACGATGCTGCTGTCGATCGGCGCCTACGCGGTCGAGTGGGGCTGGCTGTTCGCGGCGGGCTTCGTCCTGCTGATCTTCGTCCACGAGATGGGCCACGCCGTGGCCATGCGGCTCGAGGGGATTCCGGCGGGCGCGCCGGTGTTCATTCCATTCGTCGGCGCGTTCATCGCGATGCAGGACCAGCCGCGCGATGCCGCCGTCGAGGCGCGGGTGGCGATGGCGGGCCCGGTGGCCGGCTCGCTCGCCGCCTGGGTGACGCTCTGGGCCGGCGTCGAGCTCGAGCTGCCGCTGCTTCTGGCGCTCGGTCACACGGCCGTGCTGATCAATCTCTTCAATCTCGTGCCGGTCTCGCCGCTGGACGGCGGCCGCGTCGTCATGGCCTTCACGCGTGGGTACTGGGTGATCGGGTACGCCATCGGGATCGGCGCGCTCGTGGTGACGCGCTCGCCCATCCTCCTGATCGTCCTGCTGGTCGGTCTCTGGTCGCTGGTGCAGCGGTGGCGCCATGCCGCGCCCGGGTACGATGCGCTCACGCCGCGTCAGCGCAGGCTGATCGCGCTCGCGTACGCCGCGCTGATCGTGGCGCTCGTGGCGACCTTGTCGGTGGGAGCCACCGACAGCCCCGCCCCGTTGGCCCAGTAGCCCGCGTCCGAGTACACTGCCTTCTCGGGAGGAGCGGATGACCGAGACCGGCAGGAGCGAGATCGTCTGGCGGCCCACCGCTGAATACGCCGAGCGCACGCGGCTCGCCCGCTTCATGCGCTCGCTCGGCGTCAGCTCGCTGGAAGAGCTGCAGCGACGGAGCGTCGCGGAGCCCGACTGGTACTGGGACGCGGTCGTTCGCGACCTCGGCGTTCGATTCAACCGGCCGTACACGCGTGTGCGCGATATCTCGGGGGGAGTCCAGTGGCCGCGCTGGTTCGAGGGCGGCCTGATGAACTTCGCCGACAACTGCGTCGATCGTCACGTGGAGAGCGGGCGCGGCGAGCAGGCGGCGCTCATCTGGGAAGGCGACGAGGGCCGCACGCGCAACCTGACCTACCACGAGCTGTCGCGCGAGGTGAACCAGCTCGCCAACGCGCTCCAGCGCCTCGGCGTCGGTGAAGGCGACCGGGTCGGCGTGTTTCTGCCGATGTCGCCCGAGGCGGCGATCGCGACCCTGGCGATCGTGAGGATCGGCGCGATCTACACGCCGTGCTTCTCGGGCTACGGCGCCCAGGCCGTGGCCTCGCGCCTTCAAGATTGTGAGGCGAAGGCGTTGATCACGGCCGACGGCTTCTACCGCCGCGGCCAGATCGTGAAGATGAAGGAGACGGCCGACGAGGCGGTGGCGGCGTCGCCGTCGATCCGGAGCGTGATCGTCTACAAGCGGCTCGGCCGCGAGATCCCGTGGGCCCAGGGGCGTGATCGCTGGTGGCACGAGCTGATCGGGCACGAGTCGGATGCGTGTCCGGCGCTGCCCGGCTCGTTCGATCGCCCGTGCTTGATCATCTACACGTCGGGGACGACGGGCCGGCCGAAGGGCGCGGTGCTGACGCAGGGCGGATTCCTGCTCAAGTGCGCCCACGACTTCGGCTACCTGATGGACGTGGGCCCGGGCGATCGGCTCTTCTGGCTGACCGACCTCGGCTGGCTGATGGGGCCGATGCTCATCACGGCCGCGCTCTTCCACGGCGGCACGGCGGTGCTCTTCGAGGGCGTGCCCGATTTCCCGAAGCCAGATCGTCTCTGGTCGCTGGTCGAGCGGCACCGGATCAACATCATGGGCATCTCGCCCACGGCGGTGCGCGCGCTCATGCCTCACGGCGCCGAGCACGTGCACGCCCACGAGCTCGGCTCGCTGAGGCTCCTCGGCTCGACCGGCGAGCCCTGGAACCCCGAGCCGTATCGCTGGCTCTTCGAGAACGCGGGCAAGGCGCGCGTGCCGATCATCAACTACACGGGCGGCACCGAGATCTCGGGCGGCATCCTCAGCTCGTTCCCGGTCGCGCCGATCAAGCCGTGCTCGTTCACCGGGCCCATCCCGGGCATGGCCGCCGAGTGCTTCGGCGACGACGGCCGGCCCGTGCGCGGCCAGGTCGGCGAGCTCGTCGTCACCGCGCCGTGGCCCGGGATGACGCAGGGCTTCTGGAAGGACCCGCAGCGCTACGAGGAGACCTACTGGTCGCGCTGGCCCAACGTGTGGGTCCACGGCGACTGGGCGTACGTCGACGAGGACGGCTTCTGGTTCATCCAGGGGCGCTCGGACGACACGTTGAAGATCGCGGGCAAGCGTCTGGGCCCGGCCGAGGTCGAGTCGGTGCTGGTCTCGCACGAGGCCGTCGCCGAGGCCGGCGTGGTCGGCGTGCCGCACGAGGTGAAGGGCGAGGCGATCGTCTGCTTCGTGGTGCTCCGGCCGAACCGCCACGCGTCCGAGCCGTTGCGCACTCAGCTCTCCGACCTGATCGCGCACCAGATGGGCAAGGCACTCAAGCCCGAGCGTGTGCTGTTCACGAAGGATCTGCCGAAGACGCGGAGCGCCAAGATCATGCGGCGCGTGATCCGCGCGACCTATCTGGGCAAGGAGCCGGGCGATCTCTCCTCGCTCGAGAACCCGAATGCCGTCAAGGCCATCACGGAGGCATCATGACGAAGCGCTCGCCGGCCGTCGCCGTCGCAGTCGTACTCCTGGCCGCGGGTGTCGTCTTCGCCCAACAGCCCGCGCAGCCGCCGGTCCGCGAGATCACGAAGATCGCGGGCGAGGTCTATCGCTTCCGGAACAACAACCACTACTCGGTCTTCGCGGTGACGCCGGCCGGTGTGATCGCGACCGATCCCATCGACGCCGGCGCGGCCCAGTGGCTGAAGGACGAGATCACGCGCCGCTTCAAGGTGCCCGTCCGCTACGTCGTCTACAGCCACGATCACGCCGACCACATCTCCGGCGGGCAGGTCTTCACCGACGCGGTCGTGGTCGCGCACGAGAACGCCAAGGCCGCGATCGTCGCCGAGAAGCGGCCGACCGCCGTGCCGGGGGTGACCTTCTCGGACGACATGGCCATCGAGCTCGGCGGGACGGTCGTTCAGCTCTCGTACGTCGGCAAGAACCACTCCGACAACTCGATCGTGATGCTCTTTCCCAAGGAGCGCATCCTCTTCGCGGTGGACTTCATCCCGGTCGAGGCGCTCGCGTTCCGCGACTTCCCAGACGGCTACATCAACGACTGGATCGACTCGCTGCGCAAGGTCGACACGATGGACTTCGACATCCTGGCGCCCGGCCACGGCCCGCTCGGCCGCAAGGCTCACGTCGCCATGTTTCGCGAATACCTGGAGGATCTGCGCGCCGAGGTCTCGCGGTACGTGCGCGAGGGCAAGTCGCTCGAGGAGACCAAGCAGCTCGTCAAGATGCCGAAGTACGAGAAGTGGGGCAACTATCAGCAGTGGCTTCCGCTGAACGTCGAGGGCATGTACCGGTACGTGTCGCTGTACCGCCGGCCGAACTGACATCACGCTGAGCCAGGAGTGAGCACGCCATGCTGAGCCGCGAAGACAACGAGCTCTTGCTCCCTCGAACATCTCGGAACCAGCGACACCGCCATCATCCACGTGCGCCGCCGGCTCCTCACCGCGGCGCGCGCCTTGCGCGACCGCGGCGCTCCCGCGCCCGGGCGCGATCCCGAGTCGTTCCACGTGCGCTCAGCTTCCGTAGTGGTGAACCCGGGAGCGAAGTGGATACACGGCGCGCTGCCCCGGGTGATGGCCAAGCCCGGCCGCCAGCTCACACGCGTCTGAGGTGGTATACTCCGGCCTTGACGTCGTGGGGGGAGGATTCCTGAGAACCGGGTGCGGCCCGGGACCCCTCGAACCTGCACTGGGTAATGCCAGCGAAGGGAACACGGCGAGCGATGAACGGCCGCACCCGTCGAGGGGACGCGGCCGTTTTGTTTATGAAGATCGTCGTCAACGGAAAAGACCTGGAAGTCGCCGACGGCCTGAACGTGGAGGGGCTGCTGGTGCACCTCAACGTCAAGCGCCAGTACACCGCGGTGGCGGTGAACCGCGAGGTCACGCCGAAGAGCGCCTACGAGGCCACCGTGCTGCGCGAGGGTGATCGGGTCGAGATCGTCAGACCGATGGGCGGCGGATAGCGCAGGGGAGGGCGAGCCATGAGCGACACGAATCTGGTCATCGGGGGCAAGGAATTCTCGTCACGACTGATCGTCGGCACGGGAAAGTACGCGTCGATGGACGTCATGAAGCGGGCGCACGAGGCGTCGGGAGCGCAGATCGTCACGGTGGCGCTGCGCCGGGTCAGCCTGCCCTCGGGCGAATCGATCCTCGATCATCTGGACACGACGCGCTACACGCTCCTGCCCAATACCGCCGGCTGCTACACCGCCGACGAGGCGATTCGCACGTGCTACCTGGCCCGCGAGGCCGGCCTGGGCGAGATGGTCAAGCTCGAGGTGATCGGTGACCCGCGCACGCTCTTCCCGGACGTGTTCGGTCTGCTCGAGGCCACGCGCACCCTGGCGCGCGAGGGCTTCATCGTCATGCCGTACACGAACGACGATCCGGTGATGGCCAAGAAGCTCGAGGACGCCGGCGCCGCGGTCGTCATGCCGCTCGGGGCGCCGATCGGATCGGGTCTCGGCATCCGCAACCCGTACAACATCAAGATCATCCTCGAGTCGGTCAGCGTGCCCGTCATCGTGGACGCGGGCGTCGGTACGGCCTCGGACGCCGCGATCGCGATGGAGCTTGGCTGCGAGGGCGTGCTGATGAACACGGCGATCTCCGGTGCGCAGGACCCGGTCGACATGGCCCGCGCCATGAAGCTCGGCGTCGAGGCCGGGCGCCTGGCCTTCAAGGCCGGCCGCATCGGCAAGAAGCTCTACGCCACCGCGTCCTCGCCGCTCGAGGGCGTCCCCGATTGGACGACCTGAAGCTCTGTCTCGTCACTGATCGCACCCAGACGCACGGCCGCGATCTCACGGCGGTCGTGGGCGAGTGCCTGGCGGCGGGCCTTCCCGCCGTCCAGGTTCGCGAGAAGGACCTCGGCGCCGGCGACCTGGCCTTCCTCTGCCGGCGCATCCGCGCGCTCACGCTCGACCGGCAGGCGCTGTTGATCGTCAACGACCGGGTCGACGTGGCGCTCGCGGTCGGCGCCGACGCGGTGCAGCGCACCTCGACGTCGCTCGCGATCCAGGACATCCGCGCGGTCGCCGACAAGCGGCTGCGGATCGGCGTGTCCACCCACTCGCTCGAGGAGGCGGTCGAGGCCGAGCTGAAGGGCGCCGACTGGGTCGTGTTCGGCCCGGTCTTCGACACGCCCTCCAAGCGGCCGTACGGGCCGCCGCAGGGGCTCGAGCGGCTCACGCGCGTGGCGGCGACCGTTCGCCTTCCGGTGATCGCGATCGGCGGCATCACGCCAGACCGCGTGCGCGACGTCTTGCGCGCGGGCGCGCGCGGCATCGCCGTCATCTCGGCGATCATCGCCGCCGAGTCGCCGGCCGACGCGACCCGGCGCTTCCTCGACGCGCTGGATCGCGGCGCGTGAAGGTCCTGATCGTCGGCGGCGGCATCATCGGCTGCTCCGCCGCCTACGATCTGGCCCGGGCGGGGTGCCGGGTCACGCTCTTCGAGCGGGGGACGCCGGGCGCCGAGGCGTCGGGCGCCGCCGCGGGGCTCCTGGCGCCGATCGACGAGTCGACCGAGACCACCTTCGCCCGCCTCGCGCTGGCGGGCTGGCGCCTCTATCCCGGCGTGGTCCGCGATCTGGAAGAGCGTACCGGCATCGACGTCGAGTACGTCACGCGCGGGACCATCTATCCGACCTCGCCGGCCCAGAAGCGGCGCGACGTCGGGCAGTGGGCTGACGTCGCGGAGTTCGGCGTCGAGATGCTCGAGGGCGAGGAGCTCCGGCGCCGCGAGCCGGCGCTCTCGCCGGCGATCACCCACGCGGTCTTCGTCAAGGGCGATCACTGGCTGAACAACCAGAAGCTGGTGCTCGCCTACGCGCAGGCGGCGGCGAGCGCGGGGGTCGAGCTCCGGACG
>Ga0306924_10003722_pt1 | contig 14725 bp, 12 predicted proteins | sample sta12Can44000111_FD_203756 | JGI IMG/M metagenome (GOLD analysis project Ga0306924, IMG submission 203756) | Lab enrichment of tropical soil microbial communities from Luquillo Experimental Forest, Puerto Rico - statanox.12C.anox.44.000.111 (v2)... | ecosystem: Environmental > Terrestrial >... | reverse complement strand
ATGAACGGCAAGGCTACGTGTTTACGGGCGCCAGGCTCGGCCAAGTCGATCCCATCGACCAACTCGGCACCGATCCGCACCGGCTCGACTCCTACACCGAGCGGCTGCGCGCCTTTCAACTGGCGGAATTCTTCAAGGGCACCAAGGATCAGTTCAAGCACTTCGAGAAGACCAACGGCTATGCCAATGTGCCGCTCGACGGACTGTGGTTGCGCTCGCCTTATCTGCACAATGGCTCGGTGCCCACACTCGCGGACCTCTTGGAGCCGCCGGCCAGGCGGCCCGTGGCCTTCGTGCGCGGCCGCGACACGCTCGACGCAAACCGCGGCGGGTTCACCGCGCCGCCCTGCGAATCGCAGCCGGGCGGATTTTGCTTCGACACGCGTCTGCCGGGAAACAGCAACAGCGGGCACCTTTACGGCACCGATCTTCCGGCAAACGAAAAGGCCGACCTTCTGGCCTATGTCCTCACGTTCTGAACAGGCGGACGAGAACCCATGGCTCAAGCGCAAACGATTTCCGCCCCTGAGGCCGAAGCTGCGGGACGGCTACGCACCTATCGCGTGCTCTTCCTCATCAGCATCCTGGGAAATCTGGTGGTGTGCCTCTGGTGCATCTTCGCGCCGGTGAGCTTTGCGCGCGCGTTGCATCAGCCCGATCCCTTCCCCGAAGCCTGGCCGCGCGTGTGGGGCGCCACTTTGCTCGGCCTTCACCTCGTCTACGTGCCGGGGCTGCTCAATCCGCTGTTCTATCGCTGGCCGAACTGGTCGAGCATTGCGATCAAGTTCTTCATGACGATCATCTTTCTCGTGTCCGGACGCTTTTTCTATCCATTCGCGCTCTGGGATTTCAGCTTCGGGGTGATTCTTCTCGTCGCCTACTATCGGCTGATGCTCGCCGATGTCGCGCGCAAACCTTAGTAATCGCCAATGTGAAAGGGCGGCAACGCCACCAATTGCTTGCTGCCGTCAGTCCTCGAACACTGCGGAAAATGGCACCCGCTGAAAACCAGCCGGCGTTGGCTCGCCGGCCTGTGCGACCCGCGGCCGCTTCTGTGTCGGATGGCCGGTGGCCAACCGATTCCAGTCATAGTCAAACACCTGTGCCAGGTATTCCGCGATCTCCTGATCGTCGAAGATGAGGCTGGCGTCCCGGTTCGTCTTGACGCCCTCGTTTGACCAATTGTGACTACCAAACACGACCTTCTTACCATCCACGATAATCGTCTTGTTGTGGCAGCACGGCTGAAAGCGGAACACCTCACGGGGGAATCCCATGGCTACCAGAATGTCCAGGCTCTCCTGTTTCATCAAGTCACGGCATATGATGCGAACCTCGCGTCCCTCGTCGATCTGCTTCTTGAGCGCGCCGACAAGCAGCCGAAACTCAGCGAAGTCTTCGTTCGTGCCCCGGAAATTGATGTACTGATTTTGGAACCATACACTCTCCGTCGCGTCGCCGATAAATTTCAACACATGTTCAGCATAGTTGTCCGGCGTCAGTAGCGGTTGTACGCTGACCACGCGATTGATTCGTTTCGGCGGGAAAAACTGTGGAGGCGCGGCAAAGGCGACCGCGGGCTCCGGTTCTTCCTCCGGCACGAACAGATCCGGTGCGGCAAGCGACGCGGGCGCTCCGGCCTGTGCCGAGGCGAGCTTGAAATCGCGCTTTATGTAGGTTTCGTAAATGGAAGCCAGTTTGTCGTCGACAATGATCGCATGATAGTCGCGGTTGTACTTTCGTTGGAATCCGGCCGGAAGCTTTCCGGGATCGGCTGCGAAGGGATGCACGTCCGGCTGATTTGATGACTGCCAATTGCCGCTGGAGAGCCAGACCGTCTTGCCATCGCGCACTGCCACCTTGATGTGATAGGCCGACGCCCAAAGACCGTCAGGGTTTGCCTTAGAGACCAGCGTCGCCCACGCCAGCTCGAAACGATTCTTGAGGTTCTTTTCAAGCGGCGCGACAACGTCGTCCTCTTCGGCGAGGTCGCCGGCCTTCACACCGGATTTCGGTGGGGGCTCGGGAATGGGATGCAGGACCAACTCGAACTGACGGCCAGGCGGTGCCACAGCGGCGCTGACCGCGTCGAAGATATGCGGCGCGGTGAACTGATACATGGCGACGGTGAGCCGCTTCTGCGTTCCGGCCAGAAAAGTTTCCAGCTCGCTCCAACCGGCTTCCGGGCTGACGCAAATCGTCACGTCCATCGCCTCCTCCACGAGCGGCAAGTCGGGAGGATCCAGCGCCTCATAGCTTCCTGTCTTGGGAGGCCCAAACTCAAGCATCTCCTCGCCACCGAGCAGTTTCTCGAACGCCGAGATTGTGGGCCCTTCCGGCACGCTGAAGGACACCGGCTTGGCGCCTGCCGCCGCCTGCTGCTCCTCGACGGTCGCCTCGATCACCGCGAAGGCGACCCCAAATTTGTCGTGAAGCTCAGACGCTTTCACCGGGCTGGTGCCAGGAGTGATCGCAACGACGACGGCCGGAATGGGGTTGCCGGTCGCCGGGTAGGCGTAACCGGGGCGCACCGTGACTACGTCGTTCATTGACGACAGCTCCCGGCGAACCGGGCCCAGCGCTTTCATGATCGGCTCGAATGAGGCGCGCACCTCATCGGAGATCCGAACCGTGCCTGCGTCATTCATGGCGTTTTCCTTCCCGGCAACAGCAGCTCACTCCAAAGGCTCGCGATCATACGAAGGCATCTGTTCGAACGCGTGCGGCGGGATCGCCCAGCACGACATAGTTCTGCGCGTCATTGCGTTCCAGCCAGAAGGCGACGAGATCCCGATCGCTTAGATGCAATGCAGCCGGTGCCATCGGCGAGGTGGCGCTCGCCAGTGCGGTCGAGAGCGCGGCGAAACGCGCGCCGAATTGCCCGCGTATCGCGTTACCGACGGGATCGCCGCTGAGGACGAATCCAAGCGTGTTGCGAAAGGTGCCGATCTGCGCCTCCGGCACGTTGGACGCCTGCATCGAGAAACTCCAGGCCCGATCGATGTGGCCGATGACGGCGAGTGCGCTGCCGTTGGGATGCGCGAGAAGGCGCCGTGGCAATGCGGCGATGAACGGCTTGGGCGCGAGCTGCGGCGCCGTGCCCGCCTGCGACAAATCCATCGGGAATTGATCCGTATCGGGGGTACCATCGCCGAAACAGGCAAACAGAAATGCGACCGCCCCCTTCAGGTTGGCGTCATCGGCGATGTCGGCAGCGGCAAGATAGTGCTCGGAACGCATCGTGCCGAACCCCGGCCAATCCTGGCAAAGCAACGCCCCTTGATCGGTAAGCTGTTTTGGATGACCGGACCGCATCGCCATTCCGTGGGATGCGGTGAAGAGCATGGCGGGCGGCTTGGCGGCATGCAGGCTTGCGAGCAGGGTCTCCTTCGTCGCATCGTCGCCGAGGTACAGTTTTCGCTCGTAACCCACCTCGGAGTGGATTGGCCGCTTGAGCGCGCCGGCCGCCTGCGCGACGCCGTTGGCAAGGGGATCGATCAGGAAAGAGGCGCTCAAATTGGTTGCGGGATCGCCGAGATGACGGGTTCCCCAAAAGGCGATTTCCTTTGCGTTTGGGATTGAGTTGGTACCTTCATAATCCACGATCGAGCGAGCGTAACGCTCATATTCGCCCGCAGTGTCGAAATCTAATCGCCCGACCGCGTATTCGACGCCGAGCAAGTATTGGAAATCGAACGGGATGAGATCCGGCGGGCCGACCAACAGTAGATAGTACGGAACGATTTCCGGATCGAGGTTGCCAGCCGAGATGTGATGGCGCTGGTACCAGGCCCGGGTCTGCTCGCCCTTCTTGTAATCGAGCGTTTTGAACCGATTCCCCGCCTGCTGCTCACGCAGCTTGATCAACGGTTCGAGAGCCCCGCGCACATCCTGCGGCGTATCTTCGTGAAAGACGATGGCCCAACCGGCTTCCTCCAGCTTGTCCGGATGCATGCCAAATCGCACGTTGAATGAGCGCAGCGTCTCCACATGCCGTTCCGCAAAGGCCCGGACGCTGGGATGAACGAGAACGTGTCTCGCGAGGTCGTCGATCGACCGCGGCGCGAAGGCGTACCTCCCCGAGTCGATGTCAATTCCATTGACATATACAAGATTGGGATCGGCGGCCGCCGTCGTCACGGCTGCAGCGCCTGCATTGGTCGCCACTTTCGCTACTCCTGCAATGGATCGGGGAGAGACGACCTGGATGTTCCCCGTGAATGCCTTGTTTGCAGCAGGGACGACGCTTGCTGGCGCGGGAGCATCAGGATTGGCGGGAGCCATAAGTCCGTTGTTGACCCTCGTTGGCGACGGCGGCGGCCCAGTTCGCGCATTGTCGCCTGCAAGCGTCGGCGCTTGTGAGAAACCCCGATGCTTGGAGGCGCCCTTGTCGGTCCCGCGAACGCCGATGGCAGTACGGCAGCGCGCCATGCCTCCGCACCCAAGGGTCTGATGCGAGAGATGCCTTTCGATCGTCACTCCATGCCCGGCCGGTCCCCGGTAAAGCCGTTTTGCGATCGTGATGAGAACTCTAGAAATAAAATCAGGAGTTGTCCATGTTCATCTTTCAATCGTGATAGTTGTTCTCTATCCTCCCACATTCGCCGACGCAGCGACATTTCGCGACTGATGGATGTCAGCGATCGACATGCTGCAACCTCATCGTTGTTAACGAGGCGCGGACCGATAGAACCGGCGACGAAGAATTAAAGAACAGACCGATCAGCACGCTCGCATCTGCTGCTTCGATCCAGCGCTTCGACGTGAGCAAGCGACAACACGTTCAGCGAAAGTGGACCTCAGCGCGGGCGGCAGGAGGCGCCGCCGGAATGTTGCACATTCGCCTTAGATCATCAAAAGTCCGCCTGTTCGCCTCGTTGTGATCTTCCTCCGTTGCAAGGTCGTCAGGGGTAGCTTGAGACAACAATTTGAACGCCGTTTGCAGGTGTTCAACCAAGTGATCGAAGATGAGCGTGTCGATCACTTTGTCCTTCCGAATAGCTTCGACGCGTCTGGACATCGTCAGATGAAGGTCGCGCACTCGAGTTATGAACGGAGAACTGGCGTCTGAAAGGCTGAGCTGCCCGTAGGTAAGCCGGTATTTTTGGTAATACTGATTTTTTGCGCTGATCCACACTCCTCCATACGTCGTGTCTTGCAACAGAAAGACGGTGCGTTTGACGCGGCACACCAGGATCGTCGTCGCACACATCGGACATGGCTCGAGCGACGTGTAGATGGTGGCGCCGCGGTGTAGAAAATCTGCTTCGTCCGCGCCCTCATCGTAGAACATTTGCGTTCGATAATAATCTTCCACGGTCGTCGCGGCCGCGCGCGGTCGTTTCGCTCCGATCTGTGCAATAGCCATTCGTAATGCTCTTTGCTCGGCGTGCTCGACCGGGCTTTGGTGAGCATGAATCTGATTGTGCTCGAGAGCTAAAACTTCGCCGTCGACGTTGTCGATGATGAGCGCGTGGATATTCAAGCCTTGAAAATGCGTCGGCTGCGCTGCGCCGCCGTCTGCAGCTCCGATCGGTGGATCGAATCGCAAATAAAGCGAGGAAAGAAGCCCAAGAAAAGCGAGCGCATCGCGTTCCGCACGGAACAGAGCAAGATCTGCAGGGGTATCCATTGATGACCTCCCAACGGCGCGACGCAGGCGTTCGCCTGCACTGGAGCGCCGAGCTGCGCAGAATTCCGGACTTGACAATTGAAAAGTTGCAGCATTCAACTTATCAGTGCAATCGGATTTGCGCCATGTGTGCGTGGGTAAGAAACATTGCCCGACGATTGGCGCCAGGGGGGCATGGCTTTCACGTACATTTGCGCACCGGTTTTGATCCGCGCCGCCGGTTTCCAATTGCATTGACGTCCACTCGTTTGTCGCCGCTGCCAAGCTGCACGAGTCGTGTGCGGCAACACCAAACACGGGAGGGCGGCGGGACGATAGCCGCAGTCTATCCAGAACGACGATAGCCGCACTCTATCCGGAGGGGTGACAGCCATGAGGACTAAGTGCTCGCTTGCGGTCGGAGCGATCAGCATTTTAGCGATCGTTGGATTGTCGGGTTGGACGGCCTCCGCGCAAGCGCCGGCGGCGGCCACTGCACCAGCGACGCTTGCATGCGATCACGATCCGCCTCCGGACACCAATCAAACGAAGGCCCCGGCGGATCCCCTGCCACAGGAACAGGTCAAGGCCACTCCGATCGACGCATCGCTGCTGACCAAAGGGTTGCCGTGCGCGGAAAACGTCAACCCGCGCGGGCTGTTCGGCGACAATGGCCTAGCCAATCTGCAACGCGGCTTCGACTTCTATTCATGGCTCACGTTCCTGGCATTGAATGCTCCTGCCGACGGGACCCGCATCGACCAGGCCCAGCCGAACACACCGACAAAATGGGAGCAGCCCAGCAATTTCAAGCAGCTGCTCGACGTGATGCTGCCGGATGGAAGGTCATCCAGCTGGGGGGACAAAAAGATCGTCCCGCCGGAATGCCTCGACCAATACAACAAATTGAACGGCAAGGTGATGGTCATCGAGATGATCGAGGAAAGCTTCAACGAGCCGTTCAAGACCGGCCCCTTGATCGACCAGCAAGGCAATTATGCGATCTTCGACATTCTGATGAACAAGTCGATGTTCGACTACATCCAGCAACACAACCTTCAGAGCAAGGCCGGGCAACAGAGCAAAGAAAACGCCTCGCTGAAAGTCGATTTCCCCGCGGGAGCGAACAGGCCGCCGGGCGATCCCGGTGCGGTCATGATCAAGGTGTCGTGGAAGGTCCTCGATTCGCCCGCCGAGCGGCAGAATTTCCATACTGTCGACGCTCTGGTGCTGATGCCGCGTCATCCGAACGAGGCGGCCAAGCCTCCCTGTTTGCGCAAGACACTCGGGCTCATCGGCTTCCACGTCGGACACAAGACGGAGGGTCGCCGGCAATGGATCTGGACCTCGTTCGAACACGTCAAGAACGTGCCCGAGCAGCAGGAAGTCGACAACAAACAGGAGCAAGGACCCTACAACTTCTACAAGGTGGGATGCGATCCGACACAGTGTCGGGTGAATCAGACGCCGCCGACCCCATGGGAGCCCGTTTTCAAGAACGGCCTTAGATTCCACGACAGCGCGTTCAGAAGCCAGATCACGCGCGTAGTGCCGCTGACCGATGAAACAAAGGATATGAACGAGCGATTCCATAAGATTGTCGGCAACACGGTTTGGAAAAATTATATGCTGCTGAGCACGCAGTGGCCGAGCGATTTCAGGTGTGCCGCGAAAAAGGACGACACCAGTAGGCCGCCCCCGCCCGTGCCCGCTACGGACTTCAAGAAAGAGCCGGACATGAATTGCGCGCCGGCCCCGACGTATCTGGCGAACTCCACGCTGGAAACCTACAGCCAGGGTACCGATCCGCTCGCGTCCTCGAGCTGCATGGCGTGTCACGGCAACGCGGTGAGCCAGCAGGTGCGCCCGCCGGATATGCAAGCCGAGGACTTCTTCAATCAATCCGACTTCACCTTCATGCTGGAAAAGGCACGCGGTAAGGGCACGCGATAGCTGGACTAAGGGGAGGGACGAATCATGAGCGGAGTGCTGCCGCACCGAGGCCCAATCGCGCCGAACACGATTGAAGACGAGCTGATCGGCGCGCTCACGCGCCGGACCGTGCTGGCCGGCGCCGCGGCGGCAACTGTCGGCGGCACGCTCGATACGCCGGCGCACGCCCGCAGCGTCGACCCGAATTCCCGAGAGGACATGGTTCTTTTCGTGTTGCTTTCGAGCGCGCTGACCGGAATCGCGCCAAGCAAGCTTGCGCCCGGATTCACCCTGGCACCGCCACCGGCAAATCCGCCGACGGTGCCTCCGCCGCCCATTGATTTGTCCAAATCAGTCCCCGGCTCCGATCCAGTCAACGTAAAGCAAGAGTACTTCACCTGGGCCAATGAGAAATATCCGTCGGGGCTGGAGTACCTGCTACAACTCGTCCGCAAAAATCTCAATGCTTCCAATCGCGACAAGGAAATCCTTGATGCGTTGAAGTTTGACGATGACGCCAAAAACAAGACGCCGTCCGACGTCGACGCGAAGTATCTGGCGCGCAGCATTGTCTTGATGTGGTACTTGGGCGCCTGGTACGAGCCGACCGAACTGAAGGCGCTCCGCAGAGACCTTCCTAAAGATCCGACGCGGGTTGCGAAATTCCAAGTCGTCTCGCCGAAAGCGTACACCCAGGCGTGGGCGTTGCGCGTGGCTCAGGCGCACCCCATGGGCTTTAGCGAAATGCAGTTCGGTTACTGGACGCGCCAGCCGAATCCGCTCGCCGATTTCACGTAATGGTCAGTGAGTTTTTTTGAGGGAGCCAGACTATGGCCGCGGAGCCTAAAGTATGGGATGTCGCGATCGTCGGCTCCGGCTTTGCCGGCGCGTTGATCGCCAACGAACTCGGCAAAAGCCGCAAGAACGTCATCATCCTCGAGGCGGGCGCGGGCGTTGCACCGAACATCAACGCCTATATGAGGCGGTTCTATTCCGCCTCCGCGAAGGTTCCGGAAAGCCCCTATACGCCGGAGATTTTCGACCCAATCGACGGCGGTCTGAGCGATCCGAACAAGGTGAATGCGGGTCGCCCAACGGTGCTGAGTCTCAACCCCAAGGGCCGGTTCGGCGACTGGACCGACCCGAAACAGGCCTACTTGATCCAGAAGGGTCCGCGGCCGTTCGCCAGCACCTTCGATCGCATCGCCGGAGGCACGTCGCATTGGCTCGGCACGTGCCTCCGGTTTGTGCCGAACGATTTCAAGATGAAATCGCGGTACGGTCAATTCGTCGATTGGCCGATCGAGTATAAGGACCTGATTTCCTCCTATGCCGACGCCGAGGCGGAGCTCGGCGTCTCCGCGAATGTGGATGAGCAGAAGTATTGCGGGATCGACTTTCCGCCCGGTTACACATATCCGATGCCAAAAATTCCAAATTCGACGACAGACCAGCACGTCGACGCGTCATTAAATAGAGATCCCTTGAAAAACGAGGAGACCGCATTCTTGGGGATGGGCGACCCGGTTACCAAGATCCCGGTCAGGGGCGTTCCGGCTGCTCGCAATTCCGAGCCGTATCGCAACCGCCGCGCCTGCGCCGGCAACACCAATTGTATTCCGATCTGTCCAATCCAGGCGAAGTACGATCCCACCATCACGTTGAACGACGCGATGAATACGCCCGGCATTGTGAAATTGCGGGAGCGGACCGTTGCTTGCGACATCGTCGTCGGTGAAAACGGACTGATCAGCGAAATCAAGTACATACGATATAAGACCGAGACCGGGCAGAGGACCGAAGCAGGCTCCGTCAAAGCGAGAGCCTATGTCATCGCCGCGAACGCGATCGAGACCCCGCGACTGCTGCTGATGTCGACAAACAACGGCCGCACCGCGCGGGGCGTGGCCAACACAAGCGACATGGTCGGGCGAAACCTGATGGATCATCCTTACTATGTCGTCTGGGGCATGTCTCCGGAGCAGATCTATCCCTATCGCGGCCCGTTGATCACATCGGGCATCGGCGATCTGTGCGATGGGCCGTTTCGTCGCGAGCGCGCCGCGTTCCGTGTCGACATCGGCAACGAAGGTTGGAATTTCGTGGTCGGCGGCGACCCCAATGTGACGACGCTCGACTTCGTCAATGGTCTCAATAAGAGCCGCCTTAACGCGCCGCGCGAGAGACGCGACAGCCCGCTCGGCGACGATGCGTTGTTGGGAAAGCAGTTGGCCGACAAACTGAATGAAAAGTTCACGCGTCAGTTTCGCTGCGGATTCCTCATCGAGCAAACGCCCGATCGCGACAACCGCGTCACGTTATCGTCGGATTACAAGGACGGACTCGGCCTGCCGCGACCGCAGATTTCCTACAATCTCTCGGACTACAACAGGCGAGGATTCGTCGCCGCATACCGAATGAAAGAGCTCCTGTTCAAAAAAATGGGCCTGGACGAATTCACGAGAGTCGAGGACGACGATCCGACTCGGTTCGACGAGGAAATTGATGGCAAGAGTGTCAGGCTGAACTACATCGGCGCCGGACATATCATGGGAACCTGCCGGATGGGCAATGATCCCAAAAGCTCAGTGGTGGACAGGTTTCAGCGCTCCCACGACCACAAGAACCTTTATCTGGTCGGCAGCAGCACATTTCCCACTGGCGCGACCGCCAACCCGACGCTGACGATTGCGGCGCTAAGTCTGCGAACGGCGCAACACATCCTCGATACCGACTTCCGAAGATGAGCATCCGGAACTTTCAGCGCGCAGCTGCCGCGGGCCAGCGCCGCCGTCTCCCAATGATCCTGGACCGGTCGGTTCTGGCCTTCGCGCTGCTTTGCGATGGAATTGTTGTGCAGACCGGCTAGCAAGTTATCCGCATGCACACCGACTCTGGACCGGCCCATATCGTCCTGGATTTTGACGGAACCTGCACGCAGATCCCGCCGATTTTTGAGGCGTACCTCGATCTGTACTTCAAAGGCCTCAATGAGTCGGGAGTGAATGTGACGCCATCGGAATGGCGCGACGTGCAGGCGACCGTTCGCGAGCATTCGCCAAAGGCGGGATGGACACTGGCTGGATGCCCATCCGCGCCTGCAGCAGGAGATCCATACGTCCTGGCCGATGAAGCGACCAGGCTGATACTCCGGCGGCGAGGCGCAACGACCCCCGTTCCCCCGACTGTCCACGTACAGGCTTACGACACCGCGCTCGCCCCCTGGCGAGAAGAAGCACGCGATACGTTTTCGCGGCTTGTGGAGCATGGCGTCCAACTGCATTTCGTTTCCAATTCCAGCACGACATTCATTAGCCGGCGACTGCGCGACCTGTTTGGCGATAATAATCCTGTGGCAGCCAAGATTTCTGTACAAAGTGACGCCGGAAAATTCCGGATATGCGAGTTGAATTGGGATGACCAAGCGGCTGTGTCAGTCGAAGCAAAGCGAAGATTTCAGGCGCTGACGGTCGCTTACGGCGACAAACTCCTCACGGAAACCGAGCGACCCATCTACTTAAGGAGGGGGGCATACTTTGAGGCGATTAACCGGGTTGTGGCCGGCGATTTCGACCTACTGACGAATACGGTATTTTGCGGAGATACTTGGGAGATGGACTTGGCTATGCCATACGCGCTCGGAGCTAAAGTTCATCTTGTGGATCGGGCTGCTCCGTTCGAAACTTACTCCTACGAAAGGCAGGCGCTCGTAGGATACGGAGACCGCGGCAAAACGAGTGCTGATCTCTCCGGTCTACTTGGTTGGCTTTGATCGAATGAAGAGAAACGGATCGCGGGTTTGAATCGCTCTTGTGGCACTACTAGCCCGCGATCCTTGGTCTCGGAGGTAAGCCCACGAGGCGGCGGAATTCATCGCGCTACTCGGTAGGGCAGCGGTCGCAGCATGGCCGCGGCACCGGCGGCTCGCCCTAGCTGATCGAGAACCGTTTGCGCCGCAGGACCAGGCGGCCTTGCTCATCACGCTCGATCCGGTGCGTCGAAGCAGGGGCCGGCTGTTCTGCGGCAGAACTCACCTGTCCGCGCTCGCGCAGCGTCTTGAGGTAGCGCGCGGCATCCGCGACCGCGGCCGGATTGGGTGTGTCGCCGGCGATCGATTTGACACGGCCGCGCGCGTCGAGCTCGACGGATAACGACATCGGAATCGGTGCGTAGACCGCCTCGCCACCTTCGACATGCACGGGGTGGAGTTTGTTGGCCTCGACTTCGACGCGTCCTCCCGGTAATTCGCGTTTGATCGACACGGACTCGAAGCCGCGGTCGGCAAGCTCGGTCTTCAGCGCCTGTTGCTTGATGCGTGGCATTGGTCCGTCGCCAAATCCCGCCGCCCATCATACAGGCGCCTGGCGCCTGCTCTCAATGGTGAGCGAACCAGCAGTCGATGCGGACCCGGCGCAGCACCATCTGCCCTCCTTCACGGCGCAACTCATGAGTATGAGTTTCGTGTGTCAGCGGCGCCGAGGCGCGCATCATTTCCGCCGCTCCTTTGGCGCCGCCCGGGATCTTGAGCTGCCCACGTCGCAGCAAATCCTCGAAGAAGGACTTGGCGGCCTGATCCTCGCCTGGCGAAGGCGCCGCGCCGACGGCAAGCGCTGCGCCAGCAACCTGCAGGCGCTTCGGCTCGCCGGCGGCGTAGACCACGATGGACGGAAAACCAAGCCCATACTCGGCAACCGAAAGATGCAGCGTCGGCAACGTCCTCGACTGCGGCAGGCCTCCGGCAACCGCCACCGTGCGCCTGGGCGCACGCGCACGCGCCACGGTGAATGCCATCGCTGGCGGCAGTATGCCGTGGCGCACGAAGCCGCTTCGCAGCGGCACCTCGTAGCCTTGCGAGGAAAATTGGCTTGCAGCGACACCGAGCATGCTCGCAGCGACCTGACTGAAAAAGGTCGGAACGACGGACGCGGCGCCGATGCCTTGGACCAGAATCGTAGCCATATCCTTGCTGACCTGCAGCAGTGCGGCTTCGCCTTTCGCGTCCGTGGTGGCCAGCATGCCGGCCAGTCCTTCAAAAAACGCGCCGGTGAACACGCGCGAGAACGAGTGCGGCTCCGAACTGAGTGCCGCGGCCGGCGCCGTGGTTGGCAGGGTGTCGGGATCTCGGTAGAAGAACGTATTCACCGCGTTACGCAAACAGTCGGGCTCGACGGCGGACGGAACGGATTGCCGGATCGCCCAGCCGAGCTGTTCCGCCAGGCGCGACAGCCGCGACGCGCGACCTAGCACGCCGCCGGTTTCCGCCAGTACCCCTTCGCGCACACTCGGCAGCTGAAGCGCCGAGAGCAGCGCGCTCATGTCGCCGAACGATTCGTGGAAAGCGGCGACCTCCATGCTCGCCGCGTCGAACAATTGCGGCTTGAACGAATCGAGAATGGCGTGCCCGAGCTCATGGCACACGACGTCAGGGCTCTCGCCGGAAAAGACGGTCCGTCCCGCGGCCGAGCCATGAAAAAATTTCAAGCCTTCGCGGTCATAAAAGGCGTTGAGATCAACCCCGAAATCGAGGTTCACCGGCAGTATGGAGCCCACTTCCCAGGATACTCCCGGCAGCAATGCCCCCCAGAAGTCGGCGCCGCGCCGCAACGCTTCAGCGGCAGTCCAATATCGAAACTCGGCGGTTCCCGGCGAATGAAGCTTGGCTACCGGCGGAGAAGACGGCTTTACAATTCGGGTCGGGAACGGCTCGTCCCGCAGAACGGGGACAGGCCTTTGGATGACTTGCCCTCCGCTCGGTTGAGCACCGGCGCCGGGATCATCCTCCCAAGCATTGATTGCGCCCTTCGGCTGCGCCCTGCGTTCCGCGGGTAGCGGACGCGCCTTGCCTGCGCGCTTGCCGCGCGCCGCCGACGCCTTCGACGCGCGCCTGGTTCGCTTCGAAGCCATCTCGTCTCTCCGTTGCTGCATGATCGACGTGCGCCGTCAGCGAGCAAAACTCGCCGTGATGGGCGGCCTCGTCATTATTGCCGGGTCAGTGATGATACTAAGTGAGATAGATCACGTTGGCTCAACATTCGCCAGTCGTGGCAATACTTAGATGATCGAGTAACAGCCCGACTCGCTCACAGACTGACGCCGTCGCGGGTCGGGTCGGTCGCACACCCGCTAAAACAGGAGGAAGCAATGATCGGCAAGACGTTCTGGACCACGGTTGCGATCATGCTGGCATGCTCCGCCGGCACGGCAGCAGACATCCGCCGCGTCGTTACGGCACTTGGTAACAACGATAAGGCGATTGCGCTGTTCGACAGCCGCATGGCTCTCGATACGGGAAGCCCCGGCACCCCATCGGCCATTCTGTGGGCGACGGATTCGGCGCCGGCGGGATTGTCGTTCAATGACGATAATGCCGCCAAGCCGCTGCCTGCGCTGCCGCCGGATACCGGCAGCGCGCTCCTGGTAGTCGAGTTTCCACCGCTCGATCCGGCCGTTGAGGCGAGAATGGATCCCAATCTCATGATGAAGGTCATTGGCGATCGCGCGCCGGCCAGGGGACTCCCAGTCAGGCATCCGCTCATGCACCGCACGCGGACGGTCGACTACGCCGTCGTTCTGTCCGGCGAGATCGACATGATGCTCGACGATACGGTGATTCACATCAAGTCTGGCGATGTCGTGGTCCAGCAAGCAACCAATCATGCCTGGATCAATCGCAGCGCACAGCCGTGCCGCATTTTGTTTGTGCTGGTGGATTCCAAGCAGCCTTAATCGAAGTGATGATTAATTGAACACGCCCCTTGCGACCGGAGGGTCCGTGTGCACGCTTCACACAACGGGCGTGCCGCCACCTATACTATCTCTGTGCGCTGCACTTCGGGGATATATGCCCATAGGCAGGCTGGAGCTTTGGGATGGTGGCAACTGGCGCGCTATTGCACCCTGCGAGGGTCATTCGAAATTGGTGGCACCCTCGCCGCGACAATCGCACCGTACTCTCGGGGCGCCGAACGAAAAGGGCCAAGCTTTGGGATGTTGCGACCGGCAAACTCGTGTGCACCTGGACAATTCGGTCGGTATTGGATCTAGAGCGGACATGCGATGCCCGCCGCAGGCGTGTGGACATAACGCGAATGATGCTGTGGACGGCGCCCACTCTGCGGCATCGAAGTGCCATAGGGTGGTTGCGTCGAAACGAACCACTTTGAGGGGAGCCGTCCATGGGCG
>Ga0306924_10003720_pt1 | contig 14728 bp, 12 predicted proteins | sample sta12Can44000111_FD_203756 | JGI IMG/M metagenome (GOLD analysis project Ga0306924, IMG submission 203756) | Lab enrichment of tropical soil microbial communities from Luquillo Experimental Forest, Puerto Rico - statanox.12C.anox.44.000.111 (v2)... | ecosystem: Environmental > Terrestrial >... | reverse complement strand
CTGCTCGGCGGTGAAGTTGTTCGAGTGCTTGTTGAGCCGGCGCACGATCTCGCCGAGCGACTCCGACTCCGACACGTGCAGGAGCCTCGCCGACGGAGGCACCGGGCCGAGGCGGACGCCGCCCGACACCTTCACGCCGCGCTCGTCGAGGAGCTGGCGGAGCGTCCACGCCAGGTACGCGGGCGGATCGTCCACGCGGCGCCACGCCATCTGCGGCAGCGAGCCCGCCGGCACGCGGCCCTCCACGCGGATGTGCTGGCGACCCTTCACGAGCGCCGAGTGGAACGCGAGCCGCCGGCGCGAGCCGGGCTTGCCGGTGGTGGTGCGGTTCTCGACCACGACGAAGTCGCTCTCGGGATCCACCTCCACGCGCGCGCGCGCGCCGGGACGGTCGCCGGGGGCCACGTGGATCTCGATCGCGTCGTAGTTCAGCGCGACCGCGCCGGTGGGCGCGAGGTAGCTCCGGTCGCCGCGCTCCTGGTCGTACCCGACGCCCTCGCGCTCGCCGTCGAACCACGACTCGTCCACCACGATCTCGCGCACCGCGCGGAGCCCGGCATGCTTCAGCTCGCCGGCGATCGCATAGAGCCGCTCGGTCACGATCGTGGGATCGCCCTTGCCGCGCACGTGCAGCGTGCGCGCGCCGGGGCCGCCGTCCACCCAGAACTCGGTCTCGAAGCGGAACTCGGGGCCGAGCCGGGCGAGCGCCGCCGCGGAGGTGAAGAGCTTGGTGTTCGACGCCGGGTTGAGGAGCGCGTCCGGGTCCTTCGCGTAGAGCACCTCGCCGGTGTCGACGCGCTCGACCAGGACACCGGTCCGCGTGCCGCGCAGCGCCGAGCTCTCGACGATCCGCGCGAGGGCGGTGGGGAGATCGCGGACGGGTGCTGCCGCCGGCTCCGGGCTGACGCTCGAAGTCGCGCTCGGGGGCGTGGCCGAGCTGGGGTTCGGGGTCGCAGTCGAGGTCGCGGTCGCAGCTGGGGTCGCCGTCGAATTCGGGCCCTCGGCCGCAGCAGGGCTCGCGCCGAGCGCGGCTGGCGCGGCCAGCACGACCATCAGGGCTGCGAACCACCGGACCATCTACCGTGCCCTCCCTCGCTCGGCCCCCACACACCCGCGCCCTGGGACCGCTGAGGGACGAACCTACGCCGGCCCGCGCGGATTCCGCTCATCTTGACCCGGATTCCCCCGCCCGGTACGCTGTTCGGCAAGTGAGACCAAGTCGCAACAAGAAGACGCCGGTGGGCGTCGATCCCGGTCTCGCGAAGGCGCTCGAGCGCTTCGCCCGCCTGCTCGCGCAGAAGGACCTCCGCCTCACGAAGGCGCGCGCGGCCATCGTGGAGGCGGCGCTCGCTCGCGAAGGCCACTTCCCCATCGACGACCTGGTGCAGGACCTGCGGCGCCGCGGCATCCGCGGCTCCAAGGCGACCGTGTACCGGGCGCTGCCGCTCCTCACGGAGGCGGGTATCCTCCAACCCGCTGTGGCCCAGGGCGATGCGCGCCGGTACGAGGCGGCCTTCGGGCGCGAGCACCACGATCACCTCGTGTGCCGCGGCTGCGGCAAGGTGGTGGAGTTCGAGTACGAGGCGATCGAGATCCTCCAGCGGGAGGTCGCGGCCCGCCACGGCTTCACCCTCGAGGCCCACCAGCACCAGCTCTTCGGCCGCTGCGAGGCGTGCCGGGCGCAGGCCGACGCAGGCCACGCCGCGCCGGCGGCCTCCCGGCAAATTGAGACTTGATCGCAATCAAGGAGCCTGAAGGTGGCCCCACCAAGGAAGCAAAACGCCCCCATCCGCTTCGACGACGCCCCCGCGCGCCCGCTCGAGTGTGGCCACGGCGAGCTACGCTGCGGTTGCGGCAGCCTGCTCGCGCGCGTGGTCGCGGGGGTCGTGGAGCTGAAGTGCCGCCGCTGCAAGCGGACGTGGAACATCCCACTCGAGCAACCCTGAGCTGCCCGGCGCGCAGCGCCCTCGCGGTCGCGCTCTGCCTCGCGGCCGCCGCCCCGTGCGCGGCGCGCGCCCTCGATCGGTTCGAGATCCAGGTCTACACGGCCGACGTGAACGAGCCCGGCCACTTCGGCCTCGAGGCGCACCTCAACTACACGCCGAGCGGCATCCGCTCACCGGAGCACCCGGGCGCGGTCCCGCCGAACGGGACGGGACGGCTCACCCTCGAGCCGTCCTACGGCGTCACCGACTGGCTCGAGCTCGGGGCGTACGTGCAGTTCCTCGCCGCGCCTGGCGGGCAGTACCGCTACGGCGGCAACAAGCTCCGCACCAAGTTCGTGGTGCCCGAGAAGACGCAGAGGGAGCACGGGATCCCGGTCTTCCTCGGCCTGAACGCCGAGCTCAGCTGGGTGCCGACGTCGGTGGAGCAGGATGCCTGGGCGACCGAGTTCCGGCCGATCGTCGGCTGGACCGATGGCCGGTTCCTCGTGTCCGTGAACCCGATCTTCGGGTTCACGCTCACCGGTCCCGACCGGTTCAGGCCCGACCTCGAGCCGTGCGGCAAGGTCGCCTGGAACACGCAGCACGGCTTCTCGGTGGGCGTCGAGTACTACGCCGGGCTCGGGTCCGTCCTCGACGGGTTCTCGCCGTGGGACGAACAGGCGCACCTCGTGCTCGGCGTCATCGATCTCGTGGAGGCGAAGGGCGGCGAGCCCTCGGCCTGGGAGCTCAACGTCGGGGCCGGCGCCGGCCTCACGAGCGCCACCGGCCAGCACGGCATCGTGAAGATGATCGTCGGCCGCAGCTTCTGAGCGCGCGGCGCGCCGGACCTCACGACCCCGAGTCCGATCCCTTCCAGCGCGAGACGTCGATCCCGTAGTCGGCGATCTTCTTCACGACGGTGGGGTAGGAGACGTCCATCCAGCGCGCGACCTGGCTCTTGTTCCCGCGCGCCCGCTCGAGGAGCCGCTCCACGTACGCCTTCTCCACCTCGACGAGCGTGGGCGGCCGCTCCCCGTCCGCCGCCCCAGCCTCCGCGGACGGCGCGTCGCCGCGCGCGCGGAGCAGGATCGCCCCCGGCGAGAGCACCTCGCCCTCCTCCAGGATCAGCGCGCGCTCGATCACGTTCCGGAGCTCGCGAACGTTCCCCGGGAACGGGTAGCCGAGCAGCTTCGCCTCGGCGGCCGGCGCGAGGTCGCGGATCGGCTTGCCGGCCCGCGCCGCGAGGTCGCCGAGGAAGAAGCGCGCGAGCGGGGCCACGTCCTCGCTCCGCTCGCGGAGTGGGGGGATCACGATGCGGAAGACGTCGAGCCGGTGGAAGAGGTCGAGGCGGAACGTGCCCCGCCGGACCTCGGCGTCGAGATCGCGGTGGGTGGCGGCGACGAAGCGCACGTCGGCGGCGAGGTCGCGCGCGCCGCCGAGCCGGCGGAAGGCCTGCGTCTCGAGGACCTTCAGGAGCTTCGCCTGCGTGGCGAGCGGCATGTCGCCGATCTCGTCGAGGAAGAGCGTGCCGCCCTCGGCCTCCTCGAGCAGGCCCGCCCGCGCCTGGCGCGCGTCGGTGAAGGCGCCGCGCTCGTGGCCGAAGAGCTCCGACTCGAGGAGCGTCTCCGGCACCGCGGCGCAGTTCAGCTCCACGAACGGCGCCGCCGCGCGCCCCGGCGTGCGCACGTGCAGGAGGCGCGCGACCACCTCCTTGCCGGTGCCGCTCTCGCCGGTCACGAGGACCGTGGTGTCGGGCGAGGCGGCCACCTTCTCCGCCAGCGCGACCACGCGGCGCATCGCCTCCGACGCCCCGAGGCAGAAGCGGCGCTCCAGCTCGCGGCGCGACGCGCCGCCGAACGCCTCGGCGCGGCGGCGGAGGCGGCGCCCCTCGAGCGCCTTGCGCACCGTGACCACGAGCGCGGCGAGCTGGATCGGCTTCGGCAGGTAGTCGAACGCACCAAGCTTCAGCGCGTGCACCGCGTTCTCCACCTCCGCGTAGGCGGTGGCCAGGATCACCGCCGGCGGATCGGGCGCCTCGGAGAGGAGCCGCTGCATCACCGCGAGCCCATCGGCGTCCGGGAGGTTCCGATCGAGGATCACGACCTGGGGCGCGAAGGCGCGCGTCGCCTCGAGCGCCTCGCCTCCCGAGGCGGCGGTGCGCACCTCGAGCCCCTCTCCACTGAGGGCCGCCTGGGCCACCACCCGGAACGTCTTCTCGTCGTCCACCACGAGCACGCGCGCGCTCATCCATGACCTCCGTCCGCCGGCAGCTCCAGGGTGAACACGGCCCCGCCGCCCTCTCGATCGCGGGCGGAGATCCGGCCGCCGTGCGCCTCCACCACCCGGCGCGCGATGGCGAGGCCGAGCCCCGTGCCGGTGCGCTTCGTCGTGACGAACGGCTCGAACAGGCGCCCGCTCACCTCCGGGGCGATCCCCGCGCCCCGGTCGCGGATCTCCACGCGGGCGCCCGAGCCGTTCCGGCGCGCGGCGATCTCGAGCCGCGGGTCGGCCGGGCGGACCGCCTCGCCGAGCGGCTCGCCGGCGGCGCCGGGGCCCATGGCCTCGATCCCGTTCCTCGCCAGGTTCACGAGCGCGCCGAGGAGCTTCGCGGCGTCGGCCCGGACGAGCAGCGGCGAGGGCGGCAGCGCGAGCTCCACCGCCACGCCGCGGTCCTGGGCGAGATCGGCCACCGCGGTGGCCGCGCGCCGCGAGAGCTCCACCAGGTCCACCTCGTCGAGCGCGAGCCGGGGCGGGGCGGCGAAGAGGGTGAGGTCGTCGGCGACCTCGCGCAGCCGATCGATCTCGGCGCGGGTCTGGGCGTGCACCGCGCGGCGGGCTTCGGCGTCGGGCCGGGCCGAGGCGAGGAGGTCCACGCCCACCGAGAGGCCGTTCAACGCGTTCTTCACCTCGTGCGCGATGGCCGCCGAGGTGCGCCCCATCGCCGCGAGGTCGCGCGAGCGGGCGAGCTCGCGCTGCGCTCGCTCCAGCCGGTGCACGAGAGCGCCGAGGAGCGCGCCGCCCGCGAGCACGAGCGCCGCCGCGGTCGCGACCACCGCGGCGAGCCGCTGCCACGCGGGCGAGAGGTCGCCCTCCACCTCCGACGCCCCCTGCGCGAAGCGCAGGACGAGCCCGCTCTCGCCCACCGGCGCCTCGGTGACGAGCCAGCGCCGCCCGCGCTCCTCCACCCAACCCTGGACTTCGCCTCCCGGCGGTGCGACGCGGGGGCCCGGCACCTTGCCGGCGATCCCGGCGACGGTCAGCTCCTCACCGCGAGCTCCGCGCAGCACGAGCTCGGCGCTGCCCGCGCCCCGGAGCGCGCGCCGTAGGCCCTCGCCGAACAGGTCGCGGGCGGTGCCGGACACGATCGCCACGATCGCGCCGCGCCCGGCGACCGGCGCCGACACGTCGATCTCCCCCGGCGAGAAGGCAGCGGAGGCCCGGCCGCGCGACCGCGCGATCGCGACGAGCTCGTCGCCCCGGCGCGCCGGGCGCGCGTCGGTGGGGTTCGCCCACAGCACGGCGCCGTCGGGGCCGAGGATCGCGATCGAGATCGAGAACAGCACCGTGTCCCTGCGCGCGATGCGCAGCACGCGCTTCTCCGGCTCGAGCGTGTTGTCCGCGAGGTCGATCTCGGCGAGCCGGGAGAGCCGGTCGACCTCCTGGACGAGCTGGCCCAGCTCCTCGGAGAGCAGGTGGGCGCGCGAGCCGACGAGGAGCGCCGAGGTCTGCTCGGCGGCCTCCAGCGAGGCACCCTGGAACCGGTGCAGGAGGTAGGCGCCGGTGCCGCCCACGCCGGCGGCGGCGAAGACGGCGAGGCCGAAGAGGAGCCACGCGGGGCGAGAGGGGCGCACTTTCACGGAGTGTAACCGGACGCGGCCGCCGCTGCGTTTCAGAGCTCGTGAAGCAATCACGGGCCGTCGCGAGGCGCACGATGCCGTCAGCTCGCGGCGGCGATCGCCCGCCGCACCTCGGCTGCGTGCGCGAGCCGGCCCTCCACGCGCGCGAGGAGGTCGCGGCGCGCCCGCGCGACCTCCCGCGGGCCGAGGCCGAGCGCGGCCCCGGCGACCTCGTCGAGCGCGCGCTGCGCCGGGCGGGCGAGCATCGCCGGGAGGTCGGTGGTCACCTCGTCGTGCGCGAGCGCGGCGCGGAGGGGCGCGAGCTCGCGCTCGAGCGCGAGGAGCGCGTCACGCCGCGGGAACGGCGCGGCGGCGAGGACGCGGCAGTCCACGTCGGCGATCGCCTGCGCGCCGGTGAGCTGGCGCGCGGCCTCGTCGATCGCGAGCCGGACGGGGGTCGCGGAGAGGACGACCGCGAAGAGCCAGGGCGCGAGCCCCTCCTCGGGGAAGAGCGCGTGCCACTTCTTGTCCTCGGCGAGGCCGGCCTCGTTCAGGAAGGCGAAGGCGCGCGCGCCGATCTTCGCCGGGTAGAGCACGGGCGCGGGGGCGCGGCCCTTCGCCACGAGCCACCAGGGCGTGCGGCCCGCGCACGTGGGCCGGCGGTGCACGCCGAGCGCCTCCCCGCGGGCGACGTGGGCGCGAGCGGTGGGCGTGTCCTCCGCAGGGCGGAAGAGCACCCGCGCCGGCGCGGCGCGCTCCGGGGCGCGCGCCTCCTTCAGCGACGCGAGGAGCGGGAGCACGTCGCCCGGCGCGAGCCGGACCTCGCCGCAGTCCGCGCACGCGTACCGGTCGCCACCGAGCGGCGTGAGGTGGAAGAAGCCGTTCGCGCCCGACTTCATCCCGAAGCGCACCGCGCACAGGTCGCCGAGGCGGCCGGCGCTGCTCGGCCGTGGTGCCGGGACAGGGCGCGAGCCGAGCCGGCGCGTGGAGGTGCCGCGCGCGAGGGCGAGGAGCTCCTCGGCGCCGAGCGCGGCGAGCGGGACGCGCGCCTCCGCGGGCGGCCGCCCCGGGTGGCCCGCGGACCAGACCGCGAGCACGGTGTCCACGCTGGCGGCGAAGGAGCCGGCCGCGCGCGAGCGGAGCCAGAGCGGGAAGCCGCCGCGGGCGCGGGCGTCTGCGAGGAGCGGCGCCGCGGAGCGGGCCGTGGCGACGGCGCGCGGGAGGACGAGCGCGGCCGCGGGCGCGTGGGCGAGGGCGATCGCCGCGAGGTGCGCCGCGAGGTCGGCCTGGCGCGGGAGGCCGCTCCGCGCGGCGGCGGCGCGCTTCACGTCGGGGGCGAGCCGCTCGTGGCGGAGGAAGGGCGGGTTCGCGAGGACGAGCTCGGCGGCCGGCCACGGCGCGCGGGCCGCGTCGGCGACCGCCACGCGTGCGCCCGAGCCGAGCAGGGCGAGGCGCGCGCGGGTGGCGTGGACGGCGAGCGGGGAGACGTCGAGGGCGAGGAGGGAGAGCCGCGCGCCGCAGCGGCGCGCGAGCTGCTCCGCGGCGGCGAGAAGGGCCCCGCCGCCGCAGGCCGGGTCGAGCACCGCGAGGCCGTCGAGCGCGGCGCGGACGTCGTCGTCGAACGGCGCGACCCCGAGCAGCGCCGCGAGCGCGGCGGCCGGCGAGGCCCCGCGGTGGGCCGCGGCCTCGGCGAGCCCGAACGCGGCGAGGATCCGGGCCTCGGGCGCGCCGGTGAAGACCGCGCCGTGCGCGCCGTCGAGCGCGCGCGCACAGATCGACTCCAGGAGCCGCCCGTCGATCGCGCGGGGCTGGGGCTCCTCCTCGCTCGCGACGTCGATCGCGGCGAGCGGGCCTCCGGGCTCGCCGCGGAGCCGCGCCTCGGCGCAGGTGAGCTGGGCCTCGGGCGCGAGCGGCGCGAGGATCGCGAGCGCTTCTGCATTGGCGTCCGGAGCCCGTCGCTGGGCCGGGTCTCGTCGGGGCGGGCGAGCGCGGGCCGGGGCGATCACGGCTCCATCGTAGCCGCGCGCCGGGCAGGCGGTCGATGGGGGTCGCGCGAAGCTCAGTGGCTCCCGGCGATCGCCGCGCGCCGGGCGAGCCGGCCACTCGGGATCACCGCGAGCACGGCGAGGAACACGCCCGTCGCGACGTGGTTCGGCGTGAGCGCCGCGGCCTCGAGCCCGAGCGGGCGGACGCCGAGGAGCCACGCCGCGGGGAGGAGCTGGGTGAACCGGGCGAGCGGCCACTCGAGCGCCGCGAGCGCGCCCACCGAGACGAGCAGGCCGAGCGCCACGTCCTGGAGCACCGCGCTGGCCGAGGAATAGCCGAGCACGAGCGGCGCGAACACGAGCCACAGGCCCAGCGCGAAGCTTCCCCAGCGCGCGACCATGCACCCTCAAGGTGCGAAGACGGAGAGGGCCCGTCAAGGGAGAGGGTGAGGTGCGAGCGCTCTCGGTCGGGGCCGGCCCGGCGCCGATCGGCCCGATCGGGCGCGAAAGTGGCAATGTCACAGGGCGCGGCTAAGCTGGCCGCGATCAGGGGCTCCCACGCCCGTGACCAAGCGAACATCCGCCATGTCCTACGCTGACGAACGCGTCGCGGCCGAGACCGGCCGCGCGGTGATGGCCCTGTACCGGGCCGGGATGCAGGTCCGCCTCGTGCCGGACGCCATGCACGGCCGGGCCGAGGCCCGCATCGTGCCCGGTCCCACGGCGAAGCGCCGCACGCGCGTCCCGCGCTCGTCCACCGGCCGGGGAGAGACCCCGCTCGCCGCGATCCACGCCGCCGTGGAACGGCTGAACGAGCGGGCCGGCGCGATCCTGGTCCACCTGGACTAGCAGTCAGCGCTGCGCAGCAGCGCCGCCGGTCACGCGAAAAGACTGTCGAGGCGCTTGAGAATGGCCTCCTCGACGCTCTTCTTCATCGAGCCCGGCAGGATCATCGGGAACTTGAGGTCGATCGTGACCTCGCCCTCGCGGACCTCGTACTTCCCGGCGATCCCCATCTTCGAGACCTTGCCCGTCCGATCCGCGTCGTCCGTCTCGTAGTCGAGCGAGTGCTTCTCGGCCATCTGCGCCATCGTCCGATCCACGCGGGCGTAGATCTCGTCGGCGCTCTTCCCGGGGTACTTCCGGCTGAACTGGGGCATTTCGGCTACTCTCCTCGAGCGGCTGCGCGCGTGCGCACAGCGTACAATGTGGGGTCCTGCACCCCCGCCTCCGCAAATCCCTTCCGGCGCAGCGCGCAGGCGTCGCAGGCGCCGCAGGCCCGGCCCCGCACGGGGTCGTAGCAGGAGAGGGTGAGCCGGTAGGGGACCCCGAGCCGGGTCCCGAGCTTCACGATGCCGGCCTTCGTGAGCCGCAAGAGCGGCGCCTCGATCCGGAGCGGCTTCCCCTCGACGCCTGCCTTCGTCGCCACCCGCGCCACCTTCTCGAAGGCGCGCAGGAACTCGGGGCGGCAGTCGGGGTAGCCGGAGTAGTCGATCGCGTTCACGCCGACGAAGATCGCCTCGGCGCCGATCGTCTCCGCGTGCGCGAGCGCGAGGCCGAGCATCACGGTGTTGCGCGCGGGCACGTAGGTGACCGGGATGCCGCGCCCCATCGCCTTCGCGCCGCGCTTCTTCGGCACCGCGATCGCCGCGTCGGTGAGCGCCGAGCCGCCGAACGCCGAGAGGTCCACCCGCACGACCTTGTGGTCGGCGGCGCCGAGCTCTCGCGCGAGCCGGCGGGCGCGCCGGAGCTCGTCGCGGTGCCGCTGGCCGTAGTCCACGGAGAGCGCGTGCGCCTCGAACCCCTGGTCCCGCGCCACCGCGAGGCAGGTCGAGGAGTCGAGCCCGCCGGAAAGGAGCACCACCGCGCGCTTCGCCATCGGCCCCCGTGTAGCCGGGGTCGCCCGCGGAGACAAGCGGAACCGGCGACCGCCCGCGTCAGCGGGGCGGCCGGGCCGTGGATCAGCGCGTGCCGCTCAGCGTCCAGCGCATCCGGCACGGCGCGAGGCAGGCGGCGGTCCCGGTGGCAGGGCACGCGCCCCCGGCCGCCGGCGTGACCTCGTCGACGAGCTCGCCCGAGAACGCCACCGCCGCGCCGGTGCCGTCGCGGGTGAGCGCGCCGGTGACTCGCTCCGTCACTTGCAGCGTGCAGGAGCAGGAAGTGAAGGTCGCCGAGATCGGCTCCGCGGACACGTCGATGGCGTCCCCGGTCCGCGTGCCCAGGAGCGGCTCGGCGAGCGCGCGCGACGGGCAGACGGCGGCGCTCGCGTCCCCGGTGAAGGCCACCGTCACCGCGAGCAGGGGCGCGGCGGTGATCCCGGCTTCGGCCGCGCAGTCGGCCCCCTCCACCAGCGTTCCCTCGAGCTGGAGGCGCGCCTGGGCATCGCCCGGGCACGGCACGGCCGCGGCAGTGCGGCCGCACGCGGCGCACGCGACGGCGAGGAGGGCTGCGATGAGGGTCGGGCGGCGCACGGGGCGAGCTTACCGCGACCGCCGGGCGTGGTCGCGGTGGAGCCGCGCGGCCGCGGGGTCGGTCACCGCGAGGAGCTCGGCGAGCCGCTCGTGCGCGAGCGCGCGCTCGGCGGCGTCCTCCGCGTGCGCGGCGAGCCCGCGGAGCGCGCGGAGGAGCCGGCCGCGATCGCCCAGCCGATCGGCGAGGTCGCGCCGCGCGCGCAGCGCGGGGAGGTGCCCGCGGTCCAGCGCGAGCGCGGCGTCGAGGGCGGCGCCGAGCACGTCCGCGTCGGTGGCCTCCCCACAGGCGGCGCAGGCGTCCGCGGCGGCGAGCGCGGAGAAGGCCTCGGCGCGCGCGGCTGCGGCGAGCGCGAGCGCGGAGAAGGACTCGGCCGCGCGGTCGAGGTCGCCGCGCGCCCGGGCGAGGACGGCGTCCACGAGGAGCGCCGGCGCGAAGGTGGGCTCGCGCTCCAGCGCGCCGCGGGCGAGCGCTCGCGCCTCGGCGTGGTACGGGGCGTCGGAGGCGAGGAAGCCCAGCGTCCTGCCCGCGGCGAACGGGTGGGCGCGGGTGCTGGGAGGGAGCGCGCGCCAGGCGTCGCGGGCGCCGTCGAGATCGCCCTCGGCGAGGAGCCGCTCCGGCTTCGCGAACGCGGGCGCGCCGTGGAGGAAGACGCGCAGGTCGGGGTCGGGCGCGGGCTCCGCGGCCGCGTCGCCGCGGCGGAGCGTGGCCCAGGCGCCGTCGCGGGAGATCTCGGCCTCGGCGTGGAGGGCCGGCACGCGGGGCAGCTTCCAGCCGCGCCGCGGCAGGAAGGCGAGCAGCGCCGGCCGCGCGACGTCGAGCGAGAGGAAGGTGCCCTCCGCGCGCGCCCCGAGGACGGGGAGCGCGGCGGCGATCGCCTCGGCGAGCCGGGCGGAGAGGGCGGGGGCGGGGAGGGTGGACGGACCGTAGATCCGTGCCTCGTACACAGCCGCGCGGAGCGCGGGACCGGCCACGGCCGCGAGCTTCGCCGTGAAGGGCGCGCCGTCGTCGAGCGCGCCCGCGAGCTCCATGAACCCGGGCCGGACCGCGGCCCGGAGCGGGGAGTCGGCGGCCATGCCGGCCAGCGTCGCCCGCGAGACCGCGTCCTCCAGCACGCCCGCCGCGACGCGCAGCTCGAGCTGCTCGAGCTCGCAGAGGACGCTCCGGAACGGGGCCGGGCCGCCGGCGACGTCGAGCACGCCGCCCGGCGGCACCGCGAGCACGACCTCGTCCACGCGGGCGCCCCGCGCCACCTCGGCGCCGGGATGGCGCACCAGGACGCGTCCGCGCTCGAGGCGCAGCTCGAGCCCCGAGCCGGACGGGTCCGCCATCTACCGCTGCACGCCCTGCGCGACCTCGGCCGGCTGGCGCCGGTACACGTAGAAGGTGCGCCGCGACTGGAACTCCTCGTCCTCGCGCGCGAACACCGTCACCGTGTTGTTCCCGGGCTTGAGCGGCAGGTCGGCCTGGAACTCCATGCGCGTGGTGGCGCCCGTCTCCGGGACCACCTTGAAGAAGACCTTCTGGTCGTTCACGAGCACGAACACGTCGCGGAGCCGCGTCCGCGCGCCGGGCACGCCCGGCGCGACGCTCGCGACGCCCGAGATGTGCAACTTGTCGGCGTCGACCACCGGCGCGCCGGCCGACGGATCGGGGTTGATCTCGATCTTCGGCGGCTCGCGCTGCCACGCCTCGGTGGCGGCGGAGGCGACGGCCGGGGGCGCCTTCGCGGACGCCTGCTCCACGTCGCTCGCCGCGGCGAAGGCGTGGCGGCCCTTTTGCCACTCCACCCGGTAGAACTCGCCCCACTTCCCGTGCACCGGGAGGACCGCGCCCTTCTTCGCGGTCGCGACCGCGGGGGCCTCGCTGTCGGCGCCGGTGCGGAGCAGCGCCTTGTCGGTGACCACGCGGACCGCGCCCGAGGCCGCGGTGCGCACCTTCTCCGGCCTCACCGGCAGCTCGAGCCGCTCGGTGACGAACTCGAACAGCTTCTCGTCGGCCACCGTGACCCGGAGCGGCACCGCGTCGGGCTTGAACGTCTTCTTCACCTCGAGCTGGAGCAGGGCGCTCCGCGTCTCGCCGGGCGGGATGGCGCCGAGCACCTGCCGCCCCTTGTCGATGAAGATCTTGTCGTCGCCGAGGTTCTTGATCGACACGTAGGTCTTGTCGCCCGAGGCGCCGCCGCCCTCGTTCTTCACGTCGACGCGCAGCGTGAGCTTCTCGCCCTTCTGCACGAGCCCGTCGCCGTTCCCCTGATCGTCCTCCACCTGCGCGCTGAAGGCGAACGCGGGCTTCGCGACCTCCACCACGTCCACGGCGGTGGCGAGCGGCGCGGGGGCGTTGCCGTTCTCCTCGTCGAACACGAGCTGCACGCCGTCGTGCCGGGAGTCGAGCGCCTTCGGCAGCTTCACCGGCACCGTCCAGCTCCGCTTCTCGCCCGGCTTCAGCGTGCCGAACACGAACTCGCGGCGATCGAGGAGCGGGTTCTTCTCCACGCGCGTCCAGGCGCGCAGCCGGTGGAACGTGCCGTCGCCCTTGTTCTCCACCGTCACCGTCCACGGGAGCGTCTCGCCGGCCGCGAAGCGCTTGCCCGTGGGCGGCGCCACCGAGACCACCGCCTTGGGCGTCCCCTGCGCCGGCCCGGCGCTCCAGTCGACGCCGAGGGCCGCGAGCTTCTGGGAGAGCCGCGCCGACTCGTCCTTCTTCCGCTCGCCCACCACCGACCGGGCGACGTCGAGGAGCTTGGTGCGCTCCGGGGACGTGGCGCGGGCGAGGACCTCGCGCGCGAACCGGACCTGGTAGTCCTCCACCAGATCCTCGGCGTCGGCGTCCTCGTCCTCCTGCTGCTCGGGCGAGACCTCGGGCACGCCGGACTCGGTGTGCGCGCGCTCCTGCGCCGCGCGCTTCTCGTCCTGCGCCATCGCCTTCGCGACCCGGTCCTCCTTCTCGTCGAGGAGGTAGTGCAGCTCGAGCGCGGCCTTCTCGCGCCGCTCCGCCCGCTCGGCCGCGCGCCGCTCCCGCTCCTGGTCCGTGAGCCCGGCCTCGGCGGGGTTGGAGAAGTGCCGCTCGAGATCCGCCTCGCCCATCATCCGCTGGGGCGCGAAGTAGTTCACCGCGTCCTTCAGCGCGCGGCCGGGGAGCAGGAGCACGTCGGGGGTGACGCCCACCTCCTGGATCGAGACGTCACCCGGCGTGAGGTACTGCGCGATCGTGAGCTTCAGCGCGGTCTCGTCGCTGGTGCGCGACGGATCGGAGAGGTCGTAGAGCACCTGCACCGACCCCTTGCCGAAGGTCTGGCGTCCCACCACGAGCGCGCGGCCGTTGTTCTTCAGCGCGCCGGCCACGATCTCGGAGGCGGACGCGGAGCTGTTGTTCACCACGACGACGATCGGCAGCGTGACGATGTCGTCGCGGTCGGGCGAGGCCTCCTTCACCTCGTGCATGCGCCCGCCTTCGCCCACCGTCTTCACGATGACGCCCTCCGAGAGGAAGAGGTCGGAGACCTGGATCGCCTGCTCGAGGAGGCCGCCGGGGTTGCCGCGGAGGTCGAGCACGAGCCCCTTCAGCGGGCCGCCCGACTGCGCGCGGAGCTGGGCCATCGCCGCGACGAGGTCGCGGGTGGTGTTCGCCGAGAACTGGGTGAGCTTCACGTAGCCGACGTTGCCATCGAGGAGCTTCGACTGGGGCACCGTCTCGACGGCGATGATCTCGCGCTGGAGCGCGATCTTCTTCGGCTCGGGCCAGCCGGCGCGCTGCACGGTGATGCTGAGCCGCGTCGAGGGCTTCCCGCGCAGCCGGTCGACCGCCTCCTGCACGTCCATGTTCACGGTCGACTGCTCGTCGATCCGCGTGATCACGTCCTTCGGCTTGATGCCGGCCTTCTGCGCGGGCGTGTTCTTCAGCACGCGCATCACCGTGAGGTTCCCCTCGCGCATCGAGATCACGAAGCCGAGCCCGCCGAACTCCCCCTTCGTGGCGAGCCGCATCTCCCGGTACATCTTCGGATCGAGGAGCACCGAGTGCGGGTCGAGCGTGGAGAGGAGCCCGTTCACCGCCGCGTACTCGATCTCGCGCAGGTCCTTGTGCGCCACGAGGTTCTTCTTCAGGAAGCCCATCACGTCCGCGAGGACGCCGCGGACCTCCCAGGGCGTCGTGACGCCCGAGCCGTCGAACTCCTTCGTGGCCGAGCCGGCGGTGACCGTGAACTTCCCGACCTTCGGGTCGCCCTCCACCATCACCTCGGCGACCGCCTTCTCCACGCCGTCGAGCGCCGCGAAGAGCATCGCGCGCGGGTCGACCCGCTTCTGATCGACGTAGTTGTCCTTCACCGAGATGACGACCCGCGAGAGCACCGGCAGCTTCTCGAGGTCGTAGTTCGGATCGGTGTCCGTGCCCGGCTTCGTCCCGTACCCTTCCGCCGTGGCGGCCGGGCCTCCGGGTCCCGAGGCCAGCGCGACGACGTTCGGTCCGGACACGCCGCGGCGCGCGAGGAGGAAGGCGGCACCGAACGCGA
>Ga0306924_10003718_pt1 | contig 14732 bp, 14 predicted proteins | sample sta12Can44000111_FD_203756 | JGI IMG/M metagenome (GOLD analysis project Ga0306924, IMG submission 203756) | Lab enrichment of tropical soil microbial communities from Luquillo Experimental Forest, Puerto Rico - statanox.12C.anox.44.000.111 (v2)... | ecosystem: Environmental > Terrestrial >... | reverse complement strand
GGCACTATCATCGGCCGGCTGGCTCGCGCTCGGCTATATGATCATCGTCGGCCACTGCATCGCCTATGTCACCTGGTTTGGCGCGGTCGAGCGCCTGCCGGCCTCGGTCGCGGCGATCGGCACTATGTTGGTGCCAGTGATCGGTGTCGTCGTGTCGGCGATTGTGCTGCGTGAGCCGCTTGGACTTTCGCAGATCGCAGCACTTGTCTTCACTGTCGCCGGTGTCGCGCTGGCGGCGCGATCATGAGGGAACTCCGAACCAAAACCACATTGATGCGCGGGTCGTCCTTACCAGTTCCACCACACCGGAAGCGTTGCCTCTTGAGCCCCATAGCGTATCACCGGCACGACGGGCGGGCCGTATGGATCGACCCGGTCGTCTTGAGGGCGATAACGATATCGTGGAACAATATAAGAATCCCAGTAAGGCGTTGGCACTATCACGGGCGTGACGACAAGCCTCACCCGTGGTTCATGAACGACTTTGGCCTTCCGCGCGTGGGCTGGGGTACTAAACGCCCCCAGGTCACACAGCACCAGGGCCGTTCCGAGAGCGAACGCTACCGTCAGTATTCTCATGCCGGGCCTCCTTGCCACCGAGGTAGAGTAACCCCGCGGCCTGTCTGTGTACATCGCCGGGTCCGGTTTTAGCGCAGGTCTGCCGAAGTGGACGCCGAGCAAGTCGAAACCGACGTTCAGGAGTAGCGGCCTTAGGGCCAAAACGTGGCGCCTATGCCACTCCGCGTATACCCGCGCCGCTTCGCCGCGGCAGATAGACTTTGAACTCTGTAAACTCGCCAACGCGGCTATCGACTTCGATAGTGCCGCCATGTTCCTGGGCAATGATGTCGTAGCTGATTGATAATCCCAGCCCGGTCCCTTCCCCGGTCGGCTTGGTCGTGAAGAAAGGCTGAAAGATCTTGTCGCGGTGCTCAGGCGGGATTCCGACGCCGTTGTCGCGCACCCGGATTTCAACTCCGTTGCCAAGTTCTCGGGTGGTTACCTTCAACATAGGGGGCAGGGCGCCGCTTGCCTCCGCTTTCTTGCCCGCGGCGTAAAATCCGTTGCCGAACAGGTTTACCAGCACGCGCGTCACGTCCTGCCGCACCAATTCGATCGGTGCTGCCGACGGGTCTAGCTCGAGCTGCAGTGTGATATTGATGCTCTGGCCTTGGGCGCGGGCGCCGTGATAGGCAAGGTTGAGCGCGTCCTCGACGAGAGTGTTGATATTCGCTTTCTCCCATGTGCCGCTACCTCCGCTCGAATGCAGGAGCATGCTGCGGACGATGCCGTCGGCACGTTTGCCGTGCTCGGCGATCTTTCCGAGATTATCCGTCAAGAGCCGTATCGTGTCGTGGAATTCGGCGCCCTTTTCGGGGGCCAGTGCCGTCACGGCAGAGCTCGAAATGCTCTTCAGCTCCTCGAGTAGCTCGACGGACAGGGAAGCAAAGTTGTTGACGAAATTAAGCGGGTTCTTGATCTCGTGTGCTATGCCGGCGGTGAGCTGACCTAGCGACGCCATCTTCTCGACATGGATGAGACTGGCCTGTGCAGCTTTCAGGTCCTGAAGGGCGGTTTCGGCGGTGTCGCGCGCTGTGCTGATCTCGCGCTCGAGGCGCTCGCGCTCGATCAGACTGTCGCGCAGCATCCTAAGCGCCCGTGCCATCGCTCCGATCTCGTCGCGCGCCGCGGGTGGAAGAGATGCCTCAAGGTCGCCGCGGGTGATCGCGATCATACCTTGTTCGACTCGTCGCAACGGACTAACGATCGAGCGTACGATCAGTGCCGTCAGGGCAAGCGCCAGGATCAAGGCGAAGACACCGCCGGCAATCGACAGGTTGACGGCAAATTTGGCTTGGCGCACCGAGGCGTCGCGCCTGCTCACCGCCCGCTGCTCAACCTGGTCGACGACCTTCTCGAGCTCTTCGTCAACGGTCAGAATGTGCTGTTTTGCCTCTTCCATCAGGGCGCGGCCCCCTGCGGTATCGTCGCTCGAATAAGCGGCGGCTGCCTTCTGCGCCAGCTCGTCGAGCCTATTGACCTCGCGCCCGATCGCCGCGACCGCGTTGGCATCAGCCGAGGCGATTTCCCTCAAATCGGAATCGAGGCGATCCTTGGCCGCGGCGGCCTTCTGTTGCGAGGTGGAGAGCAAGGTCTCGGCGAAGTCGGCCAGCCAGTAGCGTAGGTCGCCGAAGTGCTTGCTGGCGGCATTTGCGCTCCTGACAATGGAAACGAGACGAGCTTCATCGGTCAGGGCTTCGGAGTCGCGTGCCAGCTCATGACTGAGGAGTGCTATCGAGATGGTGAGGATTGCGAGCAGTGAAATGGAGAGGAAAATCAATCGGGCACGGATCGATGGGTGCGGCATGATCAGTCCTCCCTGGTGCCCACTTTCCGAAGTTCGTGCTACATCTCTAGAGTTCGCCGCTTGTCGTGCAGGAACTTCAAATAGGCGGCACCAGGCGGATTCTGCCGCCCATTGCGACGCCCGGCGTCGACGGTAACTGCAGCCGAAGCCAATCATTTATTGTGCCATGTAACCCTCCTTTCGGAATAGGCGATTGTGGCGGGTCCGCTGCATCACGGTATCCCACGCGGCCCGTAAACGTTGTATGTTGGGTCAATTTCTGGAGGGGGCCAACATGCGGATCACTGCGCGTCGTGGCTTGATGATCTTGGCTTTTCTCGCGGCTTGCGGCTGGCCGGGCGCGAGCTGCGCCGATCCGGTATCGTTCAGCGTGGCACTCAGCGGCGCGGAAGAAATCCCGCCGGTACAGACCGCGGGAAGCGGGGTCGCCGACCTGACTTACGATCCGGCGACGCGAACGGTCACATGGACTATCACTTGCAACGGACTGTCGGGAACGGCGACGATGGTCCATCTCCATGGGCCCGCGTCGCGGGGCGAAAAAGGAGGTGTCCAACTGTGGCTTTCGAAGCAGGGTAGCGTGGTCGAGGGCCGGGTTGCCGGACAAGCGACCCTGACACCTGAGCAGGCCGAGCAGTTTACTGCGGGTCGCTGGTACGTAAACGTGCATACTCAAGCAAACCCTGGTGGTGAAATTCGGGGTCAAGTAATGCTTCCGGCACGATAGGTTTTCGCATTCGCCTGAAGTAGGGGCGTCATCTAGTCAAGCCAGCCAAAGGCGACTTCAGGTTGAACGGCATAGCTACGGCGAACCGTCGGGTGCTGGGCAACGAGCTGTGCGCGGCGGCTGGATGAGTGAGCGCGGGATGCTCTGATGGTCGCCACAGGAAAAGCAGCGAATCTCGTTGCGGGGTTGGGAGCGGATACCGTGGAACTTTGGTCCGATCGGGAGTCGAATGCACGTGTCAGAACAGTCGCCCTGATCCTGTTCGTCTTTGCGGTGATTGTCTCGGTTGCAGCCTACCAGATCGGCGATCTCAGCAGATTTGAGCGTCTTTCCTCGCGGGAGGACCAGGCAGCGTTGCAAGCCATTACCGATCCCAAAGAGGTCGATGAGGCGCTCAAGCACAATCCCTCGAACAAATATCTGAAGTTGGCCGCGTTGGCGGCAAGCGTCGTCGCCGAGACCGATACGGCCAACGCGAAGCTGTCGAACGACATCGTACCGCCGGCGGTCGCAGGGGATATAAATCTGACCGCAGCGAGCCGCAATGATCTCGAGGCCTTGAGCCGCGATCTGAAAACGGCAGAGTCGAATGTGATGACGGCGCTGCCACGCTATGTTGCTCTCCTCAAAGCCCAGCGCGAGAAAATGGAAAACGGCGCGCGCTGGCTTCATCCGGAAAAGGATGTCCTCGACCGCTTTCTGGACGGTGTCGACAAATGGCAGGCAGAGACCGCCGATCTTGCGTCCAAAACGCTGGCTGCGCGCGGCGAGTATTATCGTACTTACGGGAAGTGTGTGGCAGTTCTGCTCGAGGAATTCGATCACTACAAGGTCACGAATGGTCAGATCATCTTTGCATATCAATCGGCCGCGGACCGCTACAACGCAGCCGCCGGTGCGGTGACGCCGACGGTAAAGCGCCTCACTGATCTGAAAGAGGAAAGAAAGGCACTGATGCAGTCGCAGCTAAAGCGATGGCTGCATATCGTCGACAGCGGTTATTGAGGATCGAGCGAGTGACTCGATGACTTCATCCGCGAGTGCGCGCATGGGCGGGATGTCGAGGTCAAGAGCCTTGGCAGTCGCGAGCGGCCATAAGTATGTCGCATTTAGGTAACAGCTCAAGTAAATCTGTCCCATCCCAATCTTGTCCGCCGCCTCGCTTGGGACATTCCACCAAAAAACATCTAGCTTACCGGACTCGCCTTGGACTTGGGGAACATGCGTGTAGCGTTCTTTCCTGCGGAGTTGGGGGCAATGAAAGCCTTGCAGGCCACCTGCATCGTGGGTGCCATAACATTCACGGGGTTGATCCTTCAGTTTGGCGGAAACACGCCAGGTACAACCGCGCCGGACGCAATGTCGGAAGCGGCTGTGAACGCCGAGACGCCCGGTGCGCCCTTGCTGCCGGCTGCCGTGCCGGAGCCATCTGCCGGCCCCAAAACAGCGCTTGGAGCAGAGCTTGGCTCGGCGCCCGCAGCGGTTTCCGGACCGTCGTTGCTGGCCAAAGCCGAAATCGGCGACGATTCTATCGAGACGAAAAAATCGGTGGACTTGGGCCGCCATGATGCCGCCCAACCGGTGCCGACAACGCGCGATGCGTCCCACGACGCCTCCAACCCGGCGCCGGTTACGAAGGATTTCCGGTATCTCATCTATTATGTCTGGTCCGAACTACCGCCTGCCGAGAAGCCGGCGGAGATCGTATTAAGTTCACTCAAGGACACCCCGGTCGGAACGCCGGTCGAGGAGATCAAGCGCGCTTCCGACGCGTTCGGTCTGGATTTCACTTTCATGAAAGCGGTTGCCAAGATTGAGTCCGGATTCGACCCCAAGCAACGCACCGGGTCGTATATCGGCCTGTTCCAACTGAGCAAATACGAGTTCAGCAAATTCGGCTCCGGCCAGATTCTTGATCCCCGCGACAATGCCGTTGCGGCGGCCTACAAGGTCATTACCGAAGGCATCCTGTTCGAGTGGGTGACGCACAAGAAGCCGGACTTGAGCGATCTTTACTTGATCCATCAACAGGGCTGGGAAGGTGCTGCCGAGCACATCAGCCAACCTGATCGCATCGCCTGGAAATCCATGTGTGCCACCAGCGAGGGCATGGAGAAGGGCGAAAAATGGTGCAAGCGCGCGATCTGGCAGAATACCCTTCCAGCCGTCAAACACGAGTGGAAGTCGGTGGATAAGCTGACATCGGGGGCGTTCGTCGAAATGTGGCGCGAGCGGGTTGCTCATTTCTATTCGAAATACACGGCCACCGCCGCCGCCGAACCGGCGAAAAAGTAAATTTCCGTCCAGTGTGGTTTTGGTTCGGAAGTTCTCTTGACGGGCCCGCAGCAAAAATAAGAGAACTTCCGAACCACCACACTAGCGGTTCTTGTTGACCGGCTTGCGCTTCTCGATAAAGGCCGCCATGCCCTCGGAGCGGTCTTGCAGCGCAAAGGTCGCGTGGAACAGGTTGCGCTCGACGTTCAGCCCGTCCGACAATGGAGTCTCGAAGGCGCGGTTGATGGCTTCCTTGGCCATCGCCACCGCGGGCTGGGACATCGAGGCGATCTTCTCCGCAGCCGAAAGCGCCTCGTCCATCAATTTGTCTGATGGTACCACGCGGCTGACGAGGCCGCTTCGCTCCGCTTCCGCCGCATCCATCATCCGCCCGGTCAGGCACAGATCCATCGCCTTGGACTTGCCGACCGCGCGTGTCAGCCGCTGGGTGCCGCCAATGCCTGGAATGGTGCCGAGTGTGATCTCGGGCTGACCGAATTTGGCGGTGTCGGCGGCGATAATGATATCGCACATCATCGCAAGCTCGCAGCCGCCGCCGAGCGCATAGCCTGAAACCGCCGCGATCGTGGGTTTCCGGCACCTGGCGACGCGATCGCCGCCAACCGAGGTGAAATCGGAGGAAAACATGTCGATGAAGCCTTTCGGCTGCATTTCCTTGATGTCCGCGCCGGCCGCAAACGCCTTTTCGCTGCCGGTCAGCACGATGCAGCCGATGGAGTCATCGGCCTCGAAACTCTCGACCGCTGCGGCGATCTCGCGAAAGACCCCGAAGGACAGTGCGTTCAACATCTTGGGCCGATTGAGCCTGATGATGCCGATCGCGTTCTTGCTCTCGACGATGATGTGCTCGAACGTGCTCATGAACCCACCCTACCTGGTTCCAGTTCTCAAACGTTTGGCGCGGGCAATGTGCCTGCCGGGCGAAGGGGCTTCAAGTGGAGATGCTTTGTCCTCATGCTGCGAAAGCCTCTGCGAAGGCCAAATCCATCATTGGGAATCGCCGGCTCCAGTGTTAGTTGAACCGATCGGTGAACCGGTAGGGATCGAACGCGACAATCCCCGGTTACCCTGCGAGGGCGTATCTCGCGCCGCGCGCCTGAAACGCTGGTCACGACTTCGTGATTGGTAAATTCAAGCGTAAAAAATTGAAACATCAACCGAATGCACATTAGGAGCGTGTGTGCGCGGACGTGAGGACGAATGGACCGGCCTGATGCGGTCGGCCATGAGCGGAGACAGCGCGGCATATCATCGGCTGCTCAAGGCGATAACGCCGGTGCTCCGGGCAGCGGCGCGCCGCGGGTTGGCGCGCGCAGGGCAACCGGTCGATCAGTCCGAGGATATCGTGCAGGACATCTTGTTGGCGGTGCATCTCAAACGGCACACCTGGGACGTGAACGCAGCATTCGCGCCCTGGCTGTTTGCGATCGCGCGCAACAAGCTGATCGATGCGTTGCGCCGGCGCGGCAAGCGCATTTTCGTCAACATCGATGATTTTGCGGAAACGCTTGCCGATCAACCGGCCGCCGAAACGGCGTCTCCGAGCGAGGTTGCGTTGCAGCTGAAGTCGCTGCCGGCGCGCCAGCGCGACGTGCTGCAATCGATTGCGGTCGAAAGCGCTTCGATCAAGGACACCGCGGCAAAGTTCGCGATGAGCGAGGGAGCGGTGCGTGTGGCGCTGCATCGGGCGCTCGCCAGCCTGACCGCGAAACTACGGGAAAGTTAGTAATGGATACCGATCAACTGATTCGCACACTCGCCGCCGACAATTCCCACCACGCTCGCCCCGTGGGTTTCGTGCTGGCTCTGGCCCTGCTTGCGGCCGCGCCGGTGTCGCTTCTGATGTTCGTTACCGAACTCGGCGTCAGGCCCGACGTGATGAGCGCAATGCATAATCCGTTCTTCGACCTGAAGTTCGCGATCACGCTGGCGCTCGCAAGCGCGGCGATCACGGTTGCCCTGCATTTGTCGCGCCCGGAAGCCTCGCTTCGTGGATGGCTGTGGCTGTTGATGATCCCGGTCGGCCTTCTGGTGGCCGGCATCTCCGGCGAGATGATGATGCCGCAGCGATTGCCGATGATGGTGCGTTTGGTCGGCAACAATTCGAAAGTGTGCATGACCGCCGTCCCGCTGATGGCCTTGCCGCTGCTCGTGGCCGCGCTGATCGGGTTGCGTCACGGTGCGCCGACGCGTCCCGCGATCGCGGGCGCCATGGCAGGTCTGTTGTCGGCGGGGCTGGCGGCGACACTCTACGCGTCGCACTGTGAAGACGATTCGCCGCTGTTCGTAGCCACCTGGTACACGATCGCGACCGCGATGGTGACCGCGATCGGCGCGCTGCTCGGATCAAGGGTGCTGCGCTTCTAGAGGCTTTGATCGCGCCCTACGCGGCTGGAGCGGGCGCTGAATCCTGCTGCATGCGGTGAAAACGCAGTACCTGCTGGGCGGTGGACGGGCGCAACCGCTCGTAGGTGTCCTTGCAGGCCTGCACGTCGGTCGGCTCGCCGCCGGAGAGATCGTCGCGCATGATGATGATCGATCGCACGGTCGACCAGGACATGCCGGAGACCTTGCACAGGATCATCACGCCCTCGGCGCGGGTTTCGATCATCATATTCTCGGCGATCGTGACGGGCACGTTGGCAAGCGCGGCAATCGCAGCGTTGGTCTCATCGAACTTGCCGGCCTCGGCGAACTGGGTCACCTGGCTCTCGTCAAGCCGACCGTCTTCGTAGAGCGATTTGACCAACGCATGGGCGATCGCGGTCTGCTTCGACACGGCAGACCGCGCAGAGCGCGCGCGCCGCGTCGCCTCGCCAACCGCCATCGGAACATCGGCTGCCTGCTGCGGGTGGGCGACCTCGAGGCGCCGCCGCACCGTCTCCGAAGCCTTGGCAAGAAGTTTCAGATAGAGATGCCGCGGCAGGCTCGGCCGCAGGCCGACGCAGGTCGCAAGATTGTCGTCACCCTTGGCGCGGCCGACCAGTTGTGTAAAGCCGTTCTCGGAAAATTCAGCACCCGGATTATCGACGGTGCTCTGCACCACCTCGTCGTTGCCCCGCATCACCAACACGTCCGTCACCGCGTCGCTCAGCACCTTTCGCGTCGAGATCGCCAGCAGATGCGCCTGGCTCTTGTTGCGCGCGGCCTCGATCAGCGCCGCGTCATCGAGCCGGTTTGATTGCGACAGCACGGGAGCGGCAACCTCGATGACGTCGTCAAGGGCGAGCCGGCGGATGGTTTGCGGAGGCGCGGAATCGATCGGCGCCAGGCGGTTGGCGAGCAATGCTCGGGCGGAAATCTCGATATGGCGGATCAGGCACTGAAAGACGTCGTCGAACAGTGCGATTTGTTCGTCAGAATAATCTACCGCACCATTGATGAAGAGATCCGTGACCCGGCGCAACGTCTCGACCCTGCGCGCGACGGTGCCATGCGCAAGCGTTGCTTGCAGCTCGTCGAGCAGGTTTTCGGAAGGAGCGGCTGATCTGGAACTCATTAACTCTGTCCTGGAGCTCTGGGCGGCGACGATTTCTTCGTTGCCGGAAGAAAATTCGAGGGCTGATTATGCGATCGTGTCCCCATGCGTTTGCAGCTTCAAACGCGCCGGTTGCGTGCGCGAGAAGCAGCGCTCGGGCAAGGTGCCCACGTATTTGAGTTCAGCCGCGATCGGATTGAGGAGAGGCGCCGCAGTGCTGCCCATTGTGCCGCCGTCAGTGGGATCCGCCTGCGAAAGTAAGTGGCAAAGCCTTTAGGTTTGGTATCTTTCGGGGCGAATCAGCCCCGAGCGCAGCCGACTGGTTGCTCGGCGGCAAGGCGTCGTGGATGCGCGTTATCCGTATCATGATACCGCCAGGACCGCGCCCTATGCCCCGCGACAGGGAGGATTTCGGCTTCGATGCGGTAGGTCACAGACGTGCCGGGGGTTGCCACAATATTCGGAAGAATCTTGCTTATCTCATCGAACCAGCCAGCAACTCATTCCGACCAACCTTGCGAGACGGCCATTGAGCGCAAATGCGGCTACGGACGAAGTCCTGATCGCCAGGATCGCTCAAGGCGACCGGCTCGCCATGCAGGTGCTGTATGGACGGCACCATGTCAGGGTATTTCGTTTCGGGCTTCGGCTTGTGAGGGACGAACAGGTCGCGGAAGACCTCATCAGCGAGGTTTTTCTCGATGTATGGCGACAGGCGGGCAAGTTCGAAGGACGTTCCGCCGTCTCCACCTGGCTCTTGGCGATTACGCGATTCAAGGCTCTTTCTGCCCTGCGGCGCAGGAAGGATGTCGAACTGAAAGACGAGGCCGCTCTGGCGATCGAGGATACGTCCGACGATCCCGAAGTGGCGGTGCAGAAGAAGGATACGGGTCAGGTGTTGCGTAAGTGCCTGACGGCGCTCTCGCAGGACCATCGGGAGATCATCGATCTGGTCTACTACCACGAGAAGTCCGTGGAGGACGTGGCCGAGATCGTCGGCATCCCGGAGAACACGGTGAAGACGCGCCTGTTCTATGCGCGCAAGAAACTGGCCGAACTGCTGAAGGCAGCCGGCGTGGAACGAGGCTGGCCATGATGGCTTTGAGCAAAAAAATCCTCGAACAAGAGCCCGGTGATATCGAGCTGCTTCTTCCCTGGCATGCGGCCGGCACGCTGAGCGCGCGCGATGCGCGTCGGGTCGAAGAGGCTCTCGCCAGCGATCCTGATCTGGCCCGCCAATACGCGGTGATACGGGAAGAATACGCCGAGACCATCGATCTCAACGAAAGCCTGGGCGCGCCATCGGTGCGGGCCATCCAGAACCTGTTTGCGGCGATCGACGCCGAACCGGCACAAGAGGCGCGGACCTCGTTCAATCTTTCAGCGCGTATTTCAAGCTTCTTTGCGAGCCTGTCGCCGCGCGCGCTGGCCTGGTCGGCGGGCGTTGGCGCGGTTGTGCTGCTGTTGCAGGCCGGCGTGATCGGTGCCGTGCTGATCCAGGGCGCCAATTACCAGATGGCATCGTTGAGCACGGGCGAACACGAGGTGGTAGAGCAGGCGCCGCCGCGTGCGCTGGTGCGCTTTGCGGCGGATGCGCGCATGGCCGACATTACGGCGTTGCTTGAAACTTATCAGGCTTCGATTATCGGCGGCGCCAAGGGCGGCATGTTTCGGCTGCAGTTCGGCGACAAGCCCGTGACGGAGCAGGAGGCGACCAACCTGCTGAACCGCCTGCAGGGCGAGAAAATCGTCAGTCTCGCGGTGGCGACGCCCTAAGATGCGCCGTCACTCGGCACAGAGGATCAATGATGCGTAATGCGGCGAGCTTGCGGAGGAAGGCCGCCCGCGCGGCATTGGCACTGACTGCATTGGCTTCGTCGTTCATCCTTTTCGCGCACACAGCGGCCCAGGCGCAAGGCTTTATCCGCTCGCCCAATCTCAATATCGCCGCGCGCGTGCCCTCGATCAACACCGGCCCACGGATCAATCCCAATATCGCCGGCGCGGTTGCCCGCACGCCGAACCTGCATCCCGCCTGCAGCTACGCCAATCGCGACGCCGATGGCGAATGCTCAAGCGGGCCGGTGGCCTCCACTGGCGGCGGCAGCAGCTCAACCGGCAAAGGCAAGAGCGCGAGCCGGCGCCGCGATGTCGCGCAGCCGGCGCTCGATCCGCAGACTATCCGCAACGAGATCGTGGCCGAGATCGACAGCACGCAGAACGATCAGCAGATCGACCAACTGGCACGGCGTCACGGGTTGACACGGATCGCCTCGCAGAATTTTGCCCTTGTTGGCGCGACCATCGGCCTGTTCCGCATCTCCAACGGCCGTTCCCTGGAGACGGCGAGCCGGGATTTTGCCGCCGATCCAAAGGTGCATTCGGTGCAGCCGAACTTCCGCCACCTGCTGCAGCAGCAGAAGGCGGCTTTGAGCGAGGGCGATCCCGCGCAATATGCGGTGGCAAAACTGCGATTGGGCGAGGCACATAAGTTGTCCCATGGGGCCAGCGTCGTTGTGGCCGTGATCGATTCCGCCATCGATGCCAGTCATCCCGAACTCGCAGGCTCGGTGATCGAGAGCTTCGATGCGCTTGGCAGCGGCGAAGGCCCGCACGTCCATGGTACAGGCGTCGCAGGCGCGATCGCAGCTCATGGGCGGCTGATCGGCAGCGCGCCGGCCGCACGGATCCTCGCGATCCGCGCCTTTGGCAAGAGTCCGAACGGTGCGCAAAGCAACACCTTCGTCGTCCTCAAGGCGATGGATTATGCGGCCAGCCATGGCGCGCGGATCATCAATATGAGCTTTGCGGGTCCAAAGGATCCGTTGCTCGAGCGCGCGATTGGTGCGCTGAAGACCAAGGACGTGGTGATGGTTGCAGCCGCAGGGAACGCCGGCGCGAAGTCGCCGCCGCTCTATCCCGCCGCCAATCCCAACGTGATTGCGGTCAGCGCCACCGACCAGCAGGATCGCCTGTTTGAGGCCTCAAACCGTGGCGGCTACATTGCGCTCGCCGCCCCCGGCGCGGACATCTTCCTGCCGGCTCCCGACAACAAATATCAGATGACGTCGGGCACCTCGTTCTCCGCCGCCTATGTCAGCGGGCTCGCCGCCCTGATACTGGAACGCGATCCTGCATTGAAGCCGGACGAGGTACGCGCGATCCTGACGAGGACGGCGCGCGACCTTGGTTCACCAGGTCGTGATGACCTGTTCGGCGCCGGTGAAGCCGATGCTTTTGCGGCGACCGAGGCCGCGGTCGAAGCCGCAGGGACGGCGGTTGCGACACGGGAATCGCCAAAAACCGACGAAAGTGCGCCAGAAGCGAAGGAAGGGCCGGCAGAGCGGTCGTTAACCCCTCCGGTCGCGACCGTCGCGTCCGAAAAATCGACCAAGGTCGAGGCCAATCGCCCCCCCGGGCAATAGGCTTGCCGGTGCTCGACAGGTTTCCAAGGAGTTAAAAAAATCGTGTTCGCTTGAACGTCGGACAGGCCGGCGGCGACACAATGCATGTGGGAGCGGAAATCCCTCCCCACAGCTATATTCGGCGCGAGCGCCCATCCACCCCAAGCGCCCATATGGCTTGACCCGTCCGGTTGTCCCCCCGGACGGGTCTCTCATTTATTCTAAGCCCTTGTTTTTTGCTCGGCTCGGGTGCGGGCTGTGTCAAATCCGTGTCAATTTTCCTCTGCGATTTTAGGTGCAGAGCGGACATGCGCCGATCACCCCGCAATGTCGCCTTTTGACCTATCTGAGACATTGGCCGATGAGACATTGGCCGACAGATTTTGCTGTGATCCACAAGCGGCGTCGCCCCTGAATGTGATAGCCTGAACTCGTCTGGAGTTTGTGTAGGAGGGGAAGCCTCCATGAGGCGGCGAAAATTCGTCGCACTTCTCGGCGGCGCAGTGGCCGCATGGCCGTTCGCTGCGCGCGCGCAGCATGGGGGGAAGATTCCGCTGATCGGCTTCATGGGCAACTCAACGGCTGCTCTAGAGGCCAATCTCATCGGACCGTTCCGCGAGGGCCTGCGAGAGCACGGCTACGAGGAGGGCCGCAACATCGAGATCGTGTTTCGCTGGGCGGAAGGAAGATACGAGCGGTTTCCTGCCCTCATTGCCGAACTCATCGCCGCCAACGTGGATGTAATCGTGACCGCCGGCACGCCCGCCACGCTCGCGGTCAAGAAGGCGACATCGACGGTGCCTGTGGTCATGGCCGCGGTCGGCGATCCGGTCGGCACCGGCATCGTGCCGAACCTGGCGCGGCCCGGCGGCAACATCACTGGGCTGAGCGCGATCGCGCCGGACCTCGAAGGCAAACGGCTGGAGCTGCTGCGGGAGGTCGTGCCCCATCTCTCCCACGTCGCTTTTTTCCTCAATCCCGCGAATGAATTTCATACGGTGTCGATGCGCCAGGCGCTCGCCGCGGCACAGGCTTTGAATATCAAGCTGCAGCCCCGTGAGGTGCGCAAATCGGAAGACCTCGACGCCGCGTTTGCCTTGATCGTCAAGGAGAAGCCGGACGGCCTTCTCATCCTCGCCGACCGGATATTCCTGCATAACCGCCAACGCATGATGGATTTCGCCACCGAACATCGCCTACCCAGTGTGAACGCCTATCGCGAACTGGTCGAGGCCGGTGGCTTGATGTCGTACGGGCCGAGCTACGAGGACATGCACAGGCGCGCTGCCGATTACGTGGATCGGATTCTCAAGGGGGCGCGACCTGGCGATCTGCCGGTCGAGCAGCCGACCAGGTTCACGCTCATCGTCAATCTCAAGGCCGCCAAGGCCCTCGGCCTTGAGGTGCCGCCGACGCTCGTCGCCCGCGCCGACGAGGTGATCGAATGATCATGCTGTTTACTGCACTGCATGAGTCTGGAACTGGCCCTTAGCAGACATCACGACCGTACTGATCCATGTCCGCTTTGGGAGGTAAAAGCGGACCTCGGCGCTGCTCGGGATGCCGGTTTCTAACCCCACGCGGACACGCGCTGACGGAGGACCTGCCGGGCCTCGCTTCCCGATCCGCCGAGCGTCACCCTAGCGGCAGTAGGTGAGGAACCGAAAATCGAATGGCGATCCTGGTCTCGCGTGACCTGTCGGCGATTGCGGCGTAGTGCGGCGTCAATTTTGTGTGATCGCCGGCAATGTAGCGATCGACGAGCATCTCACCTTGCATCTCGGACCGATCGCCACCATTTGGCCTGCTGGTGCAAACCAGGCGGTTCCTTTGCGCAGAGGATGAGAAGCCGTGTTCAAGCAAGTTTCCGAACTTTCCATGGCGCAGACGGACGAGGGCTCGCCGACGGCTGTAGCGGCGGGCAGCGCGCCCGGCGAGAGCGGCGTTTTTGTGCTCAGCGCGCGCTTCAAAGGTGGGCTGCATATAAGCGCAACACCGCGGAGACATCACGTCTACTTTCAGCTCACCCCGGGTGCTCACTTTGAATGCCGCATCGCCGGTCAGGTGTCGTCGCACAAGTCGATGGCGGGGTCGCTTGCCATCTGCCCGGCTGGAGCCGATTACGCGGCAGACGCGGACAACAGCGTCGAGGCAATCCTGGTGGCAATTGAGCCCGGCCAGTTTGCGCTCGCGGCGGCCGAGGGCTCGGCACTCAACGCAAAGCTGGTCGAGCGCTTCTCCGGCTGCGATCAAATGTTGTTCGATTTTGCGCGCGGCCTTGCGCTTGAAAGCGCCAGCGGCTACCCCAACGGTCCGCTGTTTTGGAACGGGGTGGCAGGCGCCTTCGTCAACGGTCTGCTCGTTCGTCACACCTCGAAATTGGAAAACCTTGTGCGCGGCAAGCTCGGCAAGGACGTGCTCGGCCGGCTCAGGGACTATGTCGTTGCCCATCTCGACGAG
>Ga0306924_10003716_pt1 | contig 14736 bp, 10 predicted proteins | sample sta12Can44000111_FD_203756 | JGI IMG/M metagenome (GOLD analysis project Ga0306924, IMG submission 203756) | Lab enrichment of tropical soil microbial communities from Luquillo Experimental Forest, Puerto Rico - statanox.12C.anox.44.000.111 (v2)... | ecosystem: Environmental > Terrestrial >... | reverse complement strand
TCCTCCAGCCGTGCGGCGAGGAGCTGGGCGTCCACGTCGCGCGGCAGGGCGTCGGCGGCGCGGCGCGCCTCGTCGGCCGCGCGGTGGTCGCGCAGGTCGAGCGGGTGGAGGAGGTCGAGGGCGACCGCGAGGTCGTAGCGCAGCCGCGCGAGCCGGGCTGCCGGCGCGCCGGCCTTCCGCGCGTCGCGCACGCGGGCCGCGAGCGCGTCGACCGCCGTGCGGGCAGGCTCGGGCCGCGCAGCCGTGCCGGCGCCGGCAGGGGGGAACGGCGGCGCCAGCGCGCGCGCCGGGAACGGCTCGCCGTTCGCGCGCACGAGCCGCAGCGAGAAGCCGAAGCGGCCCTCGTCGTGCGAGACCTTCACCAGGATCCGGTTCGGGCCCCGGCGCAGCGTCACCATCGCCGCACGCTGGTCGGGGCGCGCCGGGTGGTAGGCGGCGTCCTCGATCGCGAGCGCGCCGTTCACCCAGATCTTCATCGCGCCGCTCGCGCCGGCGGCGAGCCGCACCCGCTCCTCGCGCGGCGCGTCCACCACCGCGAGCGCGTAGGCGGTCACCTCGCGCGCCGGCCGCAGCGCCGCGCCGAGGTGGACGAAGCCGCGATCGGCGGCCTCGGGCGGCAACGCGCGCCAGCCGACCTCGCGCGCCTTGCCGGGAAAGCGCGCCGTGAGGTCCTGCCCTTCCTCCGGCGGGAACACCTTCGCGTGCCCGCGCTTCCCCTCGTCGTCGAAGGGGCCGGCGATCTGCCACTCGCGCACGAAGCCGAGCCCGTCGATCTCTGCGCGCGCCGCGTCGAGGTCTCCCCGCGCGCGGGCCACGCGCGCGAGCCCGAGCCGGGCGAGCGCCCGGACCTCCGGCTGCGCGCGAGCGTCGGCGGCGGCGCGCGCATAGACGGCCGCGATCGGGGTGAGGTCCTCGGCCTCGTCCTCCAGCTCCGAGAGCGCCGTCAGCGGCACGAGCGCCCGCGGGTCGGCGCGATCGCGATCCAGCTCGGCCACCGCCCGTGCGATCCGGCCGGCGGGTGGATCCGCGGCGACCGGCAGCGACGCGGCGGATGGGGCGTCGGCGCGCGCCAGCCCCCCGGGGGCGGAGGCGACCACGAAGAGGGCGAGGAGCAGGAGGCGAGGCATCCGGTCGAGTCTAACCGGCCGGAGGCCGCGGGATTCCCCGATCTCGTGGAGCTATTCGGCTCGCGCGAGCGCCAGGACGAGCACCGAACGGGCACCGGCGGCCTTCAGGGCCGCGCAGCAGGCGTCGGCGGTGGCGCCGGTCGTCACCACGTCGTCAACGAGGACGAGGTCGCGGCCGCGGACGCGCGAGCTCGCCGCGAACGCCCCGGCGACGTTCCGGGCGCGCTCGGCGCGGTCGCGGCCGACCTGTGGCGCCGTCTCGCGGGAGCGCCGCAGCGCGCCGCGAAGGCGCGGGAGGTTGCCGGCCCGCGCGACCGCAGCCGCGAGCAGCGCCGCCTGGTCGTAGCCGCGGGAGATCCGGCGCCGTCGGCCGAGCGGCACCGAGAGCACCGCGGCGCCGGGAGGGAGCCGCGCACGACCGGCGAGCCAGGTGCCGAGTGGCCGCGCGAGGGCGGGCCGGTCGCGGTACTTCAGGCGGTGGATCGCGTCGGCCAGCGGTCCGCCGAACAGCCCGCCGGCCGCGAGCGCGTCGAAGGCGGGCGGATCGGCGAGACAGGCCCCGCACGTCTCGAGCGGGCCGGGCAGGCCGCAGCGCGCGCAGCCGGGAGGGACGGGATCCACCGCGCCGGCGCAGAGCCGGCAGAAGGGGCCGGCGGCGGTGGTGAAGGTGGCGTCGCCGCAAGCGGCGCAGCGCGGGGGGAAGAGGAGGTCGAGGAAGGAGGTGAGCACCGAGGCTCGCGGTGCACGGGGCGTTCCGCGACATCCGCCCGAGCCTCTCCTCCGCTACCTCATCACGAGGCCGAGGCCCTTCATCTCGTCCGGCTTCGGCAGCCCCATGATCTGCAGCGCGGTGGGCGCCACGTCGGCGAGCACGCCCTCGGCCCGGAGCTTCGCCCCGCTGAAGTCGGGGGAGGCGAGGATGAACGGCACCGGGCCGAGCGTGTGCGCCGTATGCGGCTCGCCGGTCTGCGGATCCACCATCATCTCGCAGTTCCCGTGGTCCGCGGTGATCACGAGCGCCATGCCGGCCTTCTTCGCGGCGGCCCAGAGCCGGCCCACGCACTCGTCCACCACCCGCACCGCCTTGATCGCGGCGTCGAGCTTGCCGGTGTGGCCGACCATGTCCGGGTTCGCGTAGTTCGCGACGATGAGGCCGTACTTCCGCGAGTCGATCGCTGCGACGAGCTTGTCGGTCACCTCGCGCGCGCTCATCTCCGGCTTCTCGTCGTAGGTGTGCACGTCGCGCGGGCTCGGCACGAGGATCCGCTCCTCGTGGGGGAACTGCATCTCGCGGCCGCCGTTGAAGAAGAAGGTGACGTGCGCGTACTTCTCGGTCTCGGCGCAGCGGAGCTGGGCGAGGCCGGCCTTCTCCACCATCTCGGGGAAGATCTTCGTCGGCTGGTCCGGGGTGTAGGCCACCGGGAGCGTGAAGGTCTCGTCGTACCGGGTCATGCACGCGTAGTACGAGAGGCGCGGGCGGGGCTGCGCGTCGAAGTCCTTGAAGCCCTCCTGCGTGAAGGCGCGCGTGATCTCGCGCGCGCGATCCGCGCGGAAGTTGAAGAAGACGACGACGTCGCCGTCCTTCACGCGCCCCCGGGGCTCGCCGCCGCCGTTCATCACCACCGTGGGCTTCACGAACTCGTCGGTCTCGTCGCGGGCGTAGGCCTCCTCCACCGCCGCCACGCCGGAGGCGGCCTTGAAGCCGTCCCCCTTCACGAGCGCGGCGTAGGCCTTCGCCACCCGATCCCAGCGCTTGTCCCGGTCCATCGCGTAGAAGCGACCCATCACGCTCGCGATCTTCCCGTAGCTGCGCTCCGTCATCCGGCGCTCGAACTCGCGCACGTAGCCGAGGCCGCTCTTCGGCGGCGTGTCGCGGCCGTCGAGGAAGGCGTGCACGAACGCGCGCGGCACGCCCTCGCGGCGCGCGAGCTCGAGGAGCGCGTGCGCGTGCTCCTCGTGGCTGTGGACCCCGCCGTCGGAGAGCAGCCCCATGAGGTGGAGCGTCCCCGAGCCCGCCTTCGCCCGCTTCATCGCCTCGAGGAGGACCGGGTTCTGGAAGAAGGAGCCGTCCTCGATCGCGCGGTTGATGCGCACGAGGTCCTGGTAGACGATCCGCCCCGCGCCGAGGTTCGTGTGGCCCACCTCGGAGTTCCCCATCTGCCCCTCGGGCAGCCCCACCGCGAGCCCGCTCGTCCGGAGCTGCGTGTGCGGGTACTCGTTCACGAGCGCGTCGATGTTCGGCGTACCGGCGAGCGCGATGGCGTTCGCCTCGCGCTCGGCGCGGAGGCCGAAGCCATCGAGGACGACGAGGAGGAGCGGCTTCGGAGCGGGCACGGTCACCTCGGAGGTTCGACGCCCCCGGGCGCCGGAGGCGAGCGGGTCTTATCTGCACGACCCGGCGCGTGCAGGCAAGGAACGCGAGACGTCCACAGGGACTGCGGCTCCCGGGGTGAGCAGCCGCACGCACCGCTCGCCCCCGGATTCGATGCTCTACGCGTACTCCGCTTCCACGCCCCTCGCCCGCTCCAGCACCCCGTCGAGCGCGGCGAGCATCTCGGTGTTCCCGTCCTGCGCGTAGGTCGAGACCTTCGCCTCGAGCTCGGGCAGCCGCTCGAGGAACGCGCCGAGCCGCTCGTTCGTGAGCGCCTCCGCCTCCATCCCGTAGCCGAGCATCTCGAGGTAGCGCGCGTTCAGCACCTGCTCGAACTGCTTCTTCACCGGCGAGGCGAGCACCGGCTTGTGCAGGTACACCGACTCCGAGAGGAGCGTGAACCCGCCGTTCGCGACGACGGCGCGCGCGGTGCGGAGGTCCTCCACGAAGCCCTGCTCGCTGAACGGCCGGTAGCGGACCTCCCCGTCCACGAGCTCCTCCGTGAGGTCGCGCCGGAAGCCGTACACGCGACAGGGCACGCCGGTCGCGCGGAGGATCGCCGGGAGATCCTCGCTCGAGGTGGAGGTCTGGTAGACGAGGAGGTGATCGCCGGGCTCGCTCCGCGCCGCGAGGATCTCGGGGCGCAGCACCGGCGGGTGGACGCTCGTGCGCGGCTTCCGCACCGGCGGGAAGAAGAAGCTCGTGATGAGGTACTGGAAGGCGCTGGGCAGCTTCCCCTTCACCACCGCCTTCGCGAGCTGGAAGTCGATCTCGTGACCCGCGAGCACCTCCGGCGGGTGCGTGCAGCGCGAGAGGATCTGGATGTTGTCGAGCGACACGACCGGGAGCCGGTGGCGTCGCGCGTAGAGGTAGCTCCAGGTCTCGAAGTCGGAGACGACGACGTCGGGGTGGAAGTCCTCCGCGACCTTGAAGTACTCGAGGACGTTCCGCGGCCAGCCGCCGGTCACCGCGTCCTTCAGGTTCGAGAGCACCGTGCGGAAGTTCCGGACCTCGTTGTCCTCGTAGACGATGTGCAGGCCCCAGATCCGGTTCACGCCGAGCCGGTCGCGCTCGCGGGCCTTCAGGTAGTCGTGCGCGCGGCCGGAGACGACCACCTCCACCTCGTGACCGCGGGCCACGAGGTGCTCGATGACGACGCGCGAGCGCGTCGCGTGGCCCATCCCCTCGCCGACGACGCCGTAGAGGATCCGCATCGGGGGATCGTAGCGGGGGCGTGTGGCGGGGGCGTGTCGGAGGTGTCGCGCCTGGGTGGCCCCTCGCGGAGCCCGAGAGGCTCACTTGTGGTACGGCTCCCCACGGAGGATCGTGAACGCGCGGTAGACCTGCTCCACCAGCACGAGCCGCGCGAGCCGGTGCGCGAGCGTCAGGCGGGAGAGCGCGAGCTTCTCCTCCGCCCGCTCGAGGATCGCCGGCGCGAGGCCGTCGGAGCCGCCGATCACGAGCGCCACGTCGCGCCCGCCCTCCACCCAGCCGCCGACGCGCCGCGCGAGCTCGACGCTCGTCCACTCCTTGCCCCGCTCGTCGAGCGCCACCAGCCGCTCTCCGCGCCCGAGCTTCGCGAGGATCGTCGCCGCCTCCTCCTCCTTCGCCTGCGGCGTGCCGGCGTGCTTGCGCGCCTCGGGCAGCTCCACGAGCTCGAACTTCACGTACCGTGAGATGCGTCCGACGTACTCCTCCACTGCCGGCGCGTAGAGGCCGGAGCGGTCCCTCCCGATCGCGAGCAGGCGCAGCTTCACCGCGCCCTCATGGCACGGCAGGCGCCGCCGGGCAACCGCGTGCCGCGCCGAACAGCGCGTCGGAGGCGTCGCGCGCCTCGAGCGCGATCGATCGCGTCGCCGGGTCGACCGCACCCTGCTCGCGCGAGACCGCGCCCTCGACGTCGAGGACCGCGCTCCAGCCGCCGCTCGCCACCGCCCGCAGGCGCCCGTCGTCGTCGTACCAGCGCAAGAGCTCGAGGCCGCCGTCGCGCCGCTCCACGACGAGCAGGATCTTCGAGCGCGGGGCGTCCACGAACCCGCGCCGGTCCTCCACGCAGCCGCCGGGGCGTCGCCGCAACTCGGAGAGCTCGCCGGCGGCGCGTCGGCGCTCGATCGCGTCGACCACCGGGTCGGCGGGCGCCTGCGGCCGCTGCGCACCGGCGGCCAGGGGGGCCGGGGCCGGGGCTGAAGCGGGAGCGCGCGCGAGCCGCTCCGGCGCCGGAGCTGCGGAAGGCGCCGCGGGCGCTGGGGCTGGGACCGCCTCGCGACGTGCGGATGGGGCGGGAGCCGGCGCCGCGAGCGGCTCGGACGCCGCCGATCCCGTGGGCGCGGGCGGCGCTGCGTCCGCCACCGCGGGCGCGCGTACCGCCTCGCGCCGATCCTCCCGCGCCGGCGGGGCTGCCGACTTCGCCGCGGCCGCCGCGCGCGGGGCGGCGGCCGGCGCCTCGCGCTGCGCCGGGGGCTCGGAAGCGCTGGGAGCGGGCGCGGCCGGCATGCTCGGCCCGGGCTGCGAGGCCTGGGCGGCCGGAGGCACGGCCTCGGGAGAGGGCGCTGCGCCCGCCGGCGATGTCGCGGCGGGCCCGCTCCACGGCTCGGGCGCGAGCCGGTCCCGCTCGGTCGCGGGCCCGGCGAGCTTCAGCGTGGCGCCGATCACGATCCCGATGAGCGCCGTGGTGGCCGCGGCCGTCCACAGCGCCGGCCGCAGGAACGCCGCGAACGGGGACCGCTCCTCGCGACGGCCCGCGACGGCCTGCCGCTGACCCGCCTCGCGCGCCGCGGCGAGCAGCGCGACGCGACCGCGCCCGGACGGCTCGAGCGGCGCCGCGCGCGCCGCGAGCGCACGCACGGACGCGAGCTGCTCGCGCTCCGCCGCGCAGCCTGCGCACGACGCGAGGTGCGCCGTGAGCTCGCGCGCCTCGTCCGGCGCGAGCTCGCCGTAGGCGTGGTCGAGCAGCAGCTCGCGGGCGCGGTCGTGCGTCATGGCGTGGCGCTCCTCTCGGCCCCGGGCTCCGCGGCGACGGCGAGGTCGGCGAGCGCGCGCCGCAGCGCCTCGAGCGCGTAGCGCATCCTGCTCTTCACGGTGGGCACCGGTGCCCCGGTGATCGCCGCGATCTCCGCGAACGGCACGTCCTCGTACTCCCGCAGGAGGAACACCTCCCGCTGCTCGGCCGGCAGCGCCGCGATCGCGGCCTCGATCCGAGGCCGCACGAGCGCGTCGTCCGCCGCGCCATCCGGCGCCCGCCCCTCCGCCGCCAGCGCGGCCGCCGCAGGCGCGTCGAGCGGCTCCGCCCGCCGGTGCACCGCCCGCCGCGCCTCGTCCACTGCGAGGTTCCGCGCCACCTGGTAGAGCCACGTGCGCGGGCTCGCCCGCGGCTCCCAGCGCGCCGCCGCCTGCACGAGGCGCAGGAACGCATCCTGCGCGAGCTCCTCGGCGCGCGCGCGATCCCCCACCTGGCGCGCGAGGAAGCGGAACACGCCCGGCCGATGCCGGTCGACGAGGGCCTCGAAGGCGTCCACGTCGCCGGCCCGGTACCGCTGCAGGAGCCGCTCGTCGCTCTCGTTCGGCAAGAGGTCTCGGCTGGGAAACGCGCGGGCCGCGGAAAGGATCTGGACGCATCGTAGCCGGAATCCCGGCGTGCGGGTCCGCCTCGGGCGGTGCGAGGGGCGGCGCCCGGCCGCCCGCCCGCGCCCCCGCCACCGCACGTCGTGCTCCAAGGGCGAGCCCGGTTCCCCTCCGCGGAACGGCGTTCGCCCGCGCGGTCGATGCCCTGCCTCGGAGGAGCCTCTCCCCCGCCCCACGCGTGGCGCGTTTTCCCTGGCCCATCGCTCGCACCCCAGGCTGCGTCCGGCGCGCCGTCCCTCGCGCGCGGAGGGAGCCTGAATGCGTCTCGTCCGTCCCACTTGGAGCGCAAGCGCACTGGCGCTCGCCATCGCCGCCACCGCCGCCGCGTGCGGCGGATCGTCGAAGGGCTCTGCCCAGGCGACCACGCCGCCGACGACCTCCGAGCCGACGCCGACCCCCACGCCGGTGGCGGATCCGACCCCGACTCCGACTCCGACCCCAACGCCCACGCCGACTCCCACGCCCACCCCCACCCCGGTGGGCCAGCCCGACCCGAAGGTCCCGCTCGGCACCCAGGGCCCGTGGCCGGCCGCGAACGCGATCTACGACGGCTCCGACGGCATCCAGGAGTCGCCGGTGGTCGCGGTCACCACCGACGAGGCGCAGAACCGCTGGGTGGCGACGAACTCGGCGCTGTACCTGTTCACTCCGGGTGAGACCTCGCCGAAGCGCTTCACCGGCAAGGACGGGCTGCACCTCATGGACAACCCGGAGTCGTACTGCGAAACCGTCACCGGCTACAGCTTCGGGAGCTGGTCCTCCTCGCTCGCGCGCGGCTGGGACGGGACCACCTGCACCGACTTCTCGAACTACCCCTGCTTCCCGGCGGCCTATCCGGCCTGTCCCGTGACCGGCGCCGCGGTGGCGCCCGGCATCTCGACGATCGCGGGCGGCGCGCCGAACGAGGTGTTCGTCGGCTACTTCGGCGAGCTCTACGACTCCGGGCCGAACCACCTCGAAGGCGACAAGGACGACCCGGGCCGCCACACCGGCAAGGTCGACTGGGTGAAGCTCCAGCCCGACGGCACGATCCAGGTGACCCGCCTCGACCTCGTCTCGGTCGCGCACGGGATGATCTACTGGCACAACCGGACCGTCTACCGGCTCGTCTACGATCACGTGATCCACCCGGCGTCGCTCTACGTCGGCACGAACCACGGCGTGGACTACCTCCGGATGGACAAGTGGCGGCCGCAGGCGACCAACACGAGCGGGCAGTTCACGGAGTGGGTGGACAGCTGGCTCCAGGAGTGGATGGGCGATCACCTCCACGCCGAGGCGCACTCGATGTGCGGCGCGTCGCTGTGCACCGGCGAGACCGGGCTCCTGCTCGGCGACTGGAAGGGGCTCGCGATCGACGCGAACGGCGACCTCTGGCACGCCGGCAAGTGGGCCGCGGGCCGCATCGCCTGGGACCCGTCGCCGCTCGACTGGATCGTGCCGCCGGCGGGCGTGCAGCGGATCACGGTGCAGTTCTCGAGCGACATCGGCAACTCGGTCTTCTCGCCGCCGGCGAACGTGGTGGATGGCATCGACCTGAAGGCGGTGACGGTGACGTCCGACGGGCGCGTCTGGTTCGGCAGCTCGAAGGGCTACGGGCTCGCGTCGTGGAAGAAGGGCGAGCCGTTCTCGTACTACGACTCGTCGTCGCTCCTCGGCTTCCCCGACGGCGCGATCGCCGATCTCGTCGCGCTCCCGGATGGGCGGCTCGCGGTCGCGCACCCGTCGGCCGGCGTCGCGCTCTGGAACCCGGCGACCGGCGACGTGAAGCGGCTGCGTGGCGGCTCGGGGATCCCGAGCGACCAGGTGATCTCGCTCGAGGTGGACGCGATGGTGAGCCCGCCGTCGCTGCACGTCGCGACCCGCGGCGGCGGTGCGGTGCTGCGCGTGTTGCCTTGATCCCTCCGGAGCAGCCCCCTCGACGAGCGGACCCGCTCGGTGAGATTTCGTGGGTCTTTCCGGGCTTCGTCACAGAAACGCCACAATTCCATGTGCATGCTCCGTGTCGCCTCGACGCGGTGCGTCGCGAGTCCCATTCGAGCCCTCTCCGAGGCGGAGGGCCGTTCCAGGAGGTGTGCATGCGGAAGGTGGTGTCGATGGCGTCGAAGAAGCGGATCGCCCTGGTGGCCCACGATCACCGGAAGTCCGACCTGCTCGAGTGGGCGCGCTACAACGTCGGCACGTTGTCTGCCCACGAGCTCTACGCCACGGGCACGACCGGCGGATTGCTCGCCGACGAGCTGGAGCTGCCGGTCACGCGCCTGCTCTCGGGGCCGCTCGGGGGCGACCAGCAGATCGGCGCCCTGATCGCCACCGGGGAGCTCGACTGCCTGATCTTCTTCTGGGATCCGCTCGAGCCGCAGCCCCACGATCCCGACGTGAAGGCGCTCCTCCGGATCGCGGTGCTCCACAACGTGCCCACCGCCTGCAACCGGGCCACGGCCGACTTCCTCGTCTCGTCGCCGCTCCTCGCGGAGCCGTACGACCGGATGCAGGACGCTTCGCTGCGAAGGGTCCGGTAGAGACCCGCCGCGCGCCGGCCGCCCGAGTGTCGCCGGCGCGCGAGCCCAGCTCACTGCACCAGCACCTCCCCGGACACGCTCGCTCCCCCCGCCGAGGCCGTGACCCGCACGAAGGCGGGCGCGACGCCCGTCAGCGGGAACGTGACCGAGCCCAGGCCCGCCGGGATCGTCACCGACGGCGGCACCGAGAGATCCGTCGACGCGAAGCCCGTGAAGGGGTCGACCGTCTGGAGCGTGACCACCGTCGCCGCCGCCGCGTTCGGGAAGATCGAGACGGTGCTCGAGAGGTCGGTCGCGCCCACCGCGACCGAGGGTGGCACGACGATCGACGTGACGGTGCCGGGGGCCGTGGCGTTCACCCGGAACGTGTCGCTCCGCGTGGCGCCGCCGGGGAACGTGGCCGTCACGGTGACGTCCACTGCACTTCCCGTGAAAGTGCCGGTGGTGAAGATCGCCGTGCCCAGGCGCTCCCCGGCCGGCACGACGAGGGTCGCCGGTACCGGCGCCGCGACGACGTTCGACGAGGCGAGCGCGACCACGTAGTCGGCGCCGGCGGCGCCGTCGAGGACCACGCGCAGGATCTGGGTCGTCGCGCCGTTCAGGATCGGCTCGACGGCGATGAAGGCGACCGCGCTCGCCGGCGCGAGGGAGACCGTCGCCGAGCGCGACACGCCACGGTAGGTCGCGGTGAGCGTCACGGTGGTCGGGGCCGCGACGCCGCTCGTCGAGACGCTGCAGAGGGCCGCGTCGAGACCGGGCACGAGCGGGCAGCTCCCCGCCGCGATCGCCGGGTCGCTCGAGCTGAAGGAGACCTCGGTGGGATCCGCGCCCGAGAGCGGCAGGTCGAGCCAGAGCTGGAGCGTGACCGGGTTGCCGCCCACCAGCGACGGCGCGACGACGCTGAAGCCGCGGAGCTGCGCCGGCTGGGCGACGGTGACCGCGGAGGTGCCCGAGAGGCCCTCGGCGGAGGCGGTGATGATCGCCGATCCCGGCGCCACCGCGGTGACGTTGCCCGCGGCGTCCACCGTCGCGATGGCCGCGTCGCTCGTGCTCCACGACGCCTGGACCGTGAGCGTGACGAAGTCGGAGAAGTCGCCCTCGGCGACGAAGAGGTCGGTCGCGCCCGGGAGGAGGGTCCGCACGGCCGGGCTGACGGCGATCGAGGTGAGCGCGGCCCGCACCACCGGGAGCGGCACGTCGAGGAAGCCCTGGAACTGTGCCACGCCCGGAGGGATCCCCGCGCCCTGGACCCTCGCGCTCATCGTGCCGGCTGCCGGCACCGCGCTCGCGGTCGCGACGTTCCCCGCGAAGGCGATCTCGGGCTCCCGCGAGGTGAAGGTGACGAAGGGCGTGAGGTCGAGCGTCTTCGTGGGGTCGCCGGCGAAGGTGCCGACCGCCATGAACGCCACGGCCGCGCCCACCGGCAGCTCGGGCGCGCCCAGCGCCGGGAAGATGTTCACCTGCGTGAGCGCGTCGGGGGTGACGGCGACGTCGGCCGTCGCGGAGGAGCCGTCGAGCGAGCCGGTCACCGTCACGGCGCCGGAGGCGACGCCGGTCGCGACGCCCTGGGCGCTGAGCGAGACGCTGCCGGAACCGGTCGCGGACCAGGTGGCGCGCGACGTCACGTCGCGCACGAGGCCGTCCTCGTAAGTGCCGAACGCCTCGAAGGCCGCGGCGAAGCCCACCGGCAGCACGCCGGCGCCCGGGCCCAGCACGACGAGGGACGTGAGGGCGGGTGCGGAGACGGTGAGCGGGGTCGAACCCGCGACGCCCGTGCCCGGCATCGTGGCGGTGATCGTCACGGCGCCGGGGGAGATCGCGGTCGCGAGGCCCTGCGAGCCGGGCGCGCCGGCGCTGCCGGCCGCGTTCGACACCACGGCGCTCGCTGCCGAGGAGCTCCAGGTGACGGCCGCGGTGAGGTCCTGGGTCGTGCCGTCGGTGTAGGTGCCGATGGCGCCGAGCTGGACACCCTTCGATGCGACCACCGTCGGGCTCGCCGGCGCGATCGCGATCGACACCAGGGCCGCCGAGGTGATCTCGAGGCGCGCGCTCGCGGAGAAGCCGCCGGTCGCGGCGCCGATCGTGGCGCCGGGAGCCGGCACGAGCCCGAGGGTCGCGACGCGGCCCTTCGTCCCCGCCGCGTTCGAGATCGGCGCGTTCGCGGCGTCGCTCGAGGTCCAGGTCGCCTGTGCGGTGAGGTCCTGCGTCGAGCCGTCGGTGAACGTGCCGATGGCCGCGAACTGCGCCGGGAGCCCCTTCGGCTTCGCGCCGGCCGCCGGGGAGACGGCGAGCGAGACGAGCTCGGCCGCGGTGACGGTGAGCGCCGCCGAGCCGGAGACGCTCGTCGCCGCCTCGCTCGCGGTGATCGTGACGCTGCCTGCGGCGTGGGAGGTCGCCCGCCCCTTCGTGCCCGCGGCGTCGGAGACCGTCGCCTTCGCCGCGTCGGAGGAGGTCCAGGCGAGCGAGGCGGTCACGTCCCGCGTCGAGCCGTCGGTGAAGGTGCCGAGCGCGGTGAAGGCGGTGCCCAGGCCGGCGGGGACGCTGGGGCTCGCGGCCGTGACCGCCACCGCGGCGAGCGCGGCGGGGGTGACGGTGAGCGCCACCGAACCCGTCCTGCCGGTCGCCGCGTGCGTGGCGCGGATCGTCGTCGCGCCCGCGGCGACGGTCTGCGCGAGCCCCTTCGACCCCGCGGCGTTCGAGATCGTCGCCTTCGAGGGGTCGGTCGACTCCCACGCGACGTCGGCGGTGAGGTCCTGGGTCGTGTCGTCGGTGAAGACGCCGGTCGCCGCGAACTGACGCACGAGCCCCCTCGGCACCGTCGGCGCCGCCGGGGTGACGCCCAGGCTCACGAGCGTCGCCGGGGTCACCGTCACCGAGACGCCGCCCGAGACCGCGCCCACCGCCGCGCGCACCGTGGCGCCGCCGGCGAGCATGCCGCGCAGGAGCCCCTTCTGCCCCGCCTGGTCGAGCACCGAGACCGCCGCGTCCGAGGAGGTCCAGGTCGCCTCGGCGGTGACCTCTCCGGTGGAGCCGTCGGAGTAGGTGCCCGTGGCGGCGAGCTGGAGGGTCGTCCCCTTCGCGAGCGACGGCGCGGGCGGGGTGACGGCGATGGAGACGAGCTGGCGGGCGCCCTGCTTCGAGGACGAGCCGCCGCCGCAGGCGGAGGCGAGCGCGACCGAGGCGGCCAGGGCGGCCGCGCAGATGCAGCGGGGAGCAGGCATCCGAGCCTCCGGAGAGGACGCGAGCGGATGTCCCCTCGTCTGGACGTATGCCGTTGAGGTAAGCCCGAACGTGGCAGGGTCACGCCGCGTGACCGGGTGACCCAGACTGCCCCGTCCGCGCGGCGTGGGACGCTGCCCCGCGCGCGAGCTCCGCGCCTAGCGGCGCTCGAAGAGCTCTTCGGCGCTGAGCGGGGTGAGGCCCGCCGCGACGAGCGCCTCGCGCGCCTGCGCCTCGTCGGCGAAGCGCACGAGCAGCACCGCTCGGCCGGAGGGACGCAGCGTCGGGAAGGCGTAGAGGTACTCGATCTCGAGCCCGGCCTGGTCCACGGCGGCGAGCGCCTCGGCGAGGCCCCCCGCCCGATCGTCCACCTCGAGCGCCATCACCTCGGCCTCGTTCACCACCACGCCGGCGCCCTCGAGCGCCGTCCGCGCGCGCGCCGGGTCGCGCACGACGAGCCGCAGGATGCCGAACTCGCTCGTGTCGGCGAGCGAGAGCGACGCGACGTCGACGCCGGCCTTCGCGATGACGTCGATGGCCGTTCGAACCGCGCCGCGGCGGTTCTCCACGAACAGCGAGAGCTGGGTCACGCGCATCTAGAGACTCCTCAGGTCCTGCACGCGCTTCGCCTTCCCCTCGCTCCGCGCGAGGGTCCGCGGCTCCACGAGCGTCACCTTCACGCGGAGCCCCACCACCTGCTCGATCGCCCGCGCGAGCCGCGCGTGCAGCGCCTCCAGCGCGCGGACGCTGTCCGAGAACACCTCGCGCGTCACCTCGACCTTCACCTCCATCTCGTCGAGGCCCTTCTCGCGCGTGAGGACGATCGCATAGTGCGGCAGCGCGCCCTCCACCTGGAGCAGTGCCGTCTCCACCTGCGACGGGAACACGTTCACGCCGCGGAGCACGAACATGTCGTCGGAGCGGCGGCCGATGCGCTCGATGCGGCGCACGGTGCGGCCGCAGGCGCACGGCCCAGGAAGGATCCGCGTCACGTCGCGCGTGCGGTAGCGGATCATCGGCATCGCCTGCTTGGAGAGCGTGGTGAGCACGAGCTCGCCCTCCTCGCCCTCCGGCAGCGGCGCGCCGGTCTCCGGATCGACGATCTCCGGGAAGAAGTGGTCCTCGAAGATGTGCAGGCCGTCCTGCGCCTCGCACTCCGCGCCCACGCCCGGCCCGGTGATCTCGGAGAGGCCGTAGATGTCGTGGGCGCGGATCCCACTCTCCGCCTGGATGTGGCGGCGCATCGCATCGCTCCACGGCTCGGCGCCGAACACGCCGACGCGGAGCTTCCCGAGCGGCACCTTCGCCTCGCGCGCGCGCTCGAGGAGGTGGAGGAAGTACGACGGCGTGCAGCAGATCGCGGTGACGCCGAAGTCCTGGAGCACCATGAGCTGCCGCTCGGTGTTGCCGCCCGAGATCGGGATCACCGTCGCGCCGAGCGCCTCTGCGCCCTGGTGCGCGCCGAGGCCACCGGTGAAGAGGCCGTAGCCGTACGCGTTCTGCAGCACGTCGCCGCGGTGGATGCCGCAGGCGACGAAGGTGCGGACCATCACCTCGGTCCACACCGCGAGGTCGGACTGCGTGTAGGCGACGACGATGGGCTTGCCGGTGGTGCCCGACGAGGCGTGGAGCCGGACCACCTCTTCCATCGGGCTCGCGAAGAGGCCGAACGGGTAGGTGTCGCGCAGGTCGGTCTTCACCGTGAACGGCAGGCGCGCGAGGTCCTCGAGCGCGCGCACGTCGTGGGGCTCGACGCCGAGCCGGTCCATCCGCGAGCGGAAGAGCTCCACCCGCTCGTAGGCGCGGGCGACGACGGCGCGCAGCCGCTGGAGCTGCACCTCGCGGAGCCGCTTGGGGGGCAGATAGTCGGGCGCGC
>Ga0306924_10003710_pt1 | contig 14744 bp, 15 predicted proteins | sample sta12Can44000111_FD_203756 | JGI IMG/M metagenome (GOLD analysis project Ga0306924, IMG submission 203756) | Lab enrichment of tropical soil microbial communities from Luquillo Experimental Forest, Puerto Rico - statanox.12C.anox.44.000.111 (v2)... | ecosystem: Environmental > Terrestrial >... | reverse complement strand
ATCGCGCATATCCGGCAAGGATCACGGCACAGGCAATGCCGCCGACCATCTCCACCATGCCGCTGGCGATAAAATCCATGGAAATAGTCAGAGGCGGGCCGGTCATTCCGAGGTCGAAGTCGCGCGCCGCGGTCAAGTCGCTCGTCAAATTTGGATCTTCCAGATGGCCGATCCCGGGAGGGCGCACACACGCCTCCGTGAGTCGGTCGTAAAGCCAAGCAGCCGCACGGTCGCCCAGATTGGCGCTTACCGCCTGATGAATCGGGCTGAGTATTTGAAGGAGGACAAAAATTGTGCCAACAAGCGCGAGCGGACCCGCCAGAGAATCGCCGCTTTGCACGGCGCCGACAAGAACACCCATGGCAATGGCAAATGCCGCGGGCAGTGCACCTCGGAGCAGAAGAACAAGCCACCACGCGAGGGCAAGGCCAGGAGCTGCCTTTGGTAGGACACTAAAGAACTTCCATTCCCTGCGTTCGGTCAACCGTTGCAACATTCCCGCCATTCTGACTCAAAAAAGCTGCCTTTGCACAAATCCTCTGTAAAGAATTCAGTGCTAGAAGAAACACAATGAATCGTGCGCTACGCGAGATTACCGCAGATTCTCGGCAAGCCTTGCATTTACCAGGGCTGGGCAAGGTTAGCCCGTCGCTCGGGCCGATTATCCAAGTTGCCAGAAATACCGCGTGTCCATTTCACCCAGTGCTGATCCGGGATAGGATTGGCGAGACAGATGGCAAGGACTCTTTAGTACGACCGTTGGGCAAACAACAGGGTTTTGCAAACGGTTTCTGCTCTCAGGCCCGAGCAATTCACTCGTGATCTGGGTGGAAGCTTTCGTTCGGTACGAGATACGCTCGTGCATATCATCGGCGGCGAATGGGGTTGGCTTACCTATTGGAAGGCGTCGACCCATAGCGCCGCATTCCTGGCGGATTTGTGGGATCGACACGACGCCCTATTCCATCCGGACGCATTTCCCGACGTGGCGGCGGTACGCTTGAAGTGGCAGGAAGTAGAGAGAGAACAGACGGAGTTCGTAAATTCCGCCTTGAGGAAGGTGCTTCCTATTCGTGCCGCACAACTCAGTTTGGCGCACTCGATGCAACATCTGGCCAACCACTCCACCTATCATCGAGGCCAAGTGGCGTTGATGATGCGACAGCTTCGCGCCGAGGCATCGACCACCGATTTCCACCTGTTTTTGGTCGAAGCCTCACGTGCCTCCGCGACCGGACTAGCCTTCCAGTAGGCTACTTGTGATCGCCCGACGTGTTTGCCTCCATGCTCCCCACTGGATGGCCGGCTTGAAATAGTCGTAACCGGGCAGGGGCCTGGTAAAAGTCCGCACGCGGCTTGGATCTAGGCGGCAGAGTGACTGGCCCAGTTGCTGGCAACCACGTTGGCGCAAAGCAAAACGAAATCCGTAAAGAAGCTCCTTTCACCTATGTTTTGCCGCGCTCGCCGTCACCTGTAACCGCCCGCCGAGAGGGAAAGGACACCGCCAAGGTAGGGGACTCCACGGTCCTCGCGGCAACCGATTAGCCGACTCCTGGAGTTAGGCTTGTCTATTGATGTCAGAAGAGCGCCCAGACGAGAACCCTCTATATCTGTTGACAGATATTTAGCCTTTTAGCTTAATATTATCATGAGCAATCCGAAATCGAAACCGCGGGTTGACGTGTATGAATCGGTATTCTCCGCCTTGGCGCACGCCGCGAGACGCCGAGTGCTGCTTACGATCTATTTCGCCGGCGGCTCCATGACGGCTGGCGAAATTGCGGCCATCTTCGAGCACTCCTGGCAAACGACTACGCGGCATCTTCGAGTTCTTGAACGGGCGGGCCTGCTGACCCATGAAAAGCGAGGCCGCACGCGCATATATCGCATCCGGCGCAAACGACTTGAACTGGTTCGCGACTGGCTTGCTCACTTTTCCAGAAACAGCAGACATTGAGGAGAACCAGCGATGAAAGCCAAACAAAAAAGAAAAGGCACTCGGCTAAAGCAGTCGAATCGCGGCCCGGCTATGGACGTTCCGCAATTCTTCCGGCTGAACGTCGAAGTCGGAGATCTGCAATCGGCGATTTCGTTCTATACAAGCCTGATGGGCATCCAAGGGCGCAAACAGGCCGGTTCGCGGTGCTACTTCGAGTGTGGCCCCGTGACTTTACAGGTGCTTGACGTTTCGTCAGAACGCCAGCCGCACCCTGCGCCGAAGTCGCTTTACTTCACCGTGAACAATCTCGAGGAGGTCTACGAACGAGCCAAATTCCTGAAATGCCTTTCAGCGGAAGATGTCCATGAAGCGCCGGGCAGCGGCATCGTGGTTCGGCCGTGGGGAGAGCGGTCCTTTTATGTCCAAGATCCCTGGAAGAATCCACTATGTTTTGTCGAGGAGGGAACAGTTTACACAGGGTAGGGGCTTCTCCGTCCGACACGGGCGGCGATAAGTTCTGATTAGCTGGCGAAACCTCTCTTTTTTTATGTTGCGTCTGCAACACTATTATGTTGCAATAGCAACATGGAGGTACCCATGAGCGAGATCCTGGAAGCAATCTTCCATAGGAGAGCAGTCAAGGCCTTTGACTCGGTCGAAATTCCACAAGCACTGCGCGAACAAATCCTCGATGCGGCCCGCCATGCCCCATCTAGTTTCAACATGCAACCGTACCGATTCTTTTGGGTCCAATCGTCGGGGAGAAAGGCAAGCGTCGCGAAACTCTGCCTTGGACAGATGCCAGCGGAAACCGCATCGGTGCTGGTGGTTGCAGTGGCCGACATCGGGTCGCTGGCAGCGACCTCCCAAGCCCAATCAGAGTGGATGCGCAGGAACGGCTTCAGCGACGCCAAAGTCCGAGACTACGAGCGGACGGCGAAGCTCGGCCGGATCCTGTTCATGCCGGGGCCGTTCGGCATTTTTGGCTCGTTCAAATGGACGATTTTTCGACTGGTGAATTTGTGGAAGACAATCGGGATGCCGCCCCTGTTTCGGCAGGCCGTGTTCAAATGGGCGACGAAGAGTACATCGTTGGCTTGTGAGAATCTGATGATCGCCGCCGAAGCGTTGGGACTCAACACCTGCCCAATGGAGGGTTTTGATGGCCGCAGACTCTCCAAATTTCTCGCGCTGTCAACCCGGTATCATGAGATTGTGATGGTGATTGCGATTGGGAAGAAATCAACTTCTTACGTGGGAACGCCTCAGTGGCGAAGGCCTCTCGACGCCACGGTAACGGTCCTATGATCATCCTTCCAAGGAAAGATATTCCTCAAGATATCCTGAGCGATTCGGTACTTGCCCATGTCGCTGCGGCCTATTTTTCCGTCGGGAAGAGACTTGAAAGAAAGACCCGCTGCTCTGCGACTCGCGGCTTTATCCTATCCACACTCCGGGGCGGTGCCACGCTCAATCAGAATCAAATCGCTACACTTCTCGGTTTCGATAGAACCGTTGTGCACCGGGCCATCAAGTCAATGGTTCAGGAAGGGCTTGTGTCGGAGAGGAAGGCCAGATCGGGCAGAGCAATTCACGTTAAGCTGACGCCAAAAGGCGACAAATACAGGGAACGCCTCATCAATGCGAGGGTGGCCGCCGACGATAGGCTGCGAAAAGAACTGACACCGGACGAACGCGCAACTCTTCTTCGGCTCTTGAAACTGGTTGCTGAATTAGAGTTTTAAGACGGCCTTGCCTGCGGCCATTCTGGACGTCTATCCAATGCCGGGGACCAGAACCACGGGGGTTCTAGCGCCATTCAGTCGCCGCACCAAGGAGATGGCGAGTACAACCTCGCGTTCGCAATCGCTTCCGACAAATTGCCTACGGGAATGGCTCCACACACGAGGAATCACTGTAGAAGAAAAGCGGGCGCGACCAGACCGCGCCTTGCTGGCTCTCATGCGCGACGACAGCGTAGACAAGCTGCAACCTCAGACCACACGCATGACAACCAGCGTCATGTCATCCGACTGGGGAGCTCCGGCCGCGTAGGCATCGGCTGCGCTCATGATGGCCGAGACGATCTCTTCCGCACTCAGCGCCCGCGATGCATTTGCCGCGGCGATCAGTCGTATCTCGCCCCATTCCTCGAGTTGCGGGTTCATGGCTTCGCTGAATCCGTCGGTGTAAATCAGCAATATGTCTCCTGCATGCAGCGCGATCTCCGCCTGCTCGTACGCGCAGTCGGGCATCAACCCAACCACCGGGCCTCCGCCTTTGTCTAGGCGCTCCACGCCGGTGCTCGCTTGGCGGAACAACATCGGAGCATTGTGCCCTGCATTGACGTAGGTGAGCAGGTGGGCTGCCGGATCGTACTGCGCGTAGAACAACGTAGCGTAACGGTCTTCCGCGGACGCATCGTAAATCATCTGATTCACGCGCCCGATCATGCCTCCCATGTCCTTTCCTGCTCGCGACGCCTCGGCCCGCAAAGATGCCTCCAAACTGGCCATCATCAGGGCCGCGGCGATCCCTTTGCCCGAGACATCTCCAAGGGCCACGCCTATCTGTCCCTCGGGCAGCGCCAAGAAGTCGTAGTAGTCGCCGCCTACTCCGAGCGCCGTCCGACACCTGCCGTAATAGTCGAGCCCCGCAACTTCCGGCCGCCGCTGCGGAAACAGGCGTTCCTGCACTTCACGAGCGATTTCCAACTCGCGGCTCATCTTCTCTCGCCGCGCCACTTCTTCGGCGATGGTCGCCGTCAGTTGCGCGTTCGCCAGCGCCAGTCCTGTCTGTGTGGCCACGGACTTCAGCAAACGCAGATCGCTTCCGGAGTACGGTTCCTCCGAGCGCTTTTCGCTCAAACTGAGCAGCCCCAGCAATTTGTCTTTTACCGCTAGAGGCAGCAGCAGTTGCGGTTCGAGTCCGGCAAGCTCGCGCCGCTCGTCCTCTGGCAGGTCCACATTGACCCAGGAACCCGCATCGTCCAAATACACGCGAACGGGTTCGGGTTCTTTGCGGAGACGTTCGATGGTCGCCGTGGCCGCCGCAAATTTTGCTTGCGGGGCGCTTGCGTATCCAAGCGTATAAGCCGGGCGATAAAGTCCGTCCTGCTGTAGAAGCACGGCAATCCGCGGAATGTGCAGCGATTCTCCGATTTTTGTCGCCACCCGTTCCAACAGCGGGCGCGTCTCCACGATCGAGCACACTTCATCGCTGAGACTGGCAAGGATCTGTTCTGCGTTGTAAGCGTCGCGAAAGAAACGGCGGTCGGTCCACGCGCGCAGCTTTGATGCTCCTTTGCGCAGCGACAGCACGGTCGCGATCAAAAAACAAATCGCAGTGATCTCGTTCAGCAAGCTTAAATGCTGCTTGCGCGCGTAACTGATCCCGATGATCAGCACGGTGGCGGTGACCAGGATCTGCAAGACCACGATCCCACTCTTAGCCAGCGCGTATTGCAAGCCCTGCCGGATAACGACACGAACGTCAAGCGCGCGCTGGACGACAATCACGTGCGCCAGTGTAATTGGGAACAGCAGCAACAGCACTAGCGAACACAAAACCAGCCAGTCGGGGAAGATTTGTTCCAGCTCGCCGTTCTTGATTCTGGCGATCACTATGAGGATGAACGCCGGCGTCATGGATACCGTCGTCCCGATGTAAAGCAAGCGCAAGCGCCTTGCGGCATCTCCGGAAGCTACCATGCTCGATTTGGTCAAAATGCAACCGAAGAAACTCCCAATCGCAGCTAAAGAAAGGAAGAACCAAAATTGCGAGAAGGGCTCCCAAAAGCCGTCAAGTCGGGCAACACTCTCGTAGTTCTCCACTTTTCCAATTTCGATCACGACGTTTACCACTGCGTCGATCACCAGGAGGGGAACAAGAACCTTTTTCGCAAGCCACACCCATGCTCGAGCACGGCCGGGCGGAAACGGTTCAGGAAAATAGAGTCCGAAGTACAACATGCTGACGGCCCAAAGCTGGCTGGCTGTCGCATAGTAGAACGTTCCCAGATCTCGGATCCCCCGACCCCAACTTTCTGTCCCAGCTGTGAATAGGCTTGACAGCCCGAGCAAGACTCCAAGCAGGAGCCATGCAGCGATGTCTCGCGGACGCACGAGAGCCACCCAAAATCCCAGCACAGTATTGAATGCGGGCATAACGACCTTCAACATGATGACGAGCGCGACGGCCCAGTTCAGCGTGGCGGAAGCTGCGGTTAAGGGAATCGCCACAGTGCGCTCGCTGTCCGCGTTGGGCGATTGCACAGTGACGAGGAGTTGGTCGCCCGGCCGTGCCGCTGCGATGGCTTCACCGAAGACAGCGTTGCCGGTGAATGGCTTTCCGTTCACCTGCTTAAGAATGTTCCGTTCCGCGATGCCTGCTTGAAGGGCTTCGGGACGAACAAATATGGCGAGGGGGCGACCTTTTGAATAGCTGGGGATGAAAGGCCACGCTACGGAACCTTTATTTAGAAATCCGGGAAAGGCTGCAATTGTGGCGCGGACTTGGTACGCGCAGGCGCCCGCAAAAAGTAGCCCCAGCAGAAGATATTGTGCCAGGGGAAACTTTTGTTTTTTCATTCCACCACGTTGCCCTTTACCTAGGGCCCAAAAACACCCCAAAATTACGGTTTCGGCTGAAGAATGGGTACAGTGTAACCGAAATTTTGTCTCAACAATTCCTACCAAAGTGTTGGTAACAACTATCCGAATCCTAAAGCCCCGGCCTGTCGTCCAAACTTGACCATCGAATTCGGGACACAAGGACCGGCATGACAACTTTGCGCTGTCGTACCGCTATACGTCTTCTGTCCATTCCTGCGTTATTAATCCATGCGTTCACTGCCCAACGGCGTCCAGTTCGAAAGTTCTCACTGATTCCCTTACCAGATTCCAGGCGGGCCTCCTTCTCGTTTCCGCCCAATTTATCCTCTGTTTAGACGCCAGGTGATAGCTTCTTGCGAAGGTGGGGAGCCGAGCATTGGCAATGTCTTCGTCGAGCTGGAGATTCGATGAAGTCTTATGATCTGGCACGTGTTGCAAGTGTGCTGCTACTCATCCTGCTCGGCAGTTTCTCTTTCTTGATGGCGGCACCGATCGAGTACCACCTGCTCAAGAAATACACGTTCGGCGCGGCCGCGGGAAGCACGCGAGAGTACTTCGACTACATCACGGTTGATTCTGCCGCTCGACGCGTCTACCTTACACACGGCACGGAAGTCATTGTCATGGATGCCGACAACGGCACCGTGATCGGCAAAATCACGGGTTTGAAGGTAGTTCACGGTGTTGCCGTCGCCAGCGAGTTTGGCCGCGGCTTCATCAGCGATGGAGAGCAAGGCAAGGTAATCATTTTCGATTTGAAGACCCTCAAGGTGACCGGCGAAGTCGCAGCCGACAAGGACGCCGACTGCGTCATTTATGATCCCTTCTCGAAGCGCGTTTTCGTGATGGATGGCGATCCGCACAACGCGACGGTGATTGACGCCAAGGGCGGCACCGTCGTCGGCAAGATTGACCTTGGCGGAGGCCCGGAGTTCGCGGTGGCTGATGGCAAAGGCACGGTTTACATCAACCTCGAAGACAAGAGCGAACTTGTCGCCGTGGAATCTGGCTCGCTAAAGATCAAATCGCGCTGGCCGGTCGCTCCCGCCGGTGGACCGACGGCTCTCGCCATGGACCTTCAACACCACCGGCTCTTCAGTGCCGGCCGAGATCCTCAGATGCTGGTCGTGCTCGATTCCGACAACGGAAAAGTGCTTCAGTCTTTCCCGATCTCAGGCGGAGTCGATGCCGCAGCCTACGATCCCGAAACCGACCTGATCTTCGCCTCTACGCGCGATGGCATGGTGCACATCTTCCACGAAGCCTCGCCCGGCAAATTCAACGAAGCCGGAACGATCAAGACCGAAATCGGCGCTAAGACGATGGGCCTCGATACCAAAACTCACAACCTGTTTCTGGACACCACAGACTTCGCGCCGCCCCCTGCCCCTACCGTGGAACACCCGCATCCCCGGGCAGCGGCGATGCCGGGGACGTTTCGTGTGCTGGTTTACGGCCAGTAACGAACCTTCCCCTCCAAGGCAAGAGCGGCTGGTCTTTATCGCTTTTGTCCGCCAGTCTCTTTCGCCAGAAGAAGGGCAGGGTTCGGCGCAACCTGTGCATCAAGGCAATCGCCGCAGGCAGCGACATCGAGACCGTGTTAACGCAGGTCGCGAATCACATGCTCCACTCCGGCGACAACTGCGAACGCAGTTGCTCGGTCACACTTGTGCCCAAGTCGCTGAGACCTACCGGGATGAATGAAGTCCTGTAAGTCGGTCAAGGCGTCGAATACCGCCAGGACGAGAAGCACGTCCCTATCTCAACACGACTCCTGAGGAGATTACGATAGACACGATTTATAGCTGGCCGGAAAACGACCCCGGCTCGCTCGAGCCTCCTCGGACCGGACTCGAACTTCAAGTTTTCCAGGTTGCGGATGCCCTTGTGCAGGAAGTCAGCGTCAAACCGCGACGATTCTGGCATTCATATCGAAATCTCGCAGACGGCAGACAAGAACGCGCGACGGGTCATCGTCGAAACACCCGTGGATGCCGAGTTCTGTAGCTCGCGGAAAGCTCTTCAAGCGCAACTGGGCGTATTCATGCATCAGGATGGGATGTCGGGGTTAGCACGAACGGGAAGGGATGTCCCGCGATCACAACCGAGTTGCTCCCGCAAAAAAAACCTTAACGACCACGGGCGACGACCAGAGTGAAATCGTCTTTCATCTTGCGCTCACCGCCACTGAACCCCAGGGTGGCGACAACGATGGAATCGAGCAAAGCGGAAGGTGACAAGTCGAGATTTGCGCAAATTGTGTCAAGCAACCGCTCGTCGCCAAATTGATCTCCAGCAGCATTTTCGGCCTCGGTAATACCGTCGGTATACATCACCAGAACGTCGCCAATGCCGATTTCCACCTCGCAAATCGACGAACTCCAGTCTTCAAACAACCCGAGAACGGTAGCTGTCGCACCTAGGCGCTCTAGTGCACCACCCACCCGCACCAGAAACGGGGGATTGTGTCCGCAATTTGCAAAGCGCAGCCGGCGTGTGGAGTCCTGATAATCACCGAAGAAAAGCGTCGCGTAAGTCCCGTCGCTCGTACTGTCGTAGAAGGATTGATTTACGGACTTCAGAAATTGCGCCAGGTTTTGCGCAGCGATCAGGGACTGACTGCGCACGTCTGCCTGTAAGTTGGCCATCAGCAATGCGGCGGGAATACCTTTACCAACGATATCCGCGAGGACAATTCCCATGCGCCCAGGACCCAGGCTTAGGAAATCGTAGTAATCGCCACCCACGTCGCGGGCTTGAATACACCGACCGGCGTATTCCACGGTTTGCAGCGAAGGGAACTTCTGCGGGAAAAGGCGAGCCTGCACCTCTTTGGCGATTTCCATATCACGCGAGGCGCGACGCTCTGCTTCCATGCGCTCAGCCATCTTCTCCGCGAGATCGATGTTTTCCAAGGTAATGCCCGCTTGACTGGCCACGAAATCCAGCAAAGACTTATCTTCAGTCGAGTAAGGCTCTTCGGAGAGCCGCGGCCCCAGGACCACTAAGCCGAGCAAGCTGCTATTGCGCCCCAATATTGGCACCACACATTCTGGTGCAAGGGGCCCTAAATCCCCCGCCGCTTCGTGAGCCTGCGGGACGTCCCAGGCCTTTCCCCGCTGGGCGATTTCTCGGACGAGAGGCAGCGTAGCTGGAATTGTGTCCAACTCGCGCGGAACAAACACGGCTCCAAAGCGGAACGGAAATGTTGGTCCAGCGAGCCTATGTGCGGTTGAGGCCCGCTCGTCGGACGGCAACACTGGTTGCGCGACGAAGCTGCCATCTGCCGCTTCGAGGTAAACAGCCAGGGACTGTGGATGCAACGCTCCTTCGATCTGAATCTCCAACAATCTGGCGAGTTCACGTCGATTTGTGACCGAACGCGTCTTTTCCGCCAACTCTTGCAGCGTCACGCGAGCGTCGTAGGCGCTGCGGAAGAAGGCGCGATCGATTCGGGTTGTCGTCCGCTTCACTGTCGGTGCGGAAATCCATACGAGGGCGAGACCGAAGACCAAACCGAGCACGAGGACGGTATTCGAGAACGTTCCAACCAGCCTAGAAACAATGTAGAAGAATAGTCTTATAGCTGCGAGCCACAGCACCAGGAGCGAGATGGTGAACCCGCGCTGCACCAGCACATAGCGGGCGCTCCGCCTCAAGAGGACCGGAATTTCAAGAACGCGGTGCTTTACCACCGCATACGCGAACGACAGTGGCCATACCGTGGACAGCAGCACAATGCTTATCTCCCAAGCAAGCATGGGAACGACTGCTGCACCACGCACCGTTGCGGCTCCGAAAATTAGAACGACAGCACTGACGCCAATCACCGTGCCCCAAAGGATCACGCGGGCTTTTCGCCGCGTCTGCGCATCGGAGGCCAGAAAGCTGTTCGAGATCAATGACGCCAATCCGAGAGCCGAGGTGCCGAAGAAGTAAGCAAAGAAGGCAGATTGCGGAGACGGCCAGCGGTGGGATCCAGGCACCGGCAATCCGGTCTGCCCTACAAGAGCCCAGATTAGCGTGGTGCCGGCTGGCCAATGCGCGTTGAGGTAAAGCGGCAGCGATCCGCCGGCGATCAGACACCACACGGCTATCGGAACGGTGTCGATCACCACGACGGCCAGCAAAGCGTGTTTCAGCCAAGGAATCTTGCGGTCGATATGAGATGCAGCGGGAAATACAGCAAAAAAGTAATAGAAAAGTGAGCCCGCGGCTGAGGCCATGATCATTTTGTAAGCGACCGCGAATCCCCTGAGGTAAACAGGAACAGCGGACTCAAACAGCGGCCCCGCGCCCACGAAACCACCAAAAAGCAACGCCAGCAGCCAGGCGTTCGGATCATCTGGGCGCAACAGCAAAACAGCAACACCAACAAGGAGAAATCCTAACGGGTAATAATTCAGCGGCACAGTCAACAGATTTTCGAGCCGGTTTGTGGGCCTGGACTCTGGTCTTCGGCCATGCAGGACGAGACGCAATTGTCTAAAACCGGAAGTCGAACCGGGATCCTTGATAACAAGATCGAGAAATGCATTTCCGCCGACGATCACTGAGTCGTAGAACGGGCGCAAATTGTCGAGAGTCTTTCTATCTATGCCCACGATCTGGTCCCCAGGCCGAAGGCCGGCTTGGTCAGCAGGGCTCCTTGGGATCACAGCGCCCACAGTCATGGACCGAGTGGTTTGTGAATATTCGTACTCTGTGAAGCCTGGCCCGGGCTGCGCATGCCTGATGTGCCCGATCCAGACAAGCGCGTAAGACGTGGCAAGCGCGGCAAAGAGATAGGCCGAGAGATGACGCGCGACCCTAGTGATCGAACGAGAGGAGTGCATGTTCTTCGGAGGACTTCGGCTGTGCCCAGCTTAGTCTCGGGCAACGTGGTGAATCAAGCAATGGCGCCATGTTGGTATGCGAAGGACGCTCCTTAGGAGTCGGAACACACAGCACCTCCCTCAATTCAAGCGAATTGATTGACGACACCCTCGAAAAAGGACCGCAAGTCGTCACCCGCCGCGGAATCGATACCGCGGTTGTCGTCTCCATTGACGAGTGGCACAAACTCAAGGACCAGAAGCATGTCACCTGGAAGGATGTACTGCTCGGTGAAGGTCCGCAATAACAAGGCCTTTCGCGGTCTCGATAAATTTCTGAGCCGATTCTTGTTCCAGCATCTTAGTTTGTTTTTCTGAACCACTCCTTCCACGCCCTGGCCCGACCTAACGCCGAATATCCCGATTACCTCAAGGCGGCTACGTTCTGACGGGCTACTCGGAACGTAACGCCGAAGCATTCGCAATCTCGGATTGTCGAAACTCGTAAACATGTACCCATAGGCCGGCTACATCAGCCAGCTGACACTCACGGCTGGACATTGGTGACGCCTTCAGCGCCGGGCTTCGGGAAGTGCTTCTCGTACCAGGCGATGGAACGGTCGGTCCAATCAATCTGATGCTTGACCTCTTGGAGGCCGTGGCCTTCGCGAGGGTAGCGGACAAAAACGGCCTCCGTGCCGACGTCTTTCAATCCGATGAAGAATTGCTCGGCCTCAGCGATCGGAACGTCGTTATCGTTTTCGCCGTGAACGATGAGTGTCGGCGTGTGGGCCGCAGACACATATTTCAGGGCCGAGCGCTTCCAGGCTTCATCCATCAGCGTGCCCTGATGTAAGAATTGGCCGAATTCCATTTCTTCATATTGGTTGTAGTAAGTCATGTAGTTGTAAGTGACCAGATTCACGATTCCGGCCGTGGGAATCGCCGCCTTGAACTCGTTCGTCTGGGTGATGAGCCATTCGGTGAGTTGGCCGCCGTAGCTGACGCCTTCGATGCCCATGCGCTCGCGGTCGATCCAGAGATTTCGCCTCACCGCCGCGCTAACACCGTATAACACGTCCTGGGCTTCGTTTCCGTTCTGGTCACCGAAGACCGCATCGGCGAATTTTTGGCCATATCCGGTCGAACCTCGGAAGTTCACGTTCAGCACCGCGAAGCCATGCGCCGCAAAGACCTGATTGCGAATCGTAAAGGCCGGGCCGTTTTGTCCATGGGGGCCGCCGTGAATATTCACGATGAGCGGGTGCTTTGAACTGGCGGTCATGCCAATTGGCCTGGTCAGAAAGGCTTCAACTTCGAACTTGTTGTCGTTGCTGATAAAGGTGAGCGATTCGACTTCGCCCAACTGCTTTCCCGCCAATACGTCCGCGTTCAGGTCGGTTAGCTTCTTTGGCGCGCCGCTTCCGGTCTTCTGATAGAGCTGTGGCAAATCGCTTGGCGAACTATAGGTGTAGTAGAGTCCGCCATCCTTGCTCACCGAAAAGGAAAAGACGCCCCCTCTTTCTTTCACGACATATTGCGCTGTACCACCGCTTACTGGCAGACGCATCAGCACATTGTTCCCGCGCTCCTGAACTGTGAAGTACAGTGCGCTGCTATCCGTCGACCAGTGTGGCGCGCCTTGCCGGTTGTCAATCACCGCTCCAATTTCGCGGCGGCTGCTTCCGTTGGCATTCGTCACCCAGACGTGGGTGTCCTCCATCGTGGTCTCGCGGTCGGTAATTCCGCGGCGAGTGCCGCGATACGCGATCTGTTTTCCGTCCGGTGACCAGACGGCGTTGTACTCGTTGTATTCCGTGGCGGTAATGCGCTGAATGCTTCCGTCGGAGACATTCAGGGTGAACAGATCGTAGTTGAAGAATTCATCCTGATTCGGTTCGCGATTCGAGCCGAACAAAATCTTCATGCCGTCCGGCGACCAGTCCACGGAATGCTCGTCGAAATCGCCCTGCGTCAGTTGCCGCACCTGCTTTGTCGCCACGTCAACGACAAAAATATGGAGCCGCTGATTGTCGTTGAAGCGGGTCATGCCCTCGCCTGCGTCGGGCTTGTAGAGATAGCGAGTAATCACCATCGGATCGCCGCTAGCCTCGGCCGCTCGCGGATCTGGCGTCGAGGAAACAAATGCGATCTGCCTGCTGTCTGGGGACCAGGAAATCTCGTTGCCCATGCCCGGCAAGGGACTGTTTGTCCCATGCGCCTCGGCCAGAAGCGTCACCTCCGATCCGTCCGGCCGCACGACGAACAGTCCGCCCTTGTCTCCCTGATGTCCAGAAAAGGCGATCCGCTTGCTGTCCGGCGACCAGACTCCGCTTCCGCCGCTGTCCTTGTCTCCCCCGACACGTACGGATTTCTGGGTGGACAAATCCATGATCCACAATTGTCCGTACGGACGCCCTGGCCGGTCGCGCATGACTACGGTGTACGCCAGGCGCTTCCCATCGGTTGATGCAGCCACTCCGTCCACCGACCTCAACCGCGACAGGTCACTGCTCGCGAGTCCCTGCGGGTTTGCCCCTACGGCAAAACCGAGCGAACCGATGGCGACCACTACGGTTGCAGCTCTCACGCTCCAGCTCACGCCTTTTGATGCTCGCATTCTTCACTTCCTCCCAAGCGCATCCCAAACTTATTTCGCTCGGCCATCCTAGGCACCCGCCGCTGCTTCGTAAATGAGGCCGAGCTTTCGCGCGAGGACGAAAGCGACGGACGCATCCGATTACTCGTCGTCTTTCGGTGTTATTTGTTTTGGTGAGGCGCTGGCGGCAGAATCGCTCGTGCCGCTGGCTGCGTCGGCGCGGACTTTGGTCCAGTTGTAGACTGGATACTTAGGCCGCTTGATCGGTGGGACTGGATGATCCTTCAGTTCCTGCATCGCGACCGCGACACCCTTCTCGAGTTGTGGGTCCTCACCCTTGCGCCAAAGCGCGGGAGCGAATTCCACTTCGATGTCCGGTGCGACGCCTTTGTTCTCGATGTCGAATTCGCCCGTGTCAGGATTGTAGCCGCCCCATCGCGGAGCTGTGACGCCGCCACCGTCCATCAAGTTCGGATAGCCGCCGATGCCGATCAGGCCACCCCAGGTGCGTGTACCGACGAGCGGCCCAGTTTGTAGCTTCTTGAACATCCAAGGCAGCGCGTCGCCGCCCGAGCCCGCGTGTTCGTTGATGAGCATCACTTTCGGGCCATAGATCACTTGGGGGATAACGTTGTCCTTGCCTTCGCGCGTCATCGCGGCCATCAACAGGGGACGCTTGAGCCAGTCCACGATGTAATCGGCGATCCAGCCACCGCCGTTGAATCGTTCGTCGATAATTGCTCCCTGCTTGCCATTTTGCGGGAAGTAATAACGCGTGA
>Ga0306924_10003707_pt1 | contig 14749 bp, 10 predicted proteins | sample sta12Can44000111_FD_203756 | JGI IMG/M metagenome (GOLD analysis project Ga0306924, IMG submission 203756) | Lab enrichment of tropical soil microbial communities from Luquillo Experimental Forest, Puerto Rico - statanox.12C.anox.44.000.111 (v2)... | ecosystem: Environmental > Terrestrial >... | reverse complement strand
TGCTCTCGTGCGATTTGCTGACGTATTCAGATAAATTATCTGACAAAGTCAACCATGTTGCTCGGGCTGGCGATGCTCACCTCCTTCAGCTAAAGAAAATCGCGCCGCCGGCGGATCCTGATCGGTAGCCAGAGATGCGTTGTCTCGTCATCGAGGATGAAGCGGACACGGCCCGTTATATCTGCAACGGGCTCACGGAGGCTGGTCACACGGCCACTTTGGTTCGCGATGGTGTGAGCGGGCTTCACCTCGCCACGAACGAGCGGTGGGATATCATTGTTCTCGATCGAATGTTGCCGGGCGACGTCGATGGATTGTCAATCATTGCCACGATCCGAAACCTCGGAAAGGCGACCCCTGTGCTGATACTGAGCGCGCTCGCGAGCCTCGACGAACGGGTGCGCGGGTTGCGCGGCGGCGGCGATGATTATCTGACGAAGCCCTTCGCTTTTTCCGAGCTCCTGGCCCGCGTCGAGGCATTGACCCGTCGCGGCACGGCGAGCGAGGACAGTCGCGAATTGTGGATCGCCGATCTACGGCTCGATTTGCGGGCGCGGCGAGCCGAGCGCGCGGGTAAACCGATTGCGCTGCAGCCGCGCGAGTTTCGCCTTCTCGAATACCTCGTGCGGCACCGAGGGCAGGTGGTTACGCGGACGATGCTGCTCGAGGGGGTCTGGGACTATTACTTTGATCCGCAGACTAATGTCATCGATGTTCAAATCAGCCGTCTGCGCCGGAAGATCGACAAAGACTTCGCCCCGCAATTACTCCATACGGTCCGCGGCATCGGCTATATGATATCCGCTGATGGCTAGGTTCTGGGGCACGGTCGCGTTCCGCCTGGCGCTCAGCTACGGGCTGCTCGCCATCGGCTCGATGTCGGTGATATCGGCGGCGTTCTACTTCGGAACTGTCGGCGTGCTCGAGCGGAGCACCGATGGAAAGCTGCTGTCCCTTTCGAAACGGCTCGCCGGCCATTTTGAGAGCCGTGGCGAGGAGGGACTGCGCAAGGAGATCGAGCAGCTGCTGGTAGACGGCATTGACCAGGATACCGAGGTGTATTTGCTCGTCACGCCCGATGGACGAAAAATCGTCGGCAATATTTTTGGCTGGACACAAAAGAGCGCGCCGCTCGACAGCCTGACAGATCTGGCGGTGATGCGTAATGGTCGCCCATCGCTCAGCAGATTGTTGCCGCGTCTGTTGCCCGACGGTTCTATCCTCGTGGTCGGTCGCGACTTGCAGGACCAGCGGGAAATCGAGCGGCTCGTGTGGCGTTCGCTCTTGGCGGGCGGCGCGGTGGCGCTGCTGCTGGCGATCGGCGGCGCCCTGCTGTTTCGTCGGCAGCTCGAGCACAAGGTCGGTGCGATCCGCCGCACCGCCCTGGAAATCGAGGCGGGCGACCTCAGTCGACGCATCCCGATATCCGACGTCGAGGACGAGTTTGCGCGGCTCAACCGTGACATCAACCGCATGCTCGACCGCATCGAGCATCTGATGGACGGCGTGCGGCACGTATCCAACGCCATCGCTCACGATCTCAGAACTCCGCTCGGCCGTATCCGCAGCCGGCTCGAAGAGGCGCTGGGTCCCGGGAATGGCTCGGCACAGCTTGTTGGCACGGCACGTTTCGCCATTCAGCAGGTAGACGAGCTCATCCAGATGCTCGACAGGCTTTTGCAGATCGCCGAAGCCGAATCGGGGGCTCGCCGCCAATCCTTCGCGCCCGTATCGCTCGCCTTGGTGCTGAGCGACGTGGTCGAACTCTATGACGCCACCGCGGAAGCCGAAGAGATAACCCTTGTCAGCGAAATCGAAGGTGATCCAGTAGCGCTTGGCGATCGGAACCTCCTCACGAGTGCAGCTGCGAATCTGGTCGATAACGCCCTGAAATACGCCGGCAGCGGGGCGACCGTACGCGTTCGTGCGATCCAGGATCGCGATACGGTCTCGATGGTGGTTCAAGACAACGGCCCAGGCATTCCGCCGACCGAGCGATCCCGTGTCGTCGATCGCTTCTACCGTCTCGACCAGAGCCGCAGCCTGCCCGGCAACGGCCTTGGCCTGTCGATTGTAACCGCCATCGCCTCGCTGCATTGGGGCAAACTCTATCTGGATGACGCCGCCCCCGGGCTTTTAGCCGGGATTGCCCTGCCGCGTGCCGAGGCCGTGGTTCCGCAGCGCGCAAAACCGACGGAAATGGTACGGTTGGAAGCCGGCGATTAGTCGTCGGAACCAAACGGATGGCTCCGCTCATCGGCCCTTACATCGAGATTGCTTCGTCGCTCCGCTCCTCGCAATGACAGCCATTTGAGGCGTCATTGCGAGCGAAGCGGAGCAATCTCGGTCGGAGATGGCTCGGCACCAAGTGTCGGGTTCCGACGATTAGGGTTCGCGTTCAATTGTCCTGCATTACCAAATGGTAATGCAGCGGAAAGACCGTCGAAAGGCAGTGAGGGATAGCGTGCGCCCAGCGCTGCATTTGCTTCCCCGTTTCTGCCGAGCGCACGATGCCGGACATTCAGCCACCGATCTCCGGGAAGAGCAGACGAGTTTCGCCGCGCGCGCAACTGGTTGCGCTTGTGCTGGTCGCGGCTATCGCGGTCGGTGCGACTTGGCTCGTATGGACGACGCTCGCTGAGCAGCCGGAGAACGCGCGATCGACAACGTCAGCAGACCCGCCGGGAACCTTCCGGCCGACGCAACAGCAATGGCGGGGTCTCAAGCTCGAGCCCGTGACAGTCAGGACCTTTCGCTCGGAGCAGATGACCGAAGGGACCATCGCCGTCGACGACGATCTGACCACCCCAGTGTTCTCGCATTATTCCGGGCGGGTCATCAAAGTGATTGCCATGCTCGGAGATGTCGTAAAACCGGGCGACCCGCTGTTTGTGATCCATGCGAGCGAGTTCGTGCAGGCGCAGAACGACCTGATCACCGCGCTCGCCAATTTGCAGACGGCGCGCTCGCAGCTCACGATGGCGCAAACCACCGAAAAACGCACCCACGAGCTCTATTTGGCGCAAGGCGGCTCGCTCAAGGATTGGCAACAGGCCCAGACCGATCTGATCTCCGCGCAAAATACCGTCCGCTCCGACGAGATCGCGCTGCACGCGGTGCGCAGCCGGCTGCGCATCCTCGGCAAGACGGACGCGGAGATTACCTCGCTCGAAGCCCAACCGACGCAGAAGATGGATCCGGTGGCAACTGTGACCGCGCCGGTCCGCGGCACCATCACTCAGCGTCAGATCGGGGTCGGCCAATACATCAATAGTGAGGCCGCAGGCGCCACGAACCCGGTCTACACGATTAGCGATCTGTCAACCGTATATCTGATAGCCAATGTCCGTGAAGTCGATGCGCCATTGATGCATGTGAACCTGCCGCTCGAAGTGCACGTGCTGGCCTATCCCGACCGCGTCTTCAAGGGGAAGGTCTCCTATGTTGCCCCGTCGATCGATCCGAACACGCACCGCCTGCCCGTTCGTGCCGATGTCGAAAATCCCGATGGCGCTCTGAAACCCGGGATGTTTGCGAATTTCAGTATTATCACCGGTGAGGCATCAAGCGCGCCGGCGGTTCCACAGGGGGCGATCGTTTATGAAGGCGAGCAAGCCCGCGTCTGGGTCGCCAGAGAACGCGATACCTTGGCTCTGCGCGAGATCCGTGTCGGACGAATCAGCGACGGCATGGTCGAAGTTCTCGCCGGCCTTTCGCCGGAGGAGAAGGTCGTAACAAGCGGCACCGTCTTTATCGATCGCGCCGCCAGGACCGACTGAACCGTCGCGGCAGGTCAATACAGATGAACGCGGTTGTCGCCTTTGCACTGAATCAACGCGTCCTAATGGTTGCGTTGATGCTGTTCGTGTTCGCAGCCGGCTTTATTGGTTTCACGAAGCTCAACATCGAGGCCTATCCGGACCCGGTGCCCCCGCGCGTCGAGATTATCACCCAGGCCCCGGGCCAGTCGGCCGAGGAGATCGAGCGCTACATCACGATCCCGATCGAAATCCAGATGACGGGTATTGCCCACGTCCGATCCATTCGAACGATCTCGCTGTTCGGTCTCTCCGATGTCAGGGTGGAATTCACCTACGATTACACCTACGACGAGGCCGAGGCGAAGGTTATCAACCGGCTGAGCCAAGTGCCGCCGCTGCCCAACGGTGTGACCCCACAGATCTCTCCGGCAAGCCCGATCGGCGAAATCTACCGTTATCGTATTGTGGGTCCACCCGGCTACTCGGTCACCGATCTCAAGACGCTCCAGGACTGGGTCCTGGAACGCCGTTTCAAGGCGGTGCCGGGAGTCATCGACGTCAGCGGCTGGGCTGGCAAGACGAAGAACTACTCGGTAACCGTCGATCTCGATAAGCTGCGCGCGTATGGTCTCACCCTGCCGCAGATGCTGCAAACCCTCAATAACAGCAACATCAATGTCGGCGGACAGACCGTGAATTTCGGATCGCAGGCCGCAGTCGTTCGCGGCGTCGGACTGATCCACACGATGGACGACCTCCGCAACACAATGCTGACGTCGAACAACGGTTCGCCGGTTTACGTCAAAGACGTCGCCACCGTCACCGTCGGCCATCAGCCGCGCCTCGGTATTGTCGGGCAGGACGATGACGAGGACATCGTCCAAGGCGTCGTCCTGATGCGGCGCGGCGAGCAAAGCTTGCCCACCATCCGCCTGGTCGAGGCCGAGGTCGAGAAGATCAATACGACCGGTATTTTGCCCCCCGGAGTGCGGCTCGAGAAGATCTATGACCGCCGGGAGTTGATCAACGTCACCACCCACACGGTGCTGCACAATATGATCTTCGGCATCGTGCTGATCTTCTTCGTACAGTGGCTCTTCCTCGGCAACTTGCGCACCGCCATGATCGTCGCGGCGACAATCCCGTTCGCCCTGTTCTTTGCGGTTACGATCATGGTATTGCGTGGCGAGTCAGCGAATTTGCTGTCAGTCGGGGCGATCGATTTCGGCCTGATCGTCGATGCAACCGTGATCATGGTCGAGAACATCTTCCGGCATTTGAGCGAAGGCGAACAGCACTATGAATATGCTCCCACCGGCATTGCCCAGCGCGCCGGGTTGACCGGCAAGCTGCGAACGATTTTGCGATCGGCGAGCGAGGTCAACCAGGCGATCTTCTTCGCAGCCGGCATTATTATTGCCGGCTTTGTTCCACTGTTCACCCTGAGCGGCGTCGAAGGACACATCTTCGGCCCGATGGCCAAGACTTATGCCTATGCAATCGCCGGGGGACTGATTGCTACCTTCACGATCTCGCCGGCATTGAGCGCGCTCTTGCTGCCCGAGCGAGTGAGCGACACCGAAACCCTGATCATACGCGGCTTGCGCCGCGTCTATGAACCATTGCTCGACTTCGTGGTCGCCAACCAGATTGTGACATTGGGAGGAGCGGCGGTCCTTGTGGCATTCGCGGTACTCAGCGTGCGCGCGCTCGGGCTCGAATTTCTGCCCCACCTCGAGGAAGGCAATTTATGGATCCGCGCCACTCTGCCGCCCACGATCTCGCTCGAGGAGGCGACCCCTTACGTCAACCGCATGCGCCAGATCATCCGGGGCTTTCCCGAAGTCGTCACGGTCATCTCTCAGCTCGGGAGACCGGATGACGGGACCGATGCGACGGGCTTTTTCAACGCGGAATTCAACGTGCCGCTCAAGCCGTTCGATAGCTGGCCAGAGGGCGTCGACAAGGAGAAGCTGACACAGCAGATCAACGATGCACTGGCGGCGGAATTTCCCGGGGTCGATTTCAACTTCTCGCAATACATCCAGGACAATGTCGAGGAGGCGGCCTCCGGCGTAAAGGGCGAGAACTCGATCAAGCTGTACGGCAACGACCTCCACGCCATCCAAAAGACCGCCTACAGGATCAAGCAGGTGATGAATACGGTGGCGGGTGTCACCGATCTTGCAGTCTTCGATACGGTCGGTCAGCCGACCGTGAACATCGAGATCGACCGCGAACGCGCCGCGCGGTACGGCCTGGCGCCGGGCGACATCAACTCGACGATCCAGGCCGCAATCGGCGGGACCGCCGCCGGCAATGTCTACGAGTACGGCAGCGACCGCAATTTTCCGATCGTCGTCCGCCTGGCGCCGCAATACCGACAGAGCCTCGATGCGATCCGACACATCACGGTCGGCGCGACAAATCCGAGCGGCGGTGGCGTCGTCCAAATTCCGCTAACGGACGTCTCCAAGGTAAGCCTGGTCTCGGGCCCTTCCTTCATCTATCGCGAAAATCAGGAGCGATATATCCCGATCAAATTCAGTGTGCGCGACCGCGATCTCGGCGGCGCGGTGATCGAGGCCCAGCGCAAAGTAGCCGAGCGGGTGGCGTTGCCCCCCGGTTCACGCCTCGAATGGGTCGGCGAGTTCGGCGAACTGCAAGAGGCAATCGACCGGCTCGCGGTCGCCGTGCCGGTCAGCCTGGCGCTCATTTGCATGCTGCTGTTTTTGAACTTCGGTTCGATGACGGACACGATCCTGGCGGCGAGCGCGATCCCGATGGCGCTAATCGGCGGCATCTTCGCGCTGGTCCTGACCGGAACCCCGTTTAGTGTATCGGCCGCGATCGGCTTCGTCGCGCTGTTCGGCATATCGGTGATGAACGGGATCATCGTTATCGCCTATTTCAACACGCTGATCGACGCCGGGCTAGAACGGAGCGCGGCGCTTACGCGCGCCTGCGTCGTAAAGATGCGCCCCGTGACGATGACCTGCATCCTCGCCTGCGTCGGCCTCCTGCCAGCGGCTGTTTCGACCGGCATCGGTTCGCAGGTGCAAAAGCCGCTCGCTGTGGTCGTGGTCGGCGGTAGCCTCTTGGCGCCCATATTGATCTTGCTCGTGCTGCCAGTGCTGATCGACCTCTTTTCGCGCCGTAAGGCGCCGACTGGAGCGCTCCAGCGCCTACCCGCGCCGGCAGAGTAGGGATGTGCTTCGTCAGCCGAGTGCACGGCTGCTTGCTTGCGACTGGGCTCTCGGCACTAGCAACAGGCTGCGCAGTCGGGCCCGATTTCGAGCGGCCGATGGCGCCGGAGGTCGAGGGGTATGCGCGCGAGCCCTTGCCGGCTGAGACAGCGAAGGCGGATATCCCCGGTGGCGAAGCCCAGCGGTTTCTGCGGGATCTGGACATTCCGGGCCAATGGTGGACATTGTTCCACTCCTCGGCGCTCAATACTCTGATCGAGGAGGCGCTGAAGAACAACCCGACCTTGCCCGCGGCGGAGGCGGCCCTGCGCCAGGCCTGGGAGAACGTCTACGCCGAGCAGGGCGCGTTCTTCCCGACCGCCGTCGTCAGCTACTCGCCGAGCCGCAACAAGACCGCGACCGGCGTCGTTTTCACGGCGGCCTCCTCCGGCCCGCCTTTTTTCACCCTCCACACCGCTCAGGTGGTCGTCACTTATGCGCCGGACGTATTCGGCGGCACCAGGCGCGAGGTCGAATCGCTCGCGGCGACAGCGGAATTCGAGCGGTTTCAGGTCGAAGCGGCCTACCTGACCTTGACCTCGAACGTCGTCGCTGCTGCGGTGCTGGAAGCCTCGTTGCGCGGCCAGATCGCGGCGACCGAGGAGATCATCAAGATCGAGACCCAAGCGCTCGGTATTCTCCGCAAGCAATTCGAGCTCGGCCAGGTGGCGGGCGCGGATGTGGCGGCGGTAGAAGCAACCCTGGCGCAGGCACAGGCGACATTGCCGCCATTGCAGAAGCAACTGGCGGTGCAGCGTGACCTGCTGACGGCGCTGATCGGCCGGTTGCCGAGCCAGGAGCCGGCCGAGAAGTTCGAGCTCGCCGCGCTGCAATTGCCGCAGGACCTGCCGGTCAGTTTGCCGTCGAAACTGGTGGAACAGCGCCCGGACATCCAATCGGCCGAAGCGCAGGTGCATGCGGCAAGCGCCTCGATCGGGGTTGCCGTCGCCGCCCGCCTGCCGCAGTTTACACTGACCGGCAATGCCGGCACCGTAGCCAACCAGATCAGTCAACTGTTTATCACACCCGGCACCGCGTTTTGGACATTGGCTGGCAACGTCGCGCAGACGGTCTTCGATGCCGGCACCTTGTTGCATAGGGAACGCGCCGCCGCCGCCGTCTTCGACCAAGCAGCGGAGATGTATCGCAGCACCGTTATCGCCGCCTTCCAGAACGTTGCCGACGCGCTGCATGCGGTTCAATCCGATGCCGAGACTCTGAAAGCAGCGTTCGCAGCCGAGCGCGCGGCCTTCAAAAGCCTCGAAATCGCCCGCCGACAATTGCAGCTCGGGGCCATCGGCTATTTGGGGCTGCTCACTACCGAGAACACCTATGACACGGCGCTGCTAGCGCTCGTCCAGGCCCAAGCCGCCCGCTACGCCGACACCGCCGCGCTGTTCCAGGCGTTAGGCGGCGGCTGGTGGAACCGGGAGGACGTCGCGCCACCGAAACGGTGGGACATTCAGATCGTTCCTTGAAAGTTGTTCGACGGATCTGGCGAATCAACGGCCCTTTGGAACCCTGGCGGCCGTGGCGTCGTTTCGGCCGTGATGGTCTCCTCTCCGCCTGACCCGTCGACGGCAACGGATAAAGCGCGCCCTACGATAGTTCTGGTGGTCGAGGATGAGATTTTGATTCGCGCCGCCGTCGCGGAGTATCTGCGAATATCGGGCTATACGGTGGTCGAAGCCGCCGATGCCGCGGAGGCTATTGCAGTATTTGTCTCTGGCGAACCGATTGATGTTGTCATGTGTGATGTCCAAATGCCCGGGACGATGGATGGGCTGGGCCTCGCTCGCTGGATCAATCGACATCATTCCGCCCTCCCGGTGCTGCTCACCTCCGGACGTGGCGTTGCCCTTTCCGCCGGCAAGAAACCGGCTTACTCCTTTATCGCTAAGCCCTACCGCTTCGACGAACTGGCGGCGCGCCTCGAGTTGATCCTCGCATCAAGAGACTCGTCGGCGGACGGCGTGTCGGAGCCCAAGCGCCGCTAAAGCCGCTATTCCGCCTCATTGCTCCCAGCGTCTACAACCTATTCGGCCGCCGCGCGGGCCGGCTCTTTGAGGGCGTCCATATAGTCGATGCTGACCGGCTGGTTGGTTTCGAACGGGCTCTTGAGATCGAATTCCTTGGCCATTTCGCGCACAGCCGGGAACACCTCCTGCCCCAGCAACCGGATGCAGGTCTTGGCGTCCTCGTGCGACACATTGCCGTCATTCCCCCAGATCCCGAGAATGCCTGGCCGCGTCTCTTCGAGCAGGATGCGTAATTTGGCGATCACCGTCTTGGGCGTGCCGGCGATGATCATCAAATCTTCAAGTTGTTTTTCCAACTCCGGGCGATAGCGCGGGTTTCTCGACCGGCCGGAGGCAAACTCGACAAAGGCGCGGCGGTTTTCGGGACTTCCATAACCCGAGGGCGTGCTCCACACGGGGTGGGCGAGACCAGTGAATTCGCCCTGCATCCACCTGAATTGGGCAGCGTTCGCCAGCGCCTTCTCCTCGGTCTCGGCGACGTGGATCTGCTTCAACATCCCGTGATAGTCCGGGCCGCCGGTAAAGCCGGCCTCGGCTGCCACGTTGTCGTAGATCTCCCAGATCCGCTTCGTCCGATCGATCGGCGTATTGAGCGCGATGTAGGGATAACCGCGCTCTGCGGCCCAGACGACCGTCTCTGGGCTGATGACACCCGGGATCCACACCCGCGGATGCGGCTTCTGTAACGGCACCGCCCATGGGTTGACGACGCGGTGCTGGTAATGGGTGCCTTCCCAGCGGAACGGCCCCTCGCGCGTCCACGCGGCGACGATCAAATCGTGCGCCTCCTGAAAGCGCTCGCGGTTGAAGGCCGGGTTGACGCCGGCAGCCAATTGCTCCTGCCCGCCGCCGCGGACAAAGCCCGAAACCAGCCGGCCCCTGGAGATCATGTCAATCATCGACAATTCCTCGGCGAGCCGCACAGGGTTGTCGGCCAGCGGCAATGGATTGCCGAGCAAGATGATCTTCGCCTCTTTGGTCACCGCGGCGAGGATCGCGGCAAAGATGTTGCACTTGGCCTGCATGCAGAACGGCGCGTTGTGGTGCTCGTTCAGCATGAAGCCTTCGATGCCCATTTCCTCGGCGTAGATGTAATGTTCGAGATATTCGTTATAGAGCCGGCTGCCGGCGACCGGATCGAAGTATTTGTTAGAAAACATCAGCGCCGTGGCGCCGAATTTCAGGCCCTCCTCGGCCGGATAGGCCGACATCGGCTGCTCGGTGAAGTACATCAATTGCATCGTTTCCTCCGTCTCAGGCGCGGCCCGGCGCGCAAATCGCGCCGAGGAATTCTGTCACAAACTTAGCACATCGGGTCACTCAACTTTTTCGAATTTCTGCAACGAGCGTAGATCGACGGGGTGGGGCTGGCCCGGGTAGATCTGCGGCCAAGCGGTCCAGGAGACCTCGCCGACATAAATGTCGCCGTGCCGGTCCACGGCGAGCCCGTGCGGCGCCAGGAACTTCCCCAACGCGGTGCCGGCCGGCGTGTCGCCAAACCGCCCGATCAGCTTGCCCTCGTGGTCGACGATGCTGACCCGCGGCCCGAGATTGGGGATGTCGCGGCTGACCGCGGCGGCCGGGCCCACTTCGCCGATATAGCAAATCGGCCGGTGGCCGTACGGCATGTAGAGCCCGCACGGGCGGTGGAGGTTCTTCCACTGGGTCTCGTATCGGCCCTTGCCGTCGAATACCTGGACGCGGTGGTTCTCGCGATCGGCGACATAGATCCATCCGTCGGCGTCGCAGCAGATGTTGTGGACGATGTTGAACTCGCCCTCGCCGGTGCCGGGCTTGCCCCATGACAACAACAATTTGCCGTCTGGCGAATATTTGTGCACGCGGGCGTTGCCGTAGCCGTCGGAGACGTAGATCTCGCCCTTTGGCGACAACGCAGTGTGGGTGCAGCGGTGGAACGGCTCGCCGCTCATAAAGGGCGCCGGATTGCCCGGCACACCCAGCTCGAGCAGCACCTTGCCGTCGAATGTCACCTTGCGCACGAAGTGACCGCCATCGTCGGTCAGAAACATCGTGTCGTCGGGCGCCATATGAACGCCGTGCGCCCGTGGATATTGGCCTTCGCCCCACGAGCGCAGAAAATTGCCCGCACGGTCGAAGACCATCATCGGGTGCTCACCGCGGTTGAAGATGTAGACGTTGTCGTTGCCGTCGACGCCGACCCCGCCGACCTCCTTGAAGGACCAGCCGTCCGGCAATTTCGCCCAGTCGGCATTGACGCGATAGGTGAACCGGCCGCTTCCGACGATCATCGACGCCTCCTCCCGCGATTGTTCGGCACACGCCTACTGACTATGCTGTCGCGCGGAGCCTGGGAAAATCAACATTAACGAGGAGCCGCTATGCCCTACGGAGGAAACGACTGGTTGGCGCTGACCCAGGAAGCGACCCTGGAGCCGGAGCTGCCGATCTGCGACCCGCATCACCACTTCTGGGACTTCCGCTCCGAGCGCGTCCCCTATCAGCGCTATCTGCTGCACGAGCTCGTTGCCGATGTCGGCGCCGGCCACAATGTGCGGTCCACCGTGTTCATCGAAGCCAGATCGATGTACCGCCCCGACGGGCCGACGGAACTGCGCCCGGTCGGCGAGGTCGAGTTTGTCCAGGGTCTCGCCGCGGCCAGCGCTAGCGGGGTCTATGGCCCATGCCGAGCGGCTGCGGGGATCGTCGGCCGCGCCGATTTGAAGCTCGGCGACCATGTCGAGCCGGTGCTCGAGGCATTGCGCGCGGCGAGCCCCAACCGGTTTCGCGGTATCCGCCATACCGTCACCTGGGACCCGCATCCCGAGATCGAGAGCCGCGAGAAGGAGGGCGTGTTGGCGACCCCTGAATACCGTGCCGGCGCTCGAGTGCTGGCCCGGATGGGGCTGTCGCTCGACACCGGATTATGCTTCCCGCAACTGCCCGAGCTGGCAGCCTTCGCCAAAGCCGTACCCGATCTGACGATCATCCTGAACCATCTCGGCGGGTTGACACGGGTCGGCCCCTATGCCAACCGCGACGATGAGGTGCTCGCTGCTTGGCGACGCGGCATGGCCGGGTTGGCGGAATGTCCAAATGTCAACCTCAAGCTCGGTGGCATCGGGATGCCCCGGCTCGGCTTCGACTGGCACACGCGAGAAAAGCCCATCGGCTCGGAGGAGCTGGCGACGTCGATGGCTCCGCTGATGACCTATTGCATCGGGCAGCTCGGCCCGGACCGGTGCATGTTCGAAAGCAACTTCCCGGTCGACAAGGTGTCGTTCTCGCACCACGTGCTGTTCAACGCCTTCAAGCGGTTCTCCAAGGGCTATTCGGCCGCCGAGCGTGCCAATATGTTCCATGACACGGCGGCACGAGCCTATCGGATTAGCCCGGGCTAAGACCGCGTTCCCCGGAGCTGGCGCGTTCAGTCCTCTGGCATTCCGGCCTTGCGCAGGCCGGCGAGCAGCAAGGTGTTTTCGACCGACGCCTGGATCTTCGGCACGCCAAAATGTGCGACGGCCTTCAACCGGGCGATGCTCGACTAGCGGCCGTCGCGGTTCAGCCCTCGCGCGTGCGCCAGTTCCGCGGCGGCGCATTCGATGCGTGCATTGAGGGCATAGGCGGCCGCGAGCCACGCGTGAACCATCGGCAATTGCGGGTTGGCGCTGCGTGCCTTTTCCAGCCACGCGATCGCGCCGTTGCGCGATTGCATCAGATGCACCCGCCCGATGCTCAAATACCAAGACGCTATAGAGTAATCGCGCTCATGGATGCGGATCGCTGTCTCCGCCAGCGGAACCGCCTCCTCTATCGAACCGGTCCAGAGCTTGCAATCGCTGAGATGGCCGTATAGATGCGGCCAGCCGGGGTTGATCGAGCTCGCCGTCTCGTATTCAAGCGTTGCCTCCTCGTATCGGCCCTGTGCCAGTAGCACGTGGCCTCTCGCAACGTGCGAAAATGCGGTGCGCGGCGATGCCGCAACAGCCTGTTCAGCCAGTCCTTCAGCGCGAGCGAGGTCAGCCGCCGCCATATCAGCCATTTCGTCGAGCACGCGGCACGCGAGGTGGTCTGCTACCGCACTCTGCGCCTCGGCAGAATGCGGATCGAGTGCCAGTGCCTGCTCGAACAAGCCGGTTGCCTGCGTGTAAACCTCACATTTCCGCTGTGTCATTGTGGCCGCTCGTCCTCGAAGCACATATTCGAGGGCACCGGGATAATCGGTCGCTCGCAACGCCTCGGTGCTGATCAGCGCTTGGTAGAGCGAGACCGCGGTCCGTTTCGTGGCCTCGTCCGGCACGCCGAACAGATTGTCCGGATCGCGGTCGAGCCGCCTTGCCAAAAGATGGGTATCGGTCTCTACGTCGATCAGCCGGGTATTGACCCGGACATGGTTGGCTGACGGGTGAACGCTGCCCTCCAATACATAACGGACGCCCAGCTCGCGGCCGATCTGCTTCGCGTCAACCGGCTTGTTCCGATAGGTGAGCGCGGTTTTGCGCGAAGTCACCCGCATGAAGGAGAACCGCGACAGATCGGTCGTCAGATCGTCGGTGATCCGATCTGCAAAATAATGCTGATCTGGACGTGCGCAGAAATTCTCAAACGGCAACACGACGAGCGACAGCGGCGGTGCGGTGATCGGTTGACGATTTGCAACGGGGGATGAAACCCAAGGACTTGCTGGAAGCACCTCTGCCGGGGGGTGCGTCACCTCTGCGATAAAGCGATAGCCTCGGCGGGTCACCGTCTGAATGCCGCTCCCGTTCGGCCGCCCGCGGTCGAGCACCCGGCGAAGCGCCCAGATCTGAGTGGGCAAGTTGCTGTCGGCTACGGTCAGTCCGGGCCAGACGGCGCTGAGAATTTCGTCTTTGGAAACTAGACTAGATCTCCGTAGCGCGTTACCAGCAGAACCAGCAGGTCGAGGGCGCGGGAGCCGAGCGCCACCGGGACAAAGATACCGGCGTCATCGCGCTGGAAGAGTCCGCCGGCCGCGGGGCCGAGGCGAAAGCCCTCGAAAAGAAAAATGTCTTCGACGGTGCGTGCGTCCATGCTCCCGTCCCTGCCCAGCCGCGAGCGCCGACGGCGATAAGCAAGGGTCGCGCCTCAAGTGACCTGCCGCACATACTGCCCCTTTTGAGAAAAATTGAGAACAATTGATTCCAGTGCGCCGCCACCGCTCGCCAAGATCCTGGCGGTCTCGAGAACGACCGAAAACCGGGAAGATCAAACATGAAGCTCAAGCCGCTAGCGAAGTTGCTCGCATTCTCTGGTGCAGCACTGTGTTTGGGCGCTGTGCCAGTCCTCGCTGACGGAGGACATTGTCGCCACGTTGGCGGGGGCGTCCTGACAAACTTTCTCGACAAAGCCACATGCGGGGGACCAACAGGCCTTTGGCGATGGTACCGCAACGGGTGACCTCAAAGGCGCGATAGGGGTCAGCGTTCTCGCCGTGACTGGGAACGTCTTCCACGTCCACCATCATCTGGTGACCGAGACCGGCGACACGGTTTTCTGGAAGGATGCCGATTTAACCACCTTTCCGACCGGTGATTCGGGGCGGGTTTTGGCGGACTACCTCAACGGAGTGATGATCACGGGCGGAACCGGGGGGTTCGAAGGCGCGGCCGGCACGCTCTCTTCGGTGTTCGGCGCGATCGATCTAAATAAAGGTCAGCTGACCCTGCGCTACGAGGGGACAGTGTGCTTCGAACCCGTGCCGCCA
>Ga0306924_10003706_pt1 | contig 14749 bp, 17 predicted proteins | sample sta12Can44000111_FD_203756 | JGI IMG/M metagenome (GOLD analysis project Ga0306924, IMG submission 203756) | Lab enrichment of tropical soil microbial communities from Luquillo Experimental Forest, Puerto Rico - statanox.12C.anox.44.000.111 (v2)... | ecosystem: Environmental > Terrestrial >... | reverse complement strand
GTCAAAACGTTGGCGCCGTTCCTGATCTTTGACCGCGACCCCTACATCGTCGCCGACGGGGATCACTATTCCTACATCATCGATGCCTATACCAGCTCGGCGAACTATCCCTACAGCGACATTTATCAGGGGTCGCTACCCCAGTTCCACGGCCGCAACTATCTGCGGAACTCGGTCAAGGCAGTCGTCGACGCCTTTAACGGCTCGGTGACATTTTATGTCTTCGACAAGCGCGATCCGATCATCGGGGCTTATTGGCGGATGCTTCCCGGTTTCTTCACGGATCGCAGCGACATGCCGGAAAACCTGCGCCGCCATATTCGCTACCCCGAGGATTTGTTCACCGTCCAAGCCGAGATGTACGGCACTTATCACATGACTGACCCGACGACTTTTTACAATCGTGAAGATCGGTGGGAGGTGCCGCACGAGCTTTACCGCGATCGAGAGATCGAGATGACGCCTTATTACGTGATCACCCAGATTCCAAACGCGGAAAGGCCCGAATTCCTGCTCATGCTGCCGTTGTCGGTGGCGGGGAAAAACCAGATGGCGGGGTGGCTCGCCGGTCTCTCGGACGGCGAAAATTACGGTAAGATGGTGGCGTGCCGGTTTCCCAAAGGGACCTTTATCGACGGTCCGGCACAAGTCGAATCGCGGATCAATTCGGACAGCCGCTTCTCGGGAGACCTGACGCTTTGGGATCAGCACGGCTCACAAGTGATCCGCGGCAACCTTATCGTGTTGCCGCTCAACGGCAATCAGCTGATCGCGATCGAGCCGATCTATATTGAGGCCGAGCAGACTAAGATTCCGACGCTTGCCCGCGTCGTCCTAGCACAGTTGTTGCCCGACGACCGAAAGATCGAGTGGGCGCACAGTCTTAGAGAAGCCGAGGACCTTCTCGTCGGGGCGCCTTTGCGACCGACCGTTCCATCCGCCGAGGTTGAGACAGATGCCGATAGGCTCGATCGCGCGCGTACGGTGTTTCAAGAAATGCAGCGGCAATACGCGACGGGCAACTTTACCCGCTACGGAGAATTGCTGCAGCAACTCGAAAAGCTTCTCGGGTCACCTTGAGACCGTCCTGCAAATTACTTCAGGATTACCCGGAGTGGGGCGATTGACCACTTGACGGGCGACCGAGCGGAGGAAGCGGCTGCTCGCCGCCGCCCGTCGGATTGATCTGAATCAAAGTGTCACACGCTGGTGCTCTTAAAAGGAGGTTGCTCACCAAGGTGGAAAAGGCTAAACAGATGATTCGCACGATCCTTGTGCCGCTGACTGCGGCACTGCCTAGCGAGCGGCTCTTAGATGCGGCTCTCACATTGGGGAAACGAGTGAATGCGCACATTCGTGCGCTGTTCATCCTTCCGAACTCGGACGCTGCGCTTCGCTACATTCCCGAAGTGATTCTCGCTGCTGGAGTGACGCGCGAGATAATCGAGCGGGAGACGCAGGAAGCGGCTGCGGAGGCGAAGGAACGCTTCGCTGATTGGCGAACACGCAACAACCTTCCCGAAACCCCGGGCGGGCGTCTTGATACCTGCTTTGCGAACTGGGCAGACCAGATCGGCGAGGTCGAGGCAGTGGTCACAGGCCGGGGGCGTCTCAGCGATCTAGTCGTTGTGCCGAGGCCCGCCCCGGGGGCTGTCCAAGAGCAACGTTGCTTCGACGCCGCAGTCTTTGGAAGCGGACGCCCAACGCTGGTCGTCGGCGAGAAGCCTCTTCACGATATAACCGACCATGTGATGATTGCTTGGAACGGCAGCCTCGAGGCAAGCCGGGCAGTGCTTGGTACCATGCCGCTACTACATCTCGCCGCCCGGGTGTCGATCTTCGCCGCGCCCCAATATGAGATTGACGGTGTCAATCCTGCCGATCTGGCGGAATATCTTTCCTGGCACGGTATTCGGGCGCACCCGCTGGCCGGTTCGAATGACGACTACGCCACCGGCGCGGCCCTGGTTTCCGCCGCATCCGAGCAAAAAGCGACACTGATCGTGATGGGCGCTTACACCCATAGTCGACTGCGACAGAGCTTTCTGGGTGGTGTGACGAGGCATCTCCTCGCCCATGCTCCGGTGCCACTGCTGATGAGCCATTGAACATGCAGGATGTCGGGTTATCCCGGCCGGGGGAAGTCGGGGTCCCGGCGAGCGATCCAGGTATTCGGGGAGTGTGACCGCCCGCGTCAAGCCAGGATACTTGGTCCTGCTCGCGACGAATTGATCTGCATCAAATTTTTACGAAGGAACACCACGCCTCACCCCACGGTCATAGCCTAGGGATCGGCGTGCGATCGCTACGCAGTCTGTCTTACTCGAGCTCTTTGCGAACGGCCCGCAGCAGCACGTGATTCGACAAGGGCTTTTGCAAAACTTGCTTGATGCCGAGTTCGGCCGCACGCCGTTCGACAGCAGGGTCGGTCGTCGCCGTGATTAGGATCGTCGGCACTTGGCGGCCGCGCGTTCGCAGCTCCGAAACTAACCCGAGACCATTCAGACCCGGCAATTGATAGTCTACAATAAGACATGCAATGTCGGGATCGTCTTTAAGGAAATCGGTGGCGGTCAGATAGGTCCGCACTCCAAAGTCATAGGTCTCCAACAAGAAGTGCGTCGAATCACAGACCGCAGCGTCGTCATCGATGACGGCCACCAGCACGCCGTGGCGGCTCATCGTCGGCCCCCGCTCTTCGCGGCCTTCGGACATAACCTAAGCCAGCTCGCAAGCATGATTACTTTTATAACAATGGATCAATATGCTCGCGTTGATCTGGATCAACTACTTCGCGACGAACTGGCGTGGATTTTTCAGAACCGGGGCCGAGGGTATCTTGACGGTAGCTTCGGACATCCATTCCCGCCATCGATAACTACACGCGGCGTTCAACTATCGGCCGGGTCGGCAGGAGGGGCGATCGGCAAGGTAAACCGAAAAATCGTGCCCCCGTCGGGATGGGGTTCGGCCCAGAGACGCCCATCATGGGCTGTGATGATCGTGTGACAGATCGATAAGCCGACCCCCATTCCGGTCGTTTTGGTAGATACGAAGGGGTGGAACAGCTTGTCCCGGATCTCATCGGGAAGCCCTAGGCCGTTATCGACGACGCTGATCTGCACAGCGGCAGCGCTCGTCTCGGTGAGCAGGGCGATTTCCCGATGTTCCTGGTTGGCAACGGCTTCGGCGGCGTTGCGCAACAGATTCAGCAGGACTTGCTGGATCTGAATCTTATCAGCGAGAATCCGAACATCGCCAGGAACGCTGCCAAGTCTAATGCTGACCCCCCTCTGCCTCATGTCAAAGAGCGCCAGCTCGAGTGCTTCTTTGAGTAACGGCGAAACCGCTTCGATCCGGCGCTGACTGTTTCCGCGCGACACGAACCCGCGCAGCCGCTGAATGATCTGTCCGGCTCGGACCGCCTGCTCACCGGCACGATCTATCGCGCTGCCGATTCTGGAGAGCGGGAGTTCTCCGCCGCGGTCAAGAAGGACCCGAGCCGCCTCCATGTAGTTGCTGATGGCTGTCAACGGCTGGTTCAGCTCATGTGCCAGCATCGCAGCTACCTGCCCCATCGCGCTCAAGCGCGATACGTGCAGCAATTCGGCGTACATCTCCTGCCGCCGGGTTTCGGATTGCTTCAGCGCGATTTCGGCATTTTTGGCCGCGGTAATGTCGCGGGAAACCTTCGATGCCCCGATCAGCCGGCCATCAGTCTCGTAGATCGGGGAGACACTGAGGGAGATGTGCAGAATAGTACCGTTTTTATGTCGACGCGTCGTTTCATAGTGATCGACACGCTCGCCGCGCTCAATGCGGTCAAGAATGTCAATCATGTCATCCCCGTACCCCGGCACGGCGAGACACAGGATCGATCGTCCAATCACGTCTTCGGCAGTGTATCCGAAGATTTGCTCGGCTGCCTTGTTCCAGCTGGTAACGAGGCCATCCAAAGTGGTGCTGGCTATGGCGTCATCCGAAGATTCGACGATCGCGGCTAATGCGCGTGCCCGGTGTTCACTTTCTTGAAGGGCGCGCTCGGCCGCCTTGCGTTCGGTGATGTCGACAACCGCAGCCAGCACCATGAGACCCTCCTCGGTCTCGATCGGGTTCAAGCCGATCTCGACCGGGAATTCGCTACCGTCCTTCTTACGGCCGAAAAGATCGCGTCTGGCACCCATCGACCGTGGCCCCGGCGCGGCGAAAAAACTGGCGCACATCTCCACATGGCCACGGCGGAATCGTTCCGGGACAAGCATTTCGATAGGCTGACCCAGAAGCTCGGCGCGAGAATACTCAAACACCCGCTCGGTCTGAGCATTGACCAAGACAATCTCGCCCGCCTGGTTGACCATCACCATGGCATTCGGCGCCGCTTCGACAACAAGCCGGAAGCTCCGTTCGGCGGCGATTTCGTCTTCCGCTTGGCGCCAGTGGTCGAGATCCTCGCTGTGCGGGCGGGCTTTCCCTTCCCGTACCATCTGACTTCCGGCCTGGCTGGCTCCCTGAGGGTCGAGATGATCCCGTGTGCTACTCACCTTCAATCTAACCCTCTCAAGGTGAGAAATATTGCGTACAAAATCTGTGCTCGTGCAATCCATGCGTTGAGCCCTTCAAAAATTGCACCGGATCGCTCAGTTGTTCTCAAAACAGTCAGTGTACCATACGATAAAGATAGGATCGATCGGCTAACCGCCCCGACAATTTTCGGAAACCTCGCCAGCTCGACCAGGTCGAGCCGGTTGACGCGCTGCTCGAGGACGGGAAAGCGCCTTGATTCGAAGACGCGTCCGCGCCGGGCCACGTTGGAAACTAGGGGGTTGGGTCGCGAGGCTTCCTGAGCGGGCGCATATGCGGAGAACCGCGGCGAGCACCGGGGATAGCCATGCTCGGTCTCGTGCCGCCGCCTTCGAGCGTCGGCTTCAGTGCATTCCCGGCAATCGCCCGCAGCAGGTCGACGCGGCTGACGATGCCAACCACCTGCCCGTCGCGCACGACCGGGACCCGCTTTATGTGATGGGTGATCAACAACCGCGCAATCTCGCCAACCTCCGCTTCCTCGCTAACTGAAACGATAGGACTCGCCATGATGTCGCGAGCGCGACGGTCGGGGCTGCGCAGGCTCGCCAGGAACTCAGGGTTCAGCAGCTCGCCCTCGGCGAGAAGCCGCAACCACCGATCCCGGCGCGCTTCCTGATCCGAGTCACCTCGGCCGATCAGGTCGCTCTCACTCACCATGCCAATTGGCTTGCCGCCAGCGTCAACGACCGGAACTCCACTGTATCGAGCAGAAGCTTGGCAAGCTCATGGATTCCCAGGTCGGCACCCACCGAGATGACGCTTGCCGTCATGACATCTCGTGCCTTCATTTGCTGCATCCCGTGATATCCAGCGCTCAGTCTCGAAGGCAGCCACACAGGTCCCGAATAGGCCTTTGATTTAGCTCAACCGGGACCAAAACGCTTCGAAAAAGCGGCCACATATCTGTTGCCGCTGTTGCGATTGCGTCTGGGATCTTGCCGGTTCCTGCTTTGGTAATGCAGATTGGCTGGATCCGAGCGTCCTCGGCGCGCGGGATCGGCGCCTCAGCGCCAGGGTGTGGGGGTCGCCGTTCGGCGAGATACCGATCCATATCGAAGAAACCGTCATTATCACAACGCTGGTCTGGCACTCGGGTACTCGATCGCGATACAGCTGGCTCGTCGTCTGCGGGTCATGTGGGAGTGGGAATCGGTAGATTACGAGGCATCGGGTCTCATGGCGCAGCTGGGTCTCGGCGGGGAGGTGGAGAAGGCTCAGCCCACGCGTTATTTACGCCTCGGCCAAGAATTTCGTTGATCGTCTGGCGACTATCCGCCTCATGTCCTTGCAAGCGCTTGGTGGCATCTTCCATGCCCGCACCGGCTATGCTGGCCCCATGCGTGATAACCGGGTCCCGCAGCACATAGCCGCGACCCCATACCGTTTCTATGCAATGACGTCCGCCGGTTGCTAGAGCGAGTTTTTGGCGCAGTTTGCAAACAAAAACATCGATGATCCTGAGCCCGGGTTCCTCTTTCCCTCCATAAAGATGTTTGAGAGACATTTCTTTCGTTACCACCGTGCCTTTGTGCAGGCTGAGCAGCTCGAGAAGGCCGTACTCCTTTCCTGTCAGGTGCACCGCCCGGTCGTCGACAGATACGATGCGGGTGTCCAGATTCACCACCAACTTGCCCGTTCGGATTACCGATCTGGGTGGCTCCTGGTTTGTGTTGTCGAGCACAGCTAGGCTATTCATCGCCGTCCTCCTGCGATCTGGATCAGCCTTAGCGGGTTGCGGAATCGGGAGCCTTGATCTACCTCAATTGGCTTCCTCCGCTGCACTGCAAAGGATGCTCGAGCTCACTAAGAAGCCCATCCAGCGGTTGCTCACGGCGTCACAAGGCAGCACCCTCCGGCCTATAATCCCGACCGCGCCCCTAGCCCGGTGATTCTCGTGACCGGCCTGTCGACTGCTGCCTTGAGCGCCCATGCGCAGGATGGTGACATCGCCGCCGGGCATGCATTCGGCCGTGAAGCGTGCAACGCTTGCCATGTGGTGGAAGCCGAACAACGTGCACCAAGGCTCATCGTTATCGGACCGGCTTTTCGGATATCGCCAACACCCGCGGCATCACCGCCACCGCGTTGCGAGTTTTTCTCACGACTTCGCACTCGAAAATGCCAAACCTCATCCTGACGCCGGAGGAGACGGCCGATGTCATCGCCTACATTCTCAGCCTCCGCTCTGGTCCGTCGTCCTGATGGCACGGAGACCACCACATTACGCGCAGGCAGCTGATAACCCTTAACAGGGCTGCCGGTCTCACCGAGAGAAGCGAACGGCTGTTTTGGGTTGCGATACCTCGCCAGAAGGCCGGCGGGATCACCGTTGTCTCCTCGACCGAACTGAGTCGCTACCCCATATCGCGTGAGGATGACTTTCCAATTATTTGGTGGCGGGCCGGAAATCTTGATCAGGAAATGAGGAGACTGTTGGCAACTGAATCACGATTGCTGCGCGATCGTAACTTCGATGGCAGGTGTTACACTCCTCTGTTAGTTGTCTGTAAGCTGTGTTGAACTGGTTGCCGTCCTTGGCCTGGATTGCCGCGCTCAGTGCAGCCAGCGGTGCCTTGACAGTCGATTCGATCATATCGGGGATCGATAAATCTCGATATTTGGGCAGGATCTCCGCGACGTCGGCGAAAGTTTCGCGCAGCTGGTCGAGCTCGTATGTGGCATAGAGCCAGTTCTGCTCGCTTCCGGCCAGACCGAGCTTGATGTGTCGCGGCTGCACGAACGCCGTCATCAGATCGCCGAGAGCGGCGAGGTGCTGTCGCTGCGCGGTCGCAAGGTTCGGCACCCCAAGCACTGCCGCCAGTGCGATCGCCACGATCGATCGACCAGAATTTTTCATGCCTAGTGATTCCTTCCGACAGGACAGATCAAAGAGCGAATCCTTTGTCACCTGGTCCGGAGAACACGAACAAAACGATTCTGCAGTGCCGCCGTCGTTCTCGGTGATTGCGCTGGATCAATCCTGTGCGGTCTTCCGCAGTCTATCATCGATTTTGTACTCAGAAGGAAACAGTCGATGGAGCTTCCTCTTCAGATCGCTTTTCGGCACATGGATAGTTCCGACGCGGTCGCAGCACGCATACGCGAACGGGCCGAGGAGCTTGAGCGGTTCTTCGATCGCATCATGTCGTGTCGGGTCGTCGTCGAGTGCCGCCACCCGCGGCGTCAGCAGGGTAACTTGTTCCGCGTCCGCGTCGACCTGAAAGTTCCCGGCCGCGAGATCGTCGTCGGCCGCGATCCCGCGGCACACCATGCGCATGAGGACGTCTACGTGGCGATCCGCGACGCCTTCGACACGACCCGCCGGCTCCTCGAAGACTACGTTCGCGAGGCCCGCGGCGACGTCAAGCTGCACGCGGTGCCCGATCATGGGAGGATCGCCCGGCTCCTCCCCGAGCAAAGCTGCGGCTTCATCCTGAGCGCCGACGGGAACGAAATCTATTTCCATCGCAACAGCGTCATGAATGGCGGGTTCGATAAGCTCGCGGTCGGCGACGAAGTGCGTTTTGTCGCGCAACACGGCGAGAGCGCGGAAGGCGCGCAGGCGAGCACCGTAGTCCCGCTCGGCAAGCATCATTTGCCGCCGACCGAAACGGTTCGCGGGTGATCGGGAGGGCAGTCGATGAAGCAGATTGCTCGACCCGCTACCGCCGCCGAGATCATCGAAATCGTCGGTCAGCTCGATGATGCCGTGCTTATGAGGATCGTGGAGACCGAGCCAACCCCGGCCGAGGTGCTGGAGGCCTTCACCTGGGCGACCGCCGACGATCAGATCGGCACCGAGCTCGAGCACCGACCGCGCGGCGTCGTCGCCCGGGTTTACGAGATCCTCAAGCGCGAGGAACCGGAGCTCGACGAGCGCAGGTGAGCATCGCGTCAATTCCCGGTTATTTCCCGGTTAGCGTTTTTGTTCCCGGATTTGGGCTGCTGAATTCCCGGTTCGACGGACCGAGCATAACCTCGTAACTAACAGAAGTAACGTTATTTTTTGTCGAAACTAAGGCCCGATTTCGGGGTTAAGGCGGGATTTTACCCGGTTTCTCCCGTGCAAAACCGGGTACCGAACGAAACGGTGTAGGCGCCGGGAAGCCGCTCCCCAGCGCCCGTACCGATGACCGTCTATGGCTCGATTGTTAAGCGATCCTGAACCTCGGTCACACCAGGGGCCGACCAGGCGGCCCGTTCGGCAATGTCGCGCTCGTACCAGGCGCGGATTTTGCCCTTCAGGATCACCTTGCCACCCTCGGTCTCGACGACAATCCGCGATGCCTCGAGCTCGGCGCTGCGCTGAAACGCCTTTTCGATCTTCTCTTTGACCTCGATGGTATGGAGCGGCGCGGTAACCTCGATCTGGTTGAGGACACCGACTACACCGCTGAGTTTGTGCACGACGTGGTAGGCGTCAGTTTTCTGAAATTGCCAATCGACCTCACCGCTCAACGTCACCATACCCTTTTGGACTTTTACTTTGATGCGGTCGGCGGGGACCCCCACCTGCCATTTCAGGATGTCGATCGCGCGCGCGGCAATCTCATCGTCGGCACGCTTTGTGTCCGACGGCAGGCGCACCTCGATTTCTTCGGCGATCGCCTTGACCCCCTTGACACGCCGCACGGCGCGCTCCGCCATCGTCTTCTCGGCGTAGTTCGTCACGAACCCAGTAAGGGTTACCACACCGTGATTCGCAATTACGCCGATATGAGCGGCATTGACGCTGGGCTCGAATTCGAGCTCGTCGAGAACGTCTTGCCGAAGCTGTAAGTCGCTGCTCATGGTAAACTCCAAAGGCCAGTAGATTTGCACATTTCCGCACATCGCCCGGCCCGGCGTTGATCTGGGTCAACGCGGTTCGCCTTTCTGCGAGCCCATCATGCCTCTTCACTAGGCGAGTGGGTCGGATGCCGACACAATCCTATGTTCGCTGGTTCAGCGATATCAGGCTGAGCGACGTTCCCGAAGTCGGGGGCAAGACCGCGTCGCTCGGTGAGCTTTATGCGATGTTCGCGGCCGAAGGGATCAGAGTGCCCGAAGGCTTCGCGCTGACCGCGCGAGCCTACCGCGACGCGCTGGCTGGGGCCGGTGTCGAGGGTGAGCTTCGCCATCTTCTTTCGGGCCTCGACCATCACGATGTCGCGCTGCTCGCCGAACGCGCCGCCGTCGCCCGCCGGCTGTGATGTGGTCTTCGTGACCGGGTCCTGGGGTCTCGGCGAGAACGTCGTGCAAGGCAAGGTCGACCCGGACGAGTTTTACGTCCACAAACCGACCTTCCGTCAGGGCTACCGCGCCGTGCTGAGCCGCTCGCTCGGCAGAAAACAGATGCGGCTTGTCTATGCGCGCGGGCATGGCGAGGCCAGCACCTGCAACCTGCCGACCCGCAAGGCCGAACGCGAACGCTATTGTCTCGCTGATGCGGAAGTGCTCGAGCTCGCCGGCTACGCGATCCACATCGAGGATCACTACTCGAAGCTGGCCGGGCAGCCGACGCCGATGGACATCGAATGGGCCAAGGACGGTGAGGACGGAAAGCTCTACATCGTCCAGGCGCGGCCCGAGACGGTCGCCTCCCGCCGGGCACCGGGCGCGTTCGAGACCTATGTCTTGAAGGCCGGCGGCCCGATCCTGGCAACCGGCCGGGCGGTCGGCGAAAAAATTGCCTCAGGCAAGGTGTGCGGGTGGTGACCGACGCGCACAACCTCGCCGCCTTCCTTTCCGGAGAGGTGCTGGTGGCTGAGGCGACCAGCCCCGATTGGGAGCCGGTCATGAAAACGGCCGCGGCGATCGTCACCAGCCGTGGCGGACGCACCTGCCACGCCGCCATCGTAGCCCGCGAGCTGGGCGTGCCGGCGGTGGTCGGCGCCGAAGAGGCGACCGAACGCCTTGCGACCGGGGCAGTCGTCACAGTCAGCTGCTCCGACGGCGAGGTCGGGAAGGTCTACGACGGCGCTCTGCCGTTCGAGGTGAAGCGCGTAGAGGTGGGGTCGTTGCCGCGGCCGCGCACCAAGATCATGGTCAATCTGGGCAATCCCGAGCTAGCGTATCACACCGCGATGCTGCCCAATGACGGTGTCGGACTCGCGCGCATGGAGTTCATCGTCAACGAGCACATCGGCGTCCACCCGATGGCGCTCGCCTGCCCAGACAAAATTACCTCAAAGACGGCCCGCGCCGCGATCACAAAACTGGTGCGGAACTATGCCCGCCCCACCGATTTCTTTGTCGAGAAATTGGCCGAGGGAGTCGGCACGATCGCTGCCGCGTTCTATCCGAAGCCGGTCATTCTGCGGCTGTCAGACTTTAAGACAAGCGAATATGCGAGCCTGCTCGGCGGTGCCGGGTTCGAACCGAAGGAGGAGAACCCGATGCTCGGCTTTCGCGGCGCTTCACGCTATGCCAATCCGTCCTACGCCGCCGGCTTCGCTCTCGAATGTCAGGCACTCGCGCAGGTGCGGAACCAGATGGGGTTGACCAACCTGTGCGTGATGGTACCGTTTTGCCGCCGCGTCGCCGAAGCCAAGGAGGTGATCGAGACGATGGCGCGGAACGGGCTCCGGCGTGGTGACAATGGGCTCGAGATCTACGTCATGTACGAGATTCCCAACAACGTCATTCAAATCGACGGTTTTGCCGAGCTGTTCGACGGGTTCTCGATCGGCTCGAACGATCTGACGCAATTGACCTTAGGGGTTGACCGCGATTCCGAGATCGTCGCATTCGACTTCGATGAGCGCGACCCCGGCATGCTCGAAATGCTGCGGCTCGCGGTGACCGGCGCCAAGCGCAACCATCGTCACGTGGGGATCTGCGGCGAGGCACCAGCAAATTACCCGGAAATCGCACGTTTCCTCGCCGAACTCGGGATCGACTCAATCAGCGTCAATGCGGCGAGCCTCTTGCGGACCATGACTGTCGTGCATGAGGCGGAGCGGGCGGCAGCAGCCCGCTCGCTCGCGGCCCAGTAGGCGATCCCCATGGGCACGATCGTCACATTAACGATGAACCCGGCGCTCGACATCGCCACGTCAACGGACCAAGTCGTCCCAACACACAAGCTGCGATGTTCGCCGCCGCGTTACGATCCCGGAGGTGGCGGGATCAATGTCGCGCGAGCGGTGCATGCGCTGGGCGGCGATGCGGTCGCGATCTTTCCGGTCGGCGGGCCGGCTGGCGAAATGATTCATCATTTGTTGGACCAGGAAGGTGTGCGTCATCACCCGATTGCTATCGGTGGTTTCACCCGCGAAAGCCTCGCCGTCGAGGACCGTCAGACCGGGGAGCAGTTTCGCTTCATTCTGCCGGGACCGGAGGTTTCCGAGGCGGATCAGGAACGCTGCCTCGATCAGCTGTCGGTGGTCGCCGCGGAAGCGGACTTTATTGTCGCCAGCGGGAGTCTACCATTGGGTGTCCGGGAGGATTTCTATGCCCGGGTGGCTCAGCTCGCGAAAATGCTGGGCAAGCGGTTTGTCCTGGATACTTCCGGTGCCGCGCTCAAACCGGCCGACCATGGAATCTACCTGCTTAAGCCGAGCCTTCGTGAGCTGCAGGATTTAGTAGGGCGCGAAATTGGCGGCCCGCGCGAGCAAGAAAAAGCTGCGTGCGAAGTGATCGGGCAAGGCCGCAGCGAAATCGTCGTGCTGTCGCTCGGCGAGCAAGGCGCATTGCTGGCGACCGCGGAAGACTGCGAGCGGTTCCCCGCGGTCCCGGTCGCGGCGAGAAGCACGGTCGGCGCGGGCGACAGCATGCTGGCAGGTGTCGTTCTCGGTCTCTCCCGGGGACTGCATCTGCGCGAGGCCGTGCGGTTTGGCCTGGCGGCCGGAGCGGCCGCTCTCCTCGGATCGGGGACTCAGCTCTGCCGGCGCTCCGACGTGGAGCGTTTGTACCAGCCGATGTAGCCGATCAATCGTCGAGATCGACGCTTTCGAGCCGGACGTGCTGGGCGTGTGGGTGATCGTGATCGCCCGACACCTCGATTGAGAGCGTCGCTGACGCTGCAATCGAGTCCTGCGCCTCGATGGTGTAGTGCTCGCGGAAATGTTCGGCCGAAAGGTGGCTCAGCGCGCCGAGCCAGATCTTAGCACCCGTGATACGACGTGCCCCGGTTGCGTGCACCAGGTCTTCAATTCGGCGGACGACATCTCGGACGAGTGCAGTCTCATGCATGGCAGGTTTTTCCTTTTGCTGCCAATGTCGCTGACAGCTCGACGATGACGCGCTCTGCAACATCCTCGACGGCCGTGGTAACCGCCGATGACAACAATGCTCCCGGTTCGAAGCGCTCGCCTTCGACAAGATACGCGATGAGACATCGTGGAATCCTACCTAAACTCCGAGCGAGTTCGACGGTCTCTGCAACCCCGAATGCATGGCTGGAGTGGGGCGCGAAACCGATCGGCAGCGGGCTGTCGGTGAGATCGAGGCGATGCACCCGCCCCGGCTGGCTGGTCGGCGCCACTGCATCAATGACAATGACAGAGGGGATACCGTTCCAATCCTCGATCAGGGCAAGTGCATCGCCGCTGCGTTGGAGGATGCGGACCATGGCAGGCACGCGCCCACGGAGCCGCTGGACGACGGCGAGCCCACAGCCGTCGTCGCCGCGGTCGGGGTTGCCGATCCCGGCGACCAGCACCAGAGGCTGATGGTTGCTCCTCATGTCCGGTGCACTCGCAGTTTCAGGAAGTGCGCGGCACAGGAGATGCACGGGTCATGGTTGCGAATACTCTGCTCGCATCGTGCCTTCAACGTCTCCTCGTCGAGATCGAGCCCGGCCGTTGCGACCTCTCGCAGATCCTCTTCGATGACATCCTGATTTTGTGCAGTCGGCGGAACGAGGGAAGCATCGAGGACCGTGCCATCGGCATCTATACGATAGCGATGATAAAGGATGCCGCGAGGCGCCTCTGTGCAGGCGTAACCAATCGTGGCACGCGGCTCGACTGGGACAAAGAGCCGCGATGGCGGCTCGTAGCCGGCAATCAGACGCAATGCCTCATCACAGGCATAAACGACTTCGATCCCGCGAACGAGGATGCTGCGAAACGGGTTGCGGCATATCGGCTCCAATCCGACTTCGCCGGCAAGAGCGCGGATATCGGCCGGCAAACGGTCCCGGTTGAGCGCGTAGCGCGCCATCGGCCCGACCAGATAGGTGTCGCGCTTCTTCAATACTGAATGAAGCGCCGTCGAATACGGGACCTGACGCTCGATGAACTCGGCTTCGTAATCGGCAGCGGCAATGTCGAGACCCGCAGAGGAGACGATCCTGCCGGCGTTCATCGGGTACTCGTTGGGATGGCGGAGTGCCACGAACTCGTAGTCGCGAACAAATTCCGGAAATGGGAAGCGCGCTGTCCAGCGCAGTGTTTCGACCGCCTGATCGCGAGCATGCTTCAAAGCTTCGGCCAGCGGCGCCAGTTCGGCACGGCTCGGAACTCGATAGAAGCCGCCAATGCGTGCATTTATCGGATGGATCTCGCGCCCACCGAGCACGCGCAAAAGATCGTTTCCTGTTTTCTTGAGCGCCAGCGCGCGCTGCACCACATCGCCATGATCGCGCGCCATCGCAATTGCATCCGGATAGCCCAGAAAGTCAGGGGCGTGCAGCATCACGATGTGCAGTGCATGGCTCTGGATCCATTCGCCGCAATAGAGCAATCGGCGCAGCGCCTGGATCGGTTCGTCGACCTCGATGCCGAGCGCATTCTCGATGGCATGCATCCCGCTCATCTGATAGGCGATAGGGCAGATCCCGCAGATGCGAGCGACGATATCGAGCACCTCGCCGAAGCCGCGCCCGCGCAGCAATGCCTCGAAGAAACGCGGCGGCTCGAAGATGCTGAGGCGGACCGCATCGACCTTGCCATTGCGAATGCTCAGTTCGAGCGAGCTCTCCCCCTCCACGCGCGCGATGTAGTCGACCTGGATAGTCCTATTCGCCATAGGCCTCGCTCTCTTTCCGGAACGCCTCAGCGGCCGCATTGAAGGTGCGGAAGACGCGAGCGATGTCTCGCTCTGCCATACCGAGGGAGGAGAACTCGCGCGCAACTGCGGCGGTGTTCGGACTTTCGGAGGGTCCGAAGCAGCCATAGCAGCCTCGGCCGTAGGCTGGGCAGATCGCCCCGCAGCCGGTCTGGGTTACGGGACCGAGGCA
>Ga0306924_10003701_pt1 | contig 14754 bp, 12 predicted proteins | sample sta12Can44000111_FD_203756 | JGI IMG/M metagenome (GOLD analysis project Ga0306924, IMG submission 203756) | Lab enrichment of tropical soil microbial communities from Luquillo Experimental Forest, Puerto Rico - statanox.12C.anox.44.000.111 (v2)... | ecosystem: Environmental > Terrestrial >... | reverse complement strand
CAAGAAAGACCCGTACCATGCCATCGCCTATCTCTTCGTTCCACAGCCACCCTCCAAGCGGGCGTTGCTGCATTGCGACTACCTCATTTCCCTCGTGAATTTCATGTCGCTGGCCGACTCGATTGGTGCCGACGAATTCAACAAGCGCATCGCCGCATTTGGCGCCGACAAGATCGTCCTAAAAACCAACCTCCTGATGGATCTGAACGTCAGCACATTCGAAAGAGATCCCAAAGGGGAATTCACCAAAACTGCCAAGAAGGGCTTGGGAAGCATGCAGCGCGTGAGCCCGTCGTCGGAAGCCGACCTGGTCATCGGCGATCACGTCATTTTCTACAATCACATCGCGTACGATGTCATCAATGCCAATGTCGGAAACGCGTGGCGACTCGAGAATGCCGTGCTCGTCGGCAAGGACAAGGGCAAGGATGTATTTCTCGGACACGGGTCCGGATACAAGACCGCCGATCGAATGCACGAGAAGCTCGCCGAGGAGTTCAACAAGGTTGCGGGAATGGCGCTGACCCTGGTGGCCAAGACGAAGTCCGGCGACAAGAAGGCGCAGGCGGCGGCCCAGGACGAGCTCGCCAGCAAGTTCAGCGTCAAGCCGGTCGGGAAGGAATGGCACATTCAGGGTACGCCGAGCTTGCTGACGTTCTTTTCCTGTGCACGCGCCATCGACGAGAAGCTCAGAGCGATCAAGCCGGCGGAAGTCGTCGGGCTCAGGCATCCCTGCGACTCGTCTAAGATGTACGCCGTTGAGCGTCCGATCGAGTCGGCCAAATGAGCAAGAGGCGTTGAGCATCATTCACCACGCATGGTGGGGCGATTGACATGGCGCCCCCTTAGGCATTGACTGGCGGCATGATGGCTTCGGCAGACGTCGTGGTCATCGGCTCCGGCGCGTTCGGCGCCAGCGCCGCCTATCACCTGGCACGGCGGGGCGCCCGGGTCGCTGTGCTCGAGCGGACACGGCTCGCCTCGCAGACCTCGCCCCGGGCCGCCGGGCTCACGAGCCAGGTCCGCGCCACGCCGGCTTTGACGCGCCTGGCCCAGCGCGCGGTCGTCAAGCTCGCCGCCTTCACCGACGAGACGGGCCAGCCGCTTCGCTTCACCCAGAGCGGAGCGTTGAAGATCGCGCGCACGGAGCGCGATGCGCAGCAGCTCTCGGAGGAAATCTCGCGGGGCACCGCTGCGGGCGTGCCCATCGAGCTCATCTCCGTCGTCGAGGCGCGCCAGCGGCTGCCCATTCTCCACGAGCGCGGCATCGTGGCGGTCACGTGGAGCCCGACGGACTGCAATGTCGAGCCGAGCGAGCTGCCCATCGGGTACTGCCGCGCCGCAGAGAAGCTCGGCGCCGTCATGCTCGCGCAGACGCCCGCCACGGGCTTCGAGCTCGGCGAGCGCGGCGTGGAAGGCGTCCGGACGCCGCATGGCACCATCGCGACGCGCGTGGTCGTGGATGCGGCCGGCGGTTGGGCGCGAGCGGTGGCAGCGCAGCTGGGCAGTCGCGTGCCGATCGTGCCCACTCGGCACCAGCTCCTCATTACCGAGCCGATCCCCAGGGTAGGGCCCGAATTTCCGATCGCGCGCGTGATCGACGCGAACGTGTACGTGCGCCACGAGCGAGGCGGGCTCATGCTGGGGGGGTACGAGTCCGATCCACTCCAGGTCGACGTGGAGGCGTTGCCCCCATCGTTCGACATGGCCGAGTTGCCCCTCGACATCGAGGTGTTGTGGCGGCTCGCCCGCAGCGTGAGCGAGCAGTTTCCGATCTTCCAGGATCCCGCCATCCGCGTGGCCGAGCACCGTGGTGGCCTGCCGACCCTCACCCTGGACGATCGCTACCTGGCCGGTCCCGTGCCTGGCGTAGACGGCGCCTGGGTCATGGGTGGCTGCTGCGTGGGCGGTCTCAGCGTGTCCACGGCGCTCGGCGAGGCCATGGCAGAGTGGATTCTCGACGGGACGACCACGCTCGATCTGTCCGAGATCTCGCCCGCGCGCTTCGCCGGGCAGGACCTCTCCGAGGCCGCCCTGCGCGAGGGATGCCGCCGCGCCTACGCCACGCACTACCGCACCGGCGCGGATACGGCACATGGCTAAGAGAGATCATCGGCACACGCTCGCCGTGACCTGGGAGGACGCATGTCGAATGACGACGTCTATGCGGCCGGCTTGCTGAATCGAGCTCTGGATCCGGCCACGCAGCCACCCGAGATCCAGGCCTTCCTTCGCGCGGAGCTCGAGCTCCTGCAGGACGTGGTAGCCGAGGGCATGCGGGTACTCGATGTTGGCTGTGGAACCGGGCGGCATCTCCTCTCGCTCGGGGATCGCGTCCGCCTTGGGGTGGGCGTGGACTATGAGCATAGCTACATTGCCGCGGCGCACCGGAGAACCCCTGGTCGCTCTGTGCACTTCATCGTTGGGGATGCCACGGCCATTCCGCTCGTCGCTTGCTTTGACTACGCGATCTGCCTCACGAACACGTGGGGGACCATGAATGACAAGCAGGGCGTCCTCGAAGAGATGCGACGCCTGGCTCCCCAGCCTCGCACGCGGTTGCTATCGGTGTACGCGGCGGCGTCGGTGCCGGCGCGGCGCGAATGGTATCGCCGCTTGGAGCATGTCGTCCTGGAGGAGACCGACGATTACCTCATGACAGAGGGCGGCTTTCGGTCGGAGCACTTCAGTGAGGCACGCCTGCGGAGCCTCGTGGGCGAGTGTGCCGTTCGCCCCCTCGCCGGCATTGCCTACGTCGTCACGTTCTGATTCGCCACCCCGCGCAGTTCGCGGGTGAACACGAGGCGGGAGCGCTCTAGTCGAGCCCGCCCATCTCGCAGATGATCCGCCACTCCGCGTCGGCGACGGGCTGGACGGACAGGCGTGGCAGCCTGACCAGGGCCATCCCCGCGAGCCGCTTGTTCGCCTTGATCTGGTCGAGCCCGACCGGCGTGGGCAACGGCCGTACCGCGGCGACGTCGATGGCGCGCCAGGCGGAGTCGGTCGAGTCGGGATGCGCCTCCGCGATCACCTTCACGATGCCCACCACCGCGCGCTCCTTCCCCGTGTGGTAGAAGAACGCCTGCTCGCCCTTCTTCATCGAGCGCAGGTGATTCTGGGCCGAGAAGTTGCGGATGCCCGTCCACTCCGCTCCTTCACGGCCTTTCGCGACCTGCTCCGTCCACGACCAATCGTCGGGCTCGGATTTCAGGAGCCAATGTGCCATGGCACTCGATCCTCTTGGCCTGCGGGTGAGAGTCGGCACCCTCGGATAGCGCCCCCACAGTAGCCGAGGCGACCGGCATCGTCCATCCGCTCACCCCTGCCGCTTGCCGCACAGGAAGACGAGGTCTCTCGGGTAGATCCCCGTTCTCACCAGCTGGTCAGATGCGACCAGCTGATCTCCGAACACCGTCTCCACCTCGAAGCCGGCCTCGAGCAGTCGATCGGCGATATCGAGGCCGTAGAGTCGTACGTGATCCGCTTGCCAGAACACGCGCTCGCGCTCGGCCGGCTCGGTGATCGAGGGGTCCTCGAAGGTCGGCTTGCTCGAGATCGGGACCTGGATCATGGCCCAGCCTCCCGGCCTCAAGATGCGAAACAGCTCGCGCATCGCACGCTGATCGTCATGCACGTGCTCCAGGACATGGCTGCACAGGATGACGTCGAACGACGCGTCCGCCATCTCGATCCTGGTGAGGTCGAGCGTGACCGCGGCATGCGGGCTGTCGAGGTCGGCGGACACGATCTCGAGATTCCGGGCGGCGCGCAGGAGCTGGGTGAGCGCGGGCTCGGGAGCCACGTGGAGGATTCGTTTCGGCCGTCCATCCAGCAGATCGGTTCGCGTGCTGAGGAAGAGCCAGGCGAGGCGAAGCCGCGGGTGGGACAGACAGACCGGGCAGACGGCGTCCTGAACTCTGCGCGAGGGACGGCCGTGGGTGAGGAATCGCCGGCATCGGCTCTCGCACACGGGACAATATCTGGCGCGGCCGAAGAACGCCACTCGCACGATCGGCCGGAAGAGATACCACGCGCCGATGGCCAAGGGCTCGACGGCAGCGGGTAAGAGGGCCTTGATCCTGGACACCATGGACGGCCGCGCTAGCCTCGACGGACCTGGCATGGATTCATGACGGTGCTCCCGTTCAGGCTAGCAGTGGAGTGGCGTGCCCAATGGCAGAGTAGAATCGCCCGCATGCGGGGCACCCTCGCGGCTCGACTCGCGTCACGAAACCTCCACGGGTCCGTATCCCCTCGGCGCGCGGAGATCGACGCGCTGTGATGAAATCGCGCCACGAAGAAGTGTCCGCCCGTCTGCGGATCCGCATCCTCGCAGCCACCGTCTACCGTCGCGTCGTGGTGATGGAGCGCCGCCTGGACCACACACTACCGGAGATTGCCGCGCGCGTGCCGGTGCGGCCCCGCCTCCTCGCGCGTTCCGATCTCGAGTCGTATGCGCAGCTTCGGCCCGATGCCGGGGCGGCCACGACCCAGCGACGGCTCGCTCAGGGCCATCAATGCTTCGCGCTCTGGCATGAGGGACAGATCGTGCACGCGGGCTGGGCAGCGACGCGGGATGCGTGGGTCGACTATCTCGACTGTCCGTTCCCGCTCGGCGCGGGCGACGTCTACCAGTTCGACTCGTTCACCGCGCCGGCCTTTCGTGGGCTCGATCTGGCCGGGGCCCGCATCGCGTGGATGTCGCGTCACTTGCGCGACTCCGGATTCCAGCGGCTCTTCGCCGTGGTATGGCCGGAGAACACCGCGGGGTTTCGGCCCCTCGAGAAGATGGGCTACCGGCGGTGCGGATGGCTCCGCGTCATCCGGCTTGGCCGCTGGCGACGTGCAGTCGCCTCCGGCTTTCTCTGACCGCGATGACCGACGGCTCAGACTAGCTCCCGGCTCAGCCGCTCGCGCCAGTACCCTGCCGCCGTCGCGACCTGCGCGAGCAAAAGCAGCATGGCGAGAACAGCGCGTCGGCTCTCGCGGCGGGCGAGGAGAGATGCGACGAGCCCCACGTAGAAGGACGGCGAGGTCCGCGCCGGCCGTCGATGCGCGGCGCGGGCCAGCGTCCGATGGAAGCGGAGGGCGCCGCATCCATAGGTGAAGTGCTGGCGCCAGAAGCTTCGGAGCCCGAGGTGGTGCTCGTGACGCACCACCGCATCTGGAGCATAGGTGAATCCGCCCCCCGACCGGCTCCAGCGATGGCAGAACTCGCGATCCTCGCCGGCCGCCCGCGGGAAGCGCGTATCGAAGCCTCCCCGCGAGCGGAAAAGTTCGGCGGGCACGGCCAGATTGTTCGACGCGAAGAAGACACCATCGCCGTGGGCGGCGTGCCATCGGGAGAAGTAGTCGACGAGGAGATGGGTCGCCGTCGAGTATGGATTATCCGGCAACGCGTTCAGCGTGCAGCCGCCGATGGCGTGATCGGGCCCCTCGGCGATCTTCGCGGCCACCGCGCGGAGCCAACCCGGTTCCGGCCGGCAGTCGTCGTCGGTGAAAGCGATGAACTCACCGTGGGCTCGCGCCGCACCCGTGTTGCGCGCGGCGGCGGGACCGGCGTGAGGCTGGGTGAGCAGCACGAGCTCCATGCCGGAGGGGAGCCGAGGCAGCTCGACTTGGCCGCCGCCATCATCCACGATGACGGCTTCGAAGCGGTCGCGAGGATAGTCGAGGCCGGCGATGGCGTCGAGGCACCCCGCCAGGATCACGGGGCGTCGATAGGTCGGCACAACGATCGAGAAACGCGGAAGCACGATCAGTGGCCTCGCGCCGGCCATGGCTTCACGGCTCGAGCCGCGACAAAGGCCCCGGTGAGATAGCGCGTCGGGGCGGCCTCGAGCTTCTCCAGGTGGCGGAGGCCGGCTCCGATGGCGCGGCACAGTCGAGCACCTCCCACCCGCTGCGCAGCGTCCATGGCGGCGGAGAGATGATTCTCCAGGCCGTGAAGGATGGCCGTCGTGTCATGCACCTCGTAGCCGATCCGCCGGAGGCTCGCGGCGAGCTGGCGACGCGAGAGAGTGCGGCCAAGGAAGAACGGGTCGGGCCGCAGCACGCGTTTGAACGCGCCCACGAGCATGGACAGGCTGTGAGGGTTGTCGAGCGTCACCACTAGGACGCCCCCCGGCTTGAGCACGCGGTAGAGCTCGCCGAGGGCGGCGTCGATGAGGCGGAGGTCGGGGAAGTGATCGAGCGTCGAGTTGGACAGGATGACGTCGAACGCATCGGCCGGGAAGGGGAGGGCCAGGACGTCGGCGGCGAGACACCGGGGCGGTGGCCCCGCTCCGGCGAGCGCGCGCTCGGCGGCCCGGCGCGCGATGAGGGGCGAGATGTCTATGCCGAGGCGCAGCCGCGAGGTCACGAGATCGAACAGGAACTGGTCGGGACCGTGCGCTTCCTCGAAAAGATCGGTCTTGAGGACACGGGCGCCCGCCAGATCGCCGCACCAGCGCTGGATGAGCCTGAGGTGCGCGTCGCGCTTGAGCCCGCCCACGATGGCGTCGTGATAGTAGCCCCCGGCGATGCGCTCGGACACGCCGTCCCAGTACGCGGAGCTCGTCACCGCCGTGCCGAGGGGGGAGCGCGAGGATGGAGACCCGGGCACCGTCACGGCGTCGAGAGTACTCCGCGGAGACGCTCGTCGGCTCGTGTTTGCTCGCGCCTTGAATGTTTCGATGCTGGCCGCTAGAGTGACGGGGTCGATCATGGGTGCCTGGCCCGTCGTTCGGATCGAAGCTCCGTCGTCAGGTATTGCGCGGTAGTCCTCGTGGCGGATACCGCCGGCTTCAGCGTGAGGGGATGGCGTCGCTACGCGGCCCTCACGTTCATCGCCGGGTGGCTCGCCGTCCAGGTCACCGTGCCTCTCGTGCAGAAGCTCGGCCGCGATCCCTTCGCCCCCCGCTATCGTTACGCGCGCTACAGCTGGGCGATGTTCTCGCGCCCCGTCCCGCGCTTCGAGGTGAGCATCTTCCGCACGCGCGGGGCGGGAGACCGCGAGCCCGTCCCCGGCATCGATCGCTATGTCCGCGGCTATCAATCACCCGCCCCCATGCCGATGATCGCGATCTACTCATCCGACGCGGAGGTGCTGGATCGCTTCACGCGGCTGGTGACCACGCTGGCCCGCGACCGTCACGATGGCTATGCGTACGTGGCCTCGATCCGCTGGACGGCCAACCATCCGGGCGGAACGGACTCCATGGAGATCAGAGCCGATGCCACGCCCTAGGCTCGTCGAGCCGGACCGGTTCTGGACGGGCTGGTTCGATCTCGTCCCCGCCTACCGGCTGGCCACCCTTCGCGTCGTCCTCGCCATCATCACCCTCGTCTTTCACGTGCCGAAGTTCAACCGGCTCATCGCCGACTATACGGCCTCCTCGTTCCACGTGCCGCCGGCCTTCCCATGGATCCCCGTCTTGCCGCCCACGGCCGGCATGGCCCTGATGATCGCCCAGGACGTCGCCGCCTGGGGCCTGTTCCTCGGATGGGCCCCGCGGCTCTGCGCGTGGTTTCTGGCCGCGGCGGGGTTCTACGTGATGTCACTCGATCCGGAGTTCTTCGCCCATAACGCGCACTTTCATCTCGCGCTCCTTGCCCTGATCGGCTGCTCGGCGGATCGCGTGTCGCTGCGCCGTCTCCTCGCGGACGACGACGCCGACGCGCGTTGCCCGGCCTGGCCCGAGCGCCTGGTCGGCATCCAGCTCGCGATCGTCTTCTTCTACGCCGCCGTCGACAAGATCCTGAGCCCTTCCTGGGGTCTGTCCGGGGCGACCCTGGCGGCCCAACGCTTGAGCACGCGGGGACCGGCCTTCGATCGGCTGCAACGGATGACCGCGTCCGCGCTGCCCCGCCTGGCCGGTCCTCTCAGCGTCGCCACCATCGCCATCGAGGCCTTCGTGGCCGCGGCCGTCCTCGTGCGAGCGCTGCGGCCCACCGGTCTCGCCGTCACCGCCCTGTTCGTCCTGTATCTGGAGTTCGTGCTCAAGCCGGGAGGCTTCGCATGGGACGTGCTGGCGGCGCTCCTCGTCTTCGCCCCGGCGGCGGACCGAAAGTGGAGGGTTGCTTACGATCCTGCGTGTCGATCGTGCCGGCGCAATCGGGCTTTGCTCTCTCCGCTCGACTGGCTACGACGGCTCGGCTGGATATCCCTGGATGCCGCGGCAGCGAGCGAGGCCGCGGGCTTTCGTCTCGTCAGCCCGCGTGGCCGCGTGCGCAGGGGCTTCTATGCCCTCCGCGCGCTTCCCATCGTACTTCCCGGTCCGTGTCTCCTCGCGCTGATCGTGGCGAGGTTCGGCGGCGGCTTCCTGGCTGCTCGAGGCTATGGCGCGTGGGACGATTTACCCTTCTTCATGCTCGGTGGCTGGCTCGTGCTCTGGATTCCCGGTTTGGGACGCGTGCTGGGCCAGCTCGGCTACGCCGGGATTTCGCAGACGTGACACAATTGGCCGGAGGCTCCGCGCATGGGCAGCGGCGCGGAGGGCAGCGTACGGTGTTCGCACGCGCGAGGGACATGTATTCGTGACCCATCCGCATGAGCGGGAAGGGCGGGGGTGGCGGGCGGTACCATTGGTCTCGACCTAGCCATGCAGTGCCCCCGCTGTTCGGCCCAGAACAAGCAGGACAGCCGCTTCTGCACCTCGTGCGGAACAGCGCTGAGCTTCCCCTGCGCCAAGTGCGGATTCCAGAACGAGGCGGCCGCGCTCTTCTGTGGCGGGTGTGGCATGTCCCTCTCGGTGGTGCGATCCGCGCCCGCGGCCTCCGCCGCAGCGGCCTACTCGTCACCCAAGAGCTACACGCCGCCCCACCTGGCCGAGCAGATCATCAGCAACCGCGGCCAGCTCGAGGGTGAGCGCAAGCAGATCACCGTCATGTTCGCTGACCTCAAGGGCTCCATGGAGATGCTCACCGAGCGCGATCCCGAGGACGCGCGACGGATCCTCGACCCCGTGCTCGAGACCATGATGGAGGCCGTCCATCGCTACGCGGGCACGGTGAATCAGGTCATGGGCGACGGCATCATGGCCCTGTTCGGCGCCCCCGTCGCGCACGAGGATCACGCGGTGCGCGCTGGCTATGCCGCGCTCCGGATCAAGGAGGCCATGGCCGCGCTCGCCGAGGAACACGAGGGGCGGCTCGGCGTGCGCATCAACTTCCGCATCGGGCTCAATTCCGGCGAGGTGGTGGTGCGTACCATCGGCAGCGATCTGCGGATGGACTACAGCGCGGTGGGGCAAACGACGCACCTCGCGGCCCGCATGGAGCAGCTGGCCCTTCCGGGCTCGATCCTCGTCACGGAAGCCTTCACCCGCTTCACCGACAACTATCTGCACTTCAAGCCGCTGGGGCTCGTCGCCGTGAAGGGACTGGGCGACCCCGTCGATGTGTTCGAGCTGACGGGCGCAGAGCCGACGGGCACCCGGTTCCGGTCGGCCGAGGCTTCGCGCGGCCTCACCCACTTCGTGGGCCGCCAGGGCGAGCTCAAGTCGCTGCACGACGCCCTTGATCGGGCGGAGGCCGGCTCCGGGCAGATCGTGAGTGTGGTAGGCGAGCCCGGGCTCGGCAAGTCGCGGCTGTTCCACGAGCTGGTGCGCTCGTCCCGCGCGCGGAGCTGGCTCGCGCTCGAGACGGGCTCCGTGTCTTACGGCCAGATGACGGCGTGGATGCCCCTCCGGGAGCTCCTCCGCACCTACTTCCAGATCGAGGCGCGCGCCAGCGCTGACGAGATCCGGGATCAGGTGGCGACCCGGCTGGCCGCCCTGGATCCGTCGCTGGCGGATTTCCTCTCCGCCATCCTGTGGCTGCTCGACGTGCCGACGGAGGATCCCCGCTGGGCCACCCTCGATCCCGAGCAGCGCCGCCAGTCGGCCCTTGACGGGGTGCGGCGCATGCTCGTCCTGCAGTCCCGGATCCGGCCGCTCCTCCTCGTGTTCGAGAACCTGCACTGGATTGACACGGAGACGCAGACCTTCCTCAACCGTCTCGTCGATGGGTTGCGCGACACGCGGATCCTCCTCCTCGTCAATTACCGGCCCGAGTACCGGCACGCGTGGGTCAACAAGATCTACTACGCGCAGATCCGTCTCGACCCCCTGACCCCCGCGAGCGCCGAAGAGCTCCTACGGGCACTGCTGGGCGGTGACCCCGACCTGGCGCCTTTGAAGGCCCTCCTCATCGAGCGGGCGCAGGGCAATCCTTTCTTCCTCGAGGAGAGCGCGCGCACGCTCATGGAGACGCGGGTGGTGGCGGGTGAGCGCGGCGCCTTTCGCCTGGCCAAGCCGCTCTCGAACATCCGCGTCCCCGCCACCGTGCAGGCCATCCTCGCCGCACGCATCGATCGCCTCAGCGCCGACGATAAGCGGTTGCTGCAGTCGGCCGCCGTGATCGGCCGGCAGTTCTCGCGACCGCTGCTGGCGGCGATCGTGCACGACCAGCACGAGGACCTCGACGGCGGCCTCGCCCGGCTCCAGGCGCTGGAGTTCCTGTACGAGACCAACCTCTTCCCCGAGATCGAGTACACCTTCAAGCACGTCCTCACCCAGGAGGTGGCCTACGAGAGCCTGCTCCAGGATCGGCGACGCGCCCTCCACGAGCGCATCCTCGGAGCCATCGAGATGCTCGCCGCCGGCCAGCTCTCCGGCGAGGTGGACCGCCTCGCCCATCACGCCTTCCGGGGCGAGGTGTGGGACAAGGCCGTCCGCTACGCGCGCCAAGCCGGTGACAAGGCCGTGGGTCACTCCGCCAACCGGGTCGCCGTGGGCTTCTACGAGCAAGCCCTGGACGCCCTCGAGCACATGCCCGAGAATCGCGACGCTTTGGAGCAGGCCATCGACATCCGGCTCGACCTGCGCCGGACGCTCGTGCCCCTGGCCGATCGCGCGAGGATCCTCGGCCACATGCAGAAGGCGGAGGCGCTGGCCCAGCGCATCGGAGATCAGCGCCGGCTGAGCTGGGTGGTATATGGCATGGCACACTACCACTACCTCGCCCACGAACAGGAGCAGTCGGTGGAGGCGAGCAAGCGCGCCCTTGCCCTCGGGGAGCGTACCGATCTCGCGCACGAGGTCGCCGTGAATCTTCTCCTGGGGCACTCGCTCCACTACACGGGCGACTACCGCGAGGCCGCCGTCGTCCTTCGCCGCAACGTCGAAGTGCTCGTGGGAGACAGGGTTCGCGAACGGTTCGGGCTCCCGATCTTCCCTACCTTTCCCGCCGTCACCAGCCGCGAGCGGCTGGCGCGCTGCCTGGCCGAGTTGGGAGATTTCCCCGAGGCGATCGAGGTCGGCGAGGAAGGAATGCGGATCGCCGAGGACATCGACCATCCGCCGAGCTTGACCGGCGTGTGCCTGGGGCTCGCCACCGTGCACATGCGCCGCGAGGACTTCGCGGCGGCCATTCCCATCCTGGAGCGCGGTCTGGCGGTGGGCCGGCGCGGGAACATCTTCCTTTACGTCTACTCCGTCGCCGCGGCGATGGGACGAGCTCTTGCCGTCACCGGACGTCTGGCCGAAGGCCTGGCCCTCATGTCCGAGGTCGTGACGGAGGCCGCGGCCAAGCACCAGCCGCTCGGGCATTCGCTCCGGGTGATGTGGCTCGCCGAGGGCTATCTCGCCGCCGACGATCATGCGAGCGCCTGGGCGAGAGCCCAGGAAGCCCTGGCCCAAGCGCGGCGCTACCGAGAAAAGGGGCAGGAGGTCTGGACCCTCCACGTGCTCGGAGAGATTGCTCGGGCACGAGATCCGGGGGCCGTGGAGGAGGCAGAGCGCTTCTACCGAGAGGCGATCGCCATCGCCGATACCCTCGGCATGATTCCCGCGCTGGCGCACTGTCACCTCGGGCTCGGCGAGCTCTACGCCCAGGCCAAGCGCAGGGAGGTCGCGCAGGAATGCCTGCGTCTAGCCTCCGAGCTCTTCCGCGACATCGGGATCGCATCGCTACAGGAGCGCTCGGAGCGCTTGCGCGCCGCGCTCCCTGGATGAGGCGCGAGCCGTTCCATAGCTGGCTCGTCCCCCGCATCGTGGAGCCCCTGGCGGAGGGCCTCGGCCGTCCCCTCTGGACGACCCGGCGGCGCCTGGCGGAGCTGCAGTGGCGACCGGCCGCGGAGCTCGAGCAGCGTGCCCTCGACCGTCTCCGCCCGCTGCTTGAGCATGCGAGCCGCTTCGTTCCCCACTATCGTGCGCTGTTCGCAGAACGCGGCCTCCGCGCTCGCGACATCCAGTCGGTGCGCGATCTGAACCGCCTGCCCATCACCTCGAAGGCCGAGCTGCGCGCGGGCTTCCCTCAGCAGACCACGGCGGAGAACATTCCGGCGGGGCGGCGGCAGCGCCGACTGACCTCGGGCTCGACCGGCTTGCCCTTCGAGTTCTACTGGGACCGCTCCATGTTGCCCGTCCTGGGAGGCACGGATCGATTCTGGCTCGAGTGGTCCGGCATCGCCGTGTGGCACACGCGCATCACGGTGGCGAGCCCGTCGTACTTCTACAATCTGGTCACGCCGGCACGCCGGTGGCCTGCGCTGATCAATCGGGTGATGGTCGGGGAGCGCGCGGAGAGTTTCCCCGCGGATCAAATGACGACGGAGAAGTTCCGGGCTCTCGTCGAACGCGTGACCCTGCACGGGCCGTACTTTGTGCGTGGGTATCCTGGATCGCTGGTGAGCCTCGCCGCTCGACTCGCCGAGGAAGGGAGACCGCTGGCGAGCTATCCCCGGGCGGTGGTGACCCTGGCCGAAACGCTCACCGGTCCCAACGCAGCCACCCTGCGCGAGGTCTTCCGCTGCTCCGTGGCCAATCACTACTCGGCGTGGGAGGTCCCGCAGATTGCTCATAGCTGTCCGGATCATCCCGAGCTGCTCCATATCAACAGCGACCGCGTCGTCGTCCGCGTGGTGCGCTCCGACGGCGCGGAGGCGGGGCCGGGCGAGACGGGGCAGGTGGTGGCGACGGATCTCGCGAACTATGTGATGCCGTTCATCAACTACTCGGCGGGCGACGGCGCCATGGTCGGCCCCCGCTGCCCATGTGGGCGAGGCATGCCCACCCTCGCCCGCCTCGAGGGACGGGATATCGAGATGATCCGCACTCGCGAGGGACGGGAGATGAGCTCGGGAGCCTTCGGTCAACTCCTCACCTTCGTGATTGGCATCATTCCGTACGTGTGGGAGTACCAGGCCGTCCAGACGACGCCGGAGGCCCTCATTCTGCGCGTGGTGCCGACGCCGCGATTCACCGCCGAGTTCCAGGCGACGCTCCAGCGCGGGCTCGCGGAGTTCTTCGGCCCCGGCATGCAAATCATCGTCGAGCCGGTTGCCTCCATCCCGGCAGAGGTGTCAGGGAAGCGCCTGATCATCAAGCAGATGTCGTCGTAACAATCGACAAGCCTGCTCCCGACGTCTGCCATAGTAGCGGGAGAGATGGAGATGCTGGGTGCCGCGCGGGTGCCGTGCTCGGTCGTCGTGCCTTCGCACAACGACACGGGCGAGCTCGAGTCATGCCTGGGTGCTCTCCGTGAGGAGATCGCGCCTCCGTCGGAGCTCATCGTGGTCATTGACGGGCCGCCCGTGGAACCGGCGACCACGGTGGCCCGTGCCGCCGGCGCCCGCGTGCTCCGTCTCGAGCGGCGGAGCGGGCCTGCCGCCGCGCGGAATCATGGAGCGACCCATGCGCGGGGCGACGTGCTCGTGTTCGTCGACGCCGACGTGGTGATCCGGCGCGGGGGGCTCGAGCGTATCGAGCGGGCCTTCATGCAGGATGCTTGCCTCACGGCGATCTTCGGCTCCTACGACGACTCGCCGCGATCGCCCGGACTGGTCTCACGCTACCGCAACCTTCTCCACCATTTCGTCCACCAGGACGGCCGCGCGGAGGCGACCACTTTCTGGGCCGGGCTCGGCGCCGTTCGCAGCGCCGACTTCTGGAATGTCGGCGGCTTCGACGCCGCGGTCTTCACCCGGCCGTCCGTCGAGGACATCGAGCTCGGCTATCGCCTGTGCGCGGCGGGAGGGCGGATCCGGCTCGACAAGGAGCTCCAGGGCACGCATCTGAAGCACTGGACATTGTGGTCGATGATCCGAACCGACGTCACGAACCGAGCCGTGCCGTGGGCGCGGCTGGTGCTGGCGAGGGGCCGTGTGCCGAGCGAGCTCAATCTTGGTATCTCGCAGCGTCTGAGCGCGGGCCTCGTCGCCCTTGCCCTCGGGGCGACCGTGCTCGCGCTTTGGCGTCTCGTGTTCCTCTACGTGGCCGCGGCTGCCCTTCTGGCCGTTCTGGCTATGAATCGGCGCTTCTATCGCCTGCTGCGCCACCGGGGAGGTCGTCGCCTCGCCGCGGTCGGCTTCGCCCTTCATCTCATGTACTTTGTCTACAGCGCGGCAAGCTTCGCCCTCGTCTGGCTCGACGCGCGCGCGCGAGGTGGTCGACGTCGTCGCCGATGAATGAGCGCGTGATCGTGATCGGGGCGGGCCCGGCCGGTCTCACCGCGGCCCGCGAGCTCGCCCGGCTCGGGCTTCCTCCCGTGGTTCTCGAGCGGGGCAGCATCGTGGGCGGCCTCGCCCGGACAGAGACGTACCGGGGCTTTCACTTCGACATGGGCGGCCACCGCTTCTTCACCAAGGTGGAGGAAGTCCAGAAGGTCTGGCGCGACGTGCTCGGCGAGGAGTTCCTCCGCCGCCCGCGGCTCTCCCGCATCTACTACCGCGGGCGCTTCTTCAAGTATCCGCTGAAGGCGCTCGATGCCCTGGCCGGGCTGGGGACGCGCGAG
>Ga0306924_10003696_pt1 | contig 14757 bp, 12 predicted proteins | sample sta12Can44000111_FD_203756 | JGI IMG/M metagenome (GOLD analysis project Ga0306924, IMG submission 203756) | Lab enrichment of tropical soil microbial communities from Luquillo Experimental Forest, Puerto Rico - statanox.12C.anox.44.000.111 (v2)... | ecosystem: Environmental > Terrestrial >... | reverse complement strand
TCTCGACCGAGCTCCTGACCCTCCAGTATTGAAAAACACCGTGTCGAACGTCGGCGCTCCTGCGATGGCCTGATCGGGCCCGCGCCGAAGTTGGACTGTCCAGTTGCAACTCGCACCCTCGGCTGGCGCTCGATCAGGCAAAGCCTGATCAAGACAGCCGAATATCAGATCCGGCAACATAAGCCCGACGACATGGCGCGCGGACACCGGCCACGGCCGCTGGGCGTTGAGGATGCTCCCGGTGGGTGCAATAATGCGAAACGGCTGAAGCGAGCCGGCGTTGTTCGGTATATCGGGCGCGATAATGCACTTGAGCGCGAATGCGGTGTAGGCAAGACAATAATTCGCGACAACATTGATGCCGAAAGGGCTGGCTTCAGATGTTCCGTCAAAATCGACGGTGATCTCCGCATCGCCGATCGTCAGCGCCGCGGCGAGCCGAATCGGCTTGTCATAGCCGTCCAGCACAATTGCGTGGCGCCAGCTTCCTTTCGGGAGTTCGGCGATCGCCGTTTCAACGACATGGCGCGAACGGCCGATGATCGTGTCGCTAACGGTGCCGAGATCTTGCAGATCGAACTCATCGAGCATTGCCACAAGCCGGCGCGCCGCGGATTCGTTGGCCGTGATATAGGAAAGGATATCGCCACGAACCTCGAGCGGTGTGCGCACGTTTTCGCATACGATGGAAACCAAATCCTCGTTCAGATGCCCTGCCTTCACGAGCTTTATCGGCGGGATTTGTAGGCCTTCCTCGTAAATCGATCGTCCGTCCGGACCCTGTCCAAGCCCTCCGATGTCGACTTGATGACAGCAGCAACCGAACAGCGCGACTACGCGTCCATCCTCAAAAACCGGAGCCGCCACCGTCAGATCATGGAGGTGACCGGACGCAAGCCACGGATCGTTGGTGATGTACTGGTCTCCTTCGGCCATCTCCTGGATGGGAAATCGCGCCAACAGGTGCTTCATCGCCTCAGCCATGGTGTTGACATGGCCGGGGGTTCCCGTCACCGCCTGTGCCACCATGCGGCCTTGGGCATCGAACAAGCCGGCGCACAAGTCCCCTGCTTCGCGGACCGTCGAGGAGAAAGCCGTGCGCATCAATGTCTGCGCCGCTTCCTCGACTATCGCGAGGAGCCGGTTCCAGATTACCTGCAATTTCACCTCACTATGGCCGTCGGGAAGAGTGCTCATGGGATGACCCGCCGCGTCATGACGATGGATGCGTCTGCAGCGATCGCAACATCGTAGCCCGGTCCAATCACGATCGAGGTCGATTCCTCGATAATGATCGCCGGGCCGGACAAACTACTCCCCGGGGGCAGTTCGGAACGACGATAGAGACCTGCTTTGATCCACGCGCCTTGGCCGATGTCGAAGATATCGCGCCAAATCGATGGCGGCGAGGCCGGTTGATTGTTCACGGTAGCCATGAGCTCCATCTCCGGTACATCGGTGCCGACCGTCACGGTCCAGGCGAGAATCTCAATGTCGACACCGTCGATCAGACGGCCGTACTGTTGGAGGTACGATTGTTCGAAGGCATTGCGCAGTACCGCCGCATCAGCCTCCAGAAGCGTCCCGATCGGCAGCACGATTGGAATCTCGTAACCTTGTCCGACGTATCGGGCGAACGCCGTGCGGTGTTCGGTCAAGCATCTGCCTTCAGGCCCCTGCCCCGCCACCCTGCGGGCTTCGTCTGTCATGGCGGAAAGCAGCGCGTTGATGCGCTCGGGGCGAAAGCCTTGAAGCCGGACATACATGCTGCGCGCAACCTCGTAGGAAATAGGCGCGAGCAAAAAACCGATCGCCGACCCCACGCCTGCACCAACCGGAACAATGACGCGGGCTACGCCGAGCTTGTCGGCCACGCGTCCGATATGGAGAGGAGCCGCACCACCGAACGCGATCAACGTGTGATTTGAAAGCGTCCTTCCGCTCTCGACGGCATGGACGCGCGCGGCGTTCGACATTGCCTCGTCGACCAGCTCGACGATCGCATAAGCGAATTCCTCCGCATCGAATCCGAGCGTGGGGGTCGAACCGACGCGAGCCATCGCCGCTTGCGCTAACTCCGGATGCAGTAACACTTGACCTCCGGCGAATGCCTTCGGATCGATCCGGCCGAGTACGACATCGGCGTCGGTCACGGTGGGCTCTAATCCGCCCCGCGCGTAACAGGCCGGCCCCGGGGTCGAACCCGCGCTATCGGGACCGACGGCGATTCGGCCCAGGCGATCGACGCGGGCGATCGAGCCGCCACCGGCCCCGATTTCGATCTCGATCACCGGAATACGCAGCGGGATGCCACTGCCTTTTTGAAAACGCGATGATCGGCTCACCTCGAATATGCGCGATGTTTGCGGCTTGAAATCGTCGATCAGACATATCTTTGCGGTCGTGCCCCCCATGTCGAACGACAGGGCGCGGGCGATACCGTGCCGACGAGCGACATTCTGCGCAAAAATCGCTCCGCCCGCCGGACCCGATTCGACAAGACGTATCGGAAAAGCGCACGCAGTCTCGACCGTCGTAATGCCGCCACTCGACAGCATCAGGAATAGCTGGCAGGAAAGCCCCCTCGCCTTCAGATCATTTTCAAGCCGCGTCAAGTAGCCCGCGATGAGCGGCTGCACATAGGCATTTGCACAGGTCGTCGTGAATCGTTCGTATTCGCGCATCTCCGGCGAAACCTCGCTCGAAAGCGAGACCAAAACATCCGGCAGCCGGTCATGCAGCAATGCTCGCACCCGCTGCTCGTGCACCGGCTGGACATAGCTGTGCAGAAACGCCACGGCGACGCTTTCAATCGACTCCGTCCGAAGGCGGGTGATGGCATCAAGCGCCGAAGCCTCATCAAGGGGACACAGAATCTCGCCGTCTGCGGCCACGCGCTCGACGATTGGAATGCGCCAATTCCGTGGAACAAGCGGCGCCTGCTTCACCAGGTTGACATCATACTGATCGAAGCGACTCTCGGTGCCGAGTTCAATCGTGTCGCGAAATCCTTCCGTCGTCAGCAGCGCCGTGCGTGCGCCTTTGCGTTCGATAAGCGCGTTCGTCGCAAGCGTCGTCCCATGGATTATGAAGTCGACATTATCCGGTCGGACACCTGCACTATTCAGTGCTGCCACGACGCCCGCAATCACGCCCCTTTCTGGTGCGTCATGCGTTGTCAGGAGCTTGGTTGTCCACTGCTGGCCGTTCCGATCAAGCACCACATCGGTGAACGTCCCCCCGACATCGATCGCGAGCCGAGCTTTTGCAGCTTGAGGCAAGCTCACTGGACTCCACTGACTTGGAGAAGGTCTATCCGAGGCCGCGATGAGCGCCACCCCTGCAATCGCTGATGCGATTTTGGGCAACGAGATCTCATCGTCCCGACGCCGCGCAAAATCAATTAATCGGCAAATTTTCGCGCGGCCACCGACGGCAAGAAGCGATCATCGAAGATATCAGCGCGCGATGGAACGCTCGCCAAATTGAACCCTTCTCCGACCAGTTTCAAGTTGTCCTCGAGTTTCTTTTGGTCGACGGCGCCAATCCCGTTGGCTCGAGTGAACGGCGAGACGACCTGGTTCTTGATGATGAATTGCAGCCGCTCCAGATCAACTTCCCGCTTTGCTAGATTATTGCGCTTGAGCAGCGCGTCGATGATCGGCTTCTGATCACGGGCCGCATCGCGCCAGGCCTTGGCCACCGCTTGGACCGCACCGCGTACCGCATCGGGATTGTTATCGATGATTTGGCGCGATGCGATCATCGCGTTGCCGTAAAAGTTAAGGCCCCAATCGGCGTAGTCGAGCCGCCCTACCTCGGAGATGTCGAGGCCAAGCGTGCGGACATTGAGCATTGAATCCGCATAGGCAATAATTGCGTCGAAATCTCCTTGCGCAAACATGCTGTCGCGCAAACGGAAGTCCACGAGCTGGCGGTCGACTTTGCCGACATCGACGTTGTTGAGACGTGCAAAAGTCGGGAACATGCGCGCCCCTGCATCGGTTGCGCCTGAACCGAGCGAATGTCCCTCCAGGTCCTTTGGCTTGCTGATGCCCTTCTGCTTGCGATAGAGAATCGTGGACGGCGTGCGATCCTGAATGAAAAGAACGATCTTTGGGGCAGAGCTGGGATTCTTGGCCGCGAATTCGATCAACGTACTCACGTCCGCGTAGCCGATGTCGTAGGCTCCGCTCGCCAGCCGATTGATGGCATCACCCGAGCCGGAAGACGGATCGATTCGGACGGTCAAGCCTGCTTCCCTGAAGTAGCCACTCTCGTCGGCATATACGAAGGGCGAATTTGGCCCGAACATAATAAAGTCGAGCGAGAATTTCAGCGCGGTCTCAGCGTTTGCATGACCGGCAAACATGCCCACCGCTATGAAAACAAGCATTGCGAACTTGGTGCGCATCGTCATCTCCTGAATTCGCACGTGTTGAGTTACATTGCCCATCCGCCATCGACGGCGATATCTTGTCCAGTAATTTGGCGCGATTTGTCGCTGCACAGAAAGGCGATCACTTCGGCAACGTCCTGGGGCGTGGAAAAACGTCGGAGGGCGTAGTCGGCCGCCGATTCCTTTCGCACTTGATCAACGGTCTTTCCTGAGCGCTGTGACTTGAGCCGGAAGGTGTTGTCGACGCGCGGTCCTTCGACGATGCCGGGACAGACGTCGTTGACGTTGATGTTGTACGGGCCTGCCTCGAGCGCCACGCTTTTGGTGATGCCTCGAAGACCCCATTTTGTGGCGCTGTAGGCCATGCGAAGCGCGCGGCCACGCAATCCCCAAGTCCCGCCGACATTGACGATTTTACCGTAGTGCTGCGCCATCATCGTAGGCAGCACGGCGCGGATCGTCAGATAGACCCCTCGCATATTGACAGCCACGACGTCGTCAAATTCATCGGGGGTGGTGTCGACCGTGCTTCGTTCGACCGGCCCGGTGCCGCCGGCCGCATTCACCAGAATGTCGATGCGTCCGCCTAGCATTCGCAAGGTATAGGTCACCATTGCATCAACGTCGGCCGATTTGCAGACGTCGCAACTCGTGACGAAAGCGCGCCGTCCGACATCGCGCACGCGTTCCGACACTTTCTCGAGTGCCACCAGGTCACGTCCGCACAGCATCAGATCGACGCCTTCGCGTGCCAAAGTCTCGGCGATGGACGGACCCATGCCCTTGCCCGAACCGGTCACAATCGCCACGCGCCCAGCAAGCTCCATCTCGATCCCCGGATTGTCTGTTACGTGCCAGCGCGGAATGTCGCCGTCAGATCCTTGAGAGCGGCAATCACGCTGTAAGCCGTCAACGGCCCGGTGCCTTCGTGCCCCGGGTTGGGCACGTTCTGGATCTCCATCTCAAAACGCGTGCTGTCCGCATCGACCAATATCCGATGAACGTTCCGTTCGACGGCCGGGTCCAACCAGATTTCGATGCGCACGCGGTCCGGTCCAATGCTGGCGAGTGCCACCGCGGCAGCGATATTAAACTTGTCGGGAAATGCGCGCGCCGCTTCTCTCGCAGAGCCTTCTAAAATCTTGGTGGGTTGAACAATTTGACCAACATCGATGCTCTGTTCACGAATCCAAGGTGAATGCGCCAAAGAGAGAGGCGGCTTGCGCGTGACCATCAACACGGAGTTGATCACACCAACATTTGCCGCGCGCAGCGCGTCGAAGCCGAGAACCGAGCCGGACACAAGAATGATGCGCGCACCGGTCCGCTCGGCGCGATCAATAACGTCAAGATGCTCAATCAGTGAGGTCGCGTTCACCGTGACGATCGTTCGACCTCGTTCGATCGCTGGCGTCACGGCCTCACGGAACACCTGGGGAACAGCGCAATCGACGACCACATCGGCCACATCGGCAATCCGTTCGAGTGGAACCGTATCAACGCCCGCACGGAAAACCTTGAGCTTCTCCCGCGCGCGATCAAGATTGGCGGCGGAAACGCTCACCAAGCGAAGTCCCTCCACGCCCTCGTCAAGATGGCGTCCGACCAAGCGCCCGATTGATCCAAATCCCGCAATCGCGACGCCCAACGTCCGCGTCGTTCGGGGGCCCCCACCGGTAGCCAGTTCCAATGCCGAGCCCGTCACGAGTTCCTCACATCACCAGCTCGCCGCGGAATGCCCATCGAACCATTCGCCGCTCGACCAGCGCACAGATCGCGAATAGACCCACGGCCATCACGGCGACTGCGACAAGGCCGGCGAAGACCAAAGCAACATCGAAGCGGGCGGCCGCGGTCACCATCAAAAATCCAAGCCCGGCATTGCCTCCAATGGTCTCGGCCAACACCGACCCGACAAACGCCAGCGTAATCGCAATCTTGAGCGAGGCAAACAGATAGGGCATTGCGCGGGGGAGTCCTGCTTTTCTGAGCACATCGAGCTTGGAAGCTCCAAGTGACCTCAATACGTCGGCGAGTTCCGGCTCCATCGTCGCAATTCCAGTCGCGACGTTCACGACAATCGGGAAAAAGGAAATAATGAACGACGTGACAACGACGGGCACGGCGCCGATCCCGAACCAGAGCACGAGGATCGGCACGAGGGCAACCTTGGGGATCGCATTGAATCCAACCAAGAGCGGGTAGAGGCCCGTGTAAACCAGGGTCGAGAACCCGAGGGCGACCCCGAGGAGTACGCCGCCGACGATGGCAAGTCCGAACCCGAAGAGTGTCGTCACCAAGGTCCACCAGGAGTGCTCCAGAATAGGGCCCCGGAACTCAGCGAGCGATTTCGCGATCACAGAGGGAGCCGGCAGGATGAACTCCCGGATATTGAATATTCGACAGACCAGCTCCCAGACGATCAGCATCCCGATCGCCACCAGCCAGGGCATGAGCCTGATAAGTTGTCGTCGCGAAATCAATTTGGTTGCCCGGGCCGAATTTTTTCGCGCAGGTCGTGCACGAGGTCCGTAAACGCCGACGAATAGGTGGTCTCGAGCGTGCGTGGGCGAGGAAGAGCCACGTCCGCTTCGTAGATGATGTGACCTGGCCGTGGGCTGAACACGATGACCCTGTCGGCTAGCAGAACCGCTTCGCGCAAATCATGTGTTACGAGGATCGCCGTGAATTTTTTCTCCAGCCATAGGCTTTGCATCACGAGCCACAGTTCTTCACGGGTGAAGGCGTCGAGCGAAGCAAACGGCTCGTCAAGCATGAGAAGCGATGGCTGATGAACGATCGCCCGACACAGATTTGCCCGTTGCTGCATGCCGCCCGACAATTGCCAAGAGTATTTTTCGCTGAACCCTGCCAATCCCACGGTACTCAGCAAGCGCTGCACCAGTTCGATGTAAGAGCGGCGCTCAGCACGCAGCTTATACCGGTGCGGCCTGATGATTTCGAACGGTAAGAGGACGTTGTCCATGATCGTGCGCCACGGCAGTAGCGTAGCGTTCTGGAATGCCATTCCGACATTTTTCACAGGTCCGGTGACTGCCTCGCCTGCAACCTTGACTATCCCTCGCGAAGGAAGCACGAGACCGGTGACAACCTTCATCAGGGTGGATTTGCCGCATCCGCTAGGTCCGACCACAGCAATGAATTGGCCCTCACCAACCGTTAGCGACAGGCTTTCCAGCGCCAAAATCGAGTCTGCGTCTTCGCCATAGGACAAGCTCACATCGCGCAGCTCGACAAATGCCGGCGGTATCGGTGATGCGGAGAACTCATTCATTTGGAGGACGCCTGCCGTCACCAATCCAGCGAAGGGGCTCATGAGAGCGGCAGTCCACGCCGTCACCCCTCGTCCCTTTGTCTGCTGCCGGCCTCGGCGGCGCCCAGCTTCCGTGTCACGGCCATCAGCGTCTGATCGCTGTTCTTGGGTTGTGGGGGCGGCATGCGCTGGATGCGACGAACCGACCGTCCCCATCCTTTTGTCTCGCCGAGGACCTGTCGATCTTTCATGACGAACCGGCCACGCACCAGGGTATGAATCGGCATACCGGTGACCTTCATGCCTTCGAACGGTGTAATCTTGCTGCGCGATTGGAATTGATCCGCCGCGATCGTATCGCCGCGATCGAGATCGACGAGCGTGATGTCGGCATCCGAACCTGGCAACAGGGCGCCTTTCGCAGGATAGAGGCCGAACGCCTTGGCCGGCTTGGTCGACGTCAGACGCACATAATCGACGAGCGACAGCCGCCCTGCCCGAACCTGTGTCAGCATGAGCGGCATCTGCGTCTCCACGCCGGGAAAACCGCAATCTACGGTCCAGATGTCATTGCGCAATTTCTCAGCTGGAGTATGCGGGGCATGGTCGGTCGCGATCATGTCGATCGTGCCGTCACGCAAGCCCTCCCAAAGACCAATTTGATGCCGCCGTTCCCGAACCGGCGGGTTCACACGGATGATCGAGCGATGGTCGGTGTAGGCGCGCTCGTCGAACAGGAGATAATGCGGGCAGGTCTCGCCGGTGATATCGACGCCGCGCGCCTTAGCCTCGCGAAGTGGACGAAGCTCGTCTGCCGAGGAAATGTGCAAGATGTGGATGCGGGCACCCGTCCACTCGGCAAGGATTGCAGCGCGCGAGACAGCTTCAATGGCGACGACGGCCGGTCGCGAGGCCAAATGAGCCATGGGATCGGTCCGTCCAGCGGCCTGCAATTTCTTCTCCCTCCGAGCCATGATAGAGGCGGTTTCGGCATGGAGGGAAATTCGCATGCCATGCTTGGCAATGATCTCGAACCCTTCGAGCATGGCACCGGTGGACGGCGACGGCAGATTGCCGAAGGTATTCCCCATAAAGCATTTGAATCCGGCAACTCCGCCGTCGATTAGGGCCTCCAACTGATCGATATTGTCCTCCGCCAGCAGGCCGTACAGACCGTAATCGACGTGCGCTTTCTTTGCCGCCTCCTGTTTGAGGGCAAGCGTCTCGGCTGTTCCGGTCGGTGGATCGACGTTGGGCATCTCGAACACTGTTGTAACGCCGCCCACCGCGGCTGCGGCTGTGCCGGTTTGCCAATCCTCCTTGTGTGTATAACCGGGCTCGCGGAAGTGCACATGGACGTCGATCGCTCCAGGGAAGAGGTGGAGACCGGTGGCGTCAAACGTTTCCCGCGCGGTCGGCATCGCACGCTTCTCGCCGATCGCTAGGATGTGGCCGTCTTTGATCGCGACCGCCGCATCGAATGAAGCCGTATCTGTCACGATCGTCGCACCCGAGATCACGAGGTCAGCTATAGAGGTGGTCGGATTTGTCATATCGCTCGGTCCATTTGATCATGTCGTCGCCACTTCCCGGTCTGTGATGATAGTAACGCGATCCGCTCCCATCGAGGGCTGTTTCTCAGCCTCCTCGCCGGGTTACCCGCTTTCAACGGCAACGATCGCTTGCTCAGAAGCCACTACAATACGGCCTCGGCATTCCCAACCCCTCAACAAGGAACCACTGCCTCCAGAACTCCATTCGCAGACCCCTGGGAATCCTTCCGATTCGGCCCGGATGGGATATGCTCTTAGAAGGAGCCGCAGGGATAAGCTCCAGAGATTGACCGACTTCACTTTTTCTGCCGGGAAACAACCGGCGACAGGATGACCAATCAAGACGTTCAGTGATGGATCTGGGTCTGCGGGGACGGAGCGTCATTATTACTGGTCCCGCCAAGGGGATGGGTGTGGCTATAAGTCTCGCCTTCGCCGCCGAAGGTTGCCGGCTCACGCTCGCAGGGCGCGATGTGATCGCAATAGCGCCGGTGGCGGAGAAAGCGAAAGCAGGCGGCGCCGAGGTTGTCGTCGTCAAGTGCGATGTCACCGATGAAGCGCAATGCGTGGCCGCTGCGGAGCTAACCCGTTCCTCCTTCGGCCGGATCGACGTGCTGGTGAATGTGGCCGGCAGTTCGGGGCCGGTCGGAAAGAGCGGGTGGGAGACGACGCGCGAGGAATTCGACGAAATTATCACCATCAACATGGCCGGCTGCTTCAATACCATGCGGGCGGTCATTCCAACCATGATCGCTCAGCGCTACGGCAAGATCGTCAATGTCGGCGGCACGTTCGGCATGCGCGGCCGAGCCGGACGCATGGCCTATTCGGCTTCGAAATGGGGCCTACGAGGAATCACCAAATCGTTTGCGCTCGAGGTTGGACCGCACAATATCAACGTGAACTGCGTTGCGCCCGGCATGGTCGAGGGCCCTCGCTTTCGCGACAAGGTCCTTCCGGAAATGGCGCGGCGGCTCGGCATTACCGAGAAGAAAGCGGCCGAACGTCTTTCTGCCGACTACGCTCTACAGCGCATCTCCACCGACCAGGATGTCGCTAACGCCTGCTTGTTTCTTGCGAGCGATGTCGCCCGCCAGATCACTGGCGTGGACCTTCCCGTCGATGGGGGCTGGGCGACGGTTTGATAGAGAGGCAAATGAAATGACACGCAGGAATGGTCTTCATCCAGATACGATTCTGGAACACGTCGGCCGCGATCCGGCCAAAAACTTCGGAATCGTCAACCCCCCCGTCTATCACGCTTCGACAGTGATCTTTCCATCCCTCAAGACCTTGCTCGAGACACGTGTCGACCGTGCCAGTGGCGCGTTCGAAGGCATTACCTATGGCCGCGAAGGAACTCCGACTACCCGCGCGTTTGAGGAGGCGATCACCCAGCTCGAAGGGGGATATCGCGCAGTGACCTTGCCATGTGGGCTTGGCGCCATTGCCACCTCGCTCATGGCCTTCCTGAAAAGCGGCGATCATCTGCTCATGCCGGACCAGCTCTACGCACCCGCGCGCCAGTTTTGCGATGATGTGCTTGCCAAGTTCGGGGTGGAGGTCACCTATTACGACGGCGTTATCGCTGGTGGGATCGCGGCACTGATGAAGCCGAACACCACCGTCGTTTATCTCGAATCGCCCGGCTCCCTGACCTTCGAAATTCAAGATGTACCCGCGATCGCGCGCGTGGCCAAGCAACGTGGTGCAACGGTCCTGATGGACAATACCTGGGCGTCACCCATCTTTTTCCATCCGCTCGCGCATGGCGTTGATGTCGTGATCCACGCAGCAACGAAGTACATTTCTGGACACTCGGACCTCATGCTGGGCGTCGCGGTCTGTAACGAGGCGACGCTTGTACCTGTGAAGAAGACGGCATCGACAGCCGGCTATTGCGGCGGCCCCGACGATATCTACATGGCGTTGCGCGGACTCCGCACGCTGGGCGTACGCATGCGCAGGCACTATGAATCCGCGCTTGCCGTTGCCGCGTGGCTGCAAAAGCGTCCTGAGGTCCATAGAGTTCATTACCCGGCTTTGCCCGAAGACCCCGGCTACGGCATCTGGAAGCGCGATTTTCTCGGCGCCTCCGGCTTGTTCGGCTTCACACTGAAAAGTTATTCCGATAGTGCATTCGCCGCGTTCCTCGATCACATGGAGCTTTTCAAGCTCGGCTACAGCTGGGGCGGATACGAAAGCCTGATGGTGCCCACTTATCCATCGACTTTGCGGTCCAGCACGCGGTGGGACGCGCCTGGCCCCTCTGTTCGCATCCACGTTGGGCTTGAGAATGTCGGTGATTTGGTCGACGACCTCAAACGCGGATTTGCCAGGCTGCGGGCCGCCGCTTGAATCTGCCGAACTTTTTACGATTAAGGAAATCGAACCTATGGACCTATCCGCCGACAAGGCGCCCCTCCCACCCAACCTTGACTTTGCAGACCCGACGCAGGTGCGCCGAGCCATCCGCGCCGGCATCTTCAGAGGGTTCACCAACACCGTCGCGCACGGCTATGTGCAGGGCAACCTGGTGATCGTGCCCGAAAAATATGCCGCCAGCTTCGAAGGCTATTGTCGAAAAAACCCGCGCCCCTGCCCGCTTCTTGGAGTCTCCGAGCCGGGAACTCCCCGAATTCCAGCGCTCGCCCAGGATATGGATCTGCGCACCGATGTCGGCGAGTACAGAATCTTTCGCGACGGCAGCGCAATCGAAACGGCAACCGATATTGGTGAGCTGTGGCAAAGCGATTTCGTCGCCTTCGTACTCGGCTGCTCGTTTTCATTCGAAGAGGAGCTCTTGAAAGCAAAGGTACCGCTCCGCCACATCACCGAGGGCAGCGTGTCTCCAATGTACGTCACCAACATCGATACAGCCGCGTCGGGGGAATTTGGTGGCAAACTGATCGTCTCGATGCGAGGTTTGCGGCCATCCGATGCAATCTGCGCGGTACAGATCACCTCGCGGTTTCCAAAATTCCATGGAGCGCCGATCCACATCGGCAAGCCCGAGATGATCGGAGTGGACCTCGAGCGGCCCTACGGCGGACATGGTCTCACGCAACTTCATGACGATGAGCTGCCCGTGTTCTGGGCCTGTGGCGCAACTGCGCAGGCAGCATTGGAACAGGCACGCCTGCCGATCGCGATCACTCATTCTCGCGCCCACATGGTATTGACCGATCTTAAGAGCGCGGACCTGGCCGTGTCGTAAAGACGTTGATCTGCATCACCGCACGAGTCCGGCTGATATGGCCGGGGCTAGCGCCTGAGGAAGGCGCGGAGGCGCTCGAGCCCCGTACGGAGGTCGGCGTCGTCGATCGTGAAGGCGAGCCGCACCATGCGCGCGGTGCTGGCCCCGAACGTGTCGCCGGGAACCACGGCGACGCCGCCTTCCACGAGAAGATGCTTGGCAAAAGCCAGCGCGCTCTCCGCTTCGTCGCCGATATGGACGAGCCCGTAGAATGCCCCACCCGGTCGTGCAGCGATCGTTCCTGTCGGTCCGAGTACCTCGAGGAACAGGTCGCGCCGCCGCTCGAACAGGCACCGGCCCGCCTCGACCACGGCTTGCGTGCCCGCGAGCGCTGCTTCGGCGGCGGCCTGCGACGGCGACGGCGCGCAGGACACGACCGGCTCCTGGAGCTTCGAAGCAAGCGTCGCGGCGGCCCGCGGGCAAATGAGCCACCCGAGCCGCCAGCCCGTCATCGCATAGGACTTCGAGGCTCCCCCGATCACGAAAACCCGGTCAGTGGGCGTGTGATCCAGGAACGAGACATGCTGACGGCCGTCGAACACGATGTCCTCGTAGATTTCGTCGCTTACGATATGGACGCCGGTGCGCTCCGCAAGCGCGCCCATCGCGGCGACGATCTCGGCCGGAAACACGGCGCCGGTCGGATTTCCGGGCGAGTTGAGCAGGACTGCCTTGGTGCGTGCTCCGATGCGGGAGGAGATTTCGTCGGGATCCGGCACGAAGCCGTTATGCGCGGCGAGCGGGTAGCGTACTGGGCGGGCGCCGGCAAGCACTGCGATCGCCTCGTAATTGGGCCAACCCGGATCGGGGATCAGCACCTCGTCGCCCGCGTCGAGGACCGACATCAGCGCCGTGTAGAGCGCCCCGATGGCGCCGACTGTGACGATGACCCGGTCCGCCACGACGGACTGTCGCGTGCGTTCGCGCACACGCGCCGCGATCCGCTCACGCAATTGAGGGCGGCCGGCATTGCCGGTATACTTCGTCGCCCCCGCCCGCACTGCTGCGAACGCGGCGGTGATGATGTGCTCCGGCGTGCCGAAATCGGGCTCGCCCACCTCGAGATGGATCACGTCCGCGCGCGTGGCGGCAAGCGCCATGATCTCGCGGATGGCTGAGCCCGGCATGGCATCGGCACGGCGGGAAAATTGTCGGGGCCTGATCAATTTCGAGGAAACGGCTGTCATCGGACCACTTCCCGTCGCGAGGCCTGATGCTCGAACAGACGGCCTGGCCCGGCGATGGCAAGGCCGCGCTGCACAAGCATAGCCCACAGGATCGTCTGGTTGCAGCTAAGCACCGGCCGCCCAATGCTGGTTTCGATTGCCTCGATCGCATCAAAGGTTGGCATGTCCGTGGCGAGGAGGACGATCGCCTCTGCCTGCGGTCCCGCAATCGAGCCCGCAAGAGCGATCACCGACTCACGGCTCACCTCTGGAACCGCGCGAACCGACAGCACGTCGAGGGTCGCATCGGCGACGACATCGAAGCCCACCTTGCGGAAATACGCGACGGCGCGAGCATGGATGGTGGCGGGATAAGGACCGCCGACCCCGATTCGCCGCGCGCCGATTGCGGAAAGTGCGCGCTCCATGGCAGTCCAGGCGGAAATGCACGGCAGTCCGGTTGAGCGCTCGATCTCGCTCGAGCGTTCGCGGTTCCAGCCGTCCCGCATGATGAAGGTCGTGACCATGTCGGCATAGACGATGAGATCGACCCCTGTTGCCACGAGTTCATCGACGGCGCGCCCGATCTGCGCCTCCATCGCCTCGATCGTCTGCGGGATCAGATCGCCGCGGACGAGGATGCGCGCTGTATGTAGCGCGGCGTTCGCCGGCAGGCGCGGCCACAGCTCAGGTTCGAGCACGCTGTTGTTTGCCGGAAGCACGATCCCGAGCTTGTGATGGATGCCGCGCACCAACGCCCTCATCGATCAACTTGCCCGCGCTCGTCGCAGCAAACGGCCGCGCGGTCGATCGACAGCGATCTTGCCGTCTTCGGCAATCACCTCGCCCCGCAGCACGGTCAAGACCGGGCGCCCTCGCAGGATCAATCCCTCGAAGGGTGAGCGCCCTGCCCGCGAGCGGATCACTTCCGGCGTAACACGCAACGTAGCTCCCGGATCGACGAGGACCACGTCCGCATCAAGGCCCACGGCAATGCGGCCCTTGCGGTCGCCGAGCCCGAAGGCCTGCGCCGGACGCTCGGCCAGGAGCAGCGCGACCTGCGCATAGGCAATGATGCCGCCTGCCGCGAGATCAAGCACGGCCGGAGC
>Ga0306924_10003693_pt1 | contig 14765 bp, 13 predicted proteins | sample sta12Can44000111_FD_203756 | JGI IMG/M metagenome (GOLD analysis project Ga0306924, IMG submission 203756) | Lab enrichment of tropical soil microbial communities from Luquillo Experimental Forest, Puerto Rico - statanox.12C.anox.44.000.111 (v2)... | ecosystem: Environmental > Terrestrial >... | reverse complement strand
TGGAAGCGGACCGGTCTTTATCCCCTGCCGACATCTGGACAGCCCTAATCGCGCGGGTCGTCTCCCGACCGCGCAGCGCGTTCACGCGAACGCACTGTCGGCATACCGATACCGAGAGGCTGTTACCAACTTGCCCCGTTTCTCCGACCTTGGACTTTCTGCGCCTATCCTTAGCGCGCTCGCCGCAGAAGGCTACGCGGCACCCACGCCGATCCAATTCCAGGCCATCCCGCCGGTGCTCGGCGGGCGCGATCTGTGCGGCATCGCACAAACCGGCACCGGCAAGACCGCTGCCTTCGCATTACCAATCCTCCAGCGCCTCGCCGCCGTTCCACAACGAGCCGCACCGCACGCCTGCCGCGTCCTTGTGCTGAGCCCGACGCGGGAATTGGCGAGCCAGATTGCGGTTAGCTTTCGCGCCTACGGCGCCGGGACGCCGCTGTCGACGACGGTGGTCTTCGGCGGCGTCCCGATCGGGCCGCAGCGCCAGAAACTAGCGCGCGGCGTCGACATCCTCGTTGCCACACCGGGGCGCTTGCTCGATCTGATTGACACCCGGTCGCTGACCCTGTCGAGCGTGCAGGTCCTGGTTCTCGACGAGGCCGACCGGATGCTCGACCTCGGCTTCATCCATACGCTGAAGCGCATCGTCAAGCTGTTGCCGCAACAGCGGCAGACGCTGCTGTTCTCGGCAACGATGCCGCGGCCCATCGCTCTGCTGGCGCAAGACTATCTCACCGACCCGGTCAAGGTGGTCGTCACACCGTCGGCGACAACGGTTGACCGCGTCGAACAGGGGGTGGTCTTTGTGCCGAGCGATCGCAAGCGGGATTTGCTCGCGACCTTGCTGCGCGATCCGGTCCTCACGCGCGTGCTCGTCTTCACCCGCACGAAGCACGGCGCCGATCGCGTCGTGCGCCACCTGGTCGGCGCCGGCATCGAAGCGACCGCCATTCACGGCAACAAATCCCAGCCGCAGCGCGAACGAGCGCTCGCCCGCTTTCGTGACGGCCAAACCCGCGTGCTTGTCGCCACCGACATTGCCGCCCGCGGCATCGATGTCGACGGGGTGTCGCACGTGATCAATTTCGAATTGCCGAATGTGCCCGAAGATTACGTGCATCGCGTCGGCCGAACCGCCCGGGCCGGCGCCGCCGGGACCGCGATCGCGTTCTGCAGCGATGAGGAGCGGCCCTATCTGCGCGACATCGAGAAGCTGACGCGATGCTCGCTTCGCGCGATCCCATTGGCGATTCCGGCGCCGCGCGTTGGCGCTATCGAGCGGCCCGCGAAAGCAACGTTGCCGCGGGAGGGCAGCCTCGCGCCACGGCCGGCTCCCGCGAGCGGCCGAGCCGCCCCGGCGCGACACCCGCCGCGGCCTGCCGGCGTCGACATCCGGCGCGGAGACCCGTCGGCCGGCGGTTCGTTTCCGGCATTCCTGCGCCGCCCGTCGTCAACCAAGCCTGGTTCGGCCAAACCAAGTTCGCTAGGTCGCCGCAGCGAACATCGACGCCGCATGCAGACCCGCAGATCCCGAACTATCGGCTCGAGGATCGGGACCGACTAATGCCGTTCCGCTTCGCCGCGCCAGTCCATCGATGTCTGCGGCACATCAACCAGCATTCCAGGGATTGACGCATGGGCAGATGTTCTGACTTTCGCCGCGGCGAGGAGTTCATTCTCTTCGATGTTCTCTACGAGGACGGGACGCGCACCTCGAACCGCAAAGTACCGGGCTCGGAACTCGGCGGCGTCGACGGAGATCTGCCCGCAAAGACCTATATCGAGGCCCAGGATCGGCAAATTGCCGAGGTCTCGGGTAGGCCTCGAAGCCCGATCAAATCGTTGACCCGCGTGCGTCGCCGCTAAAGCTCGCCGGAGCCGCCGCGCTACGTCCATATCAGGAAAGGGTATAAATCCAGTGCAGGTCTTTGTCCGAGACAACGACGTCAACGGCGCACTCCGAGTCTTGAAGAAGAAGATGCAGCGCGAGGGCACGTTTCGCGAGATGAAGCGGCGCCGCTCGTACGAGAAGCCATCGGAGCGACGAGTACGCGAAAAGGCCGAGGCGGTTCGCCGGTATCGCAAGGCGATGCGCAAACGGCTCGAGCGAGAGGGTTACTGATCGAGGAGCTTCGCGAAAGCTGCGGCGGTCGTTGACGAAAGGCCCCTGGTCGCAGCTGAAAATCGTCAGGAGACTGTTTATGCGCAAACCGAATTATCGCTTTGAGCGTGCCGAGCGTGACCGCGCTAAAAAGGCCAGAAACGACAAGAAGCTGCGGCGACAGCAGGAAAGGGCGGCGCCCCACGCCAAGGATGACGCTCCCGAACCAACCACGGAGAACGAGCTGCGCGAAGGCTAATGGACGCCGGTATCCCACTCCAACGTCGCTGCTCTGGTAATGAGGCTGGAAGGCAGGACAGGAACAAGGCACGCCCCTTCGGGTTTCCATGAAGTGATTTTGGAGGGCCTTCGGGGCTCAATGTATGGTCACGCGCTAACGCGCGCTTCCTCCAGAACCGACTGGCATGCGAGCCGAGCTTTGCGCGGGGAGGCTACATGGAAGCAGCGCAACCCTCATGCCGGGGTTTACTGCGGGATGTCAGCCTCCGGAGCCTTGTCCGGCGCGGCGCCGTGCGCGGTTCCGACCGCTTTTGCGATCGAGCCGAAGCCGTCGCGCTCCAGCAAGTTCACGAGCCCCGAGTTGATCTGGCCGACGAGGGCGGGGCCGGCAAAGACGAGAGCGGTATAGAGCTGGATCAGGCTGGCGCCCGCGCGGATCTTGGTGTAGGCATCCTCGGCACTCGCGATTCCGCCGACGCCGATCAGTGGCAGGCGCCCTCGGGTCAGCCGATACATCTCGGCGAGAAGCGCGGTCGAGGCCGCGAACAAAGGGCGCCCGCTCAGTCCCCCCGCCTCAAGCGCATGACGGCTGGCGAGGCCGGGGGGACGCGCGATTGTCGTGTTCGACACGATCAGGCCGTCGATGCCGGTTTCGAGCGCGACATGGGCGATGTCCCGGCATTCTTCGAATGTCAGGTCGGGCGCGATCTTCACCAACAGCGGCACCCGGCAACCCGTCTCTTCGCGCACCTCGATCAGACGTTCCAGCAGTGATGCGAGCGCGGCGCGACGCTGCAATTCGCGCAGCCCCGGCGTGTTCGGCGAGGAGACGTTGACGACGAGATAATCCGCGAGCCGTGCTGCCCGCCGGATACCCTCGGTGTAGTCGGCGGCCGCATCCTCGCTGTCGCGGTTTTTCCCGAGGTTGAGCCCGACAATGCCGGAGCGGGCACGCCGCGACAGCCGGTCGCAGACCGCATCGAGCCCGCCGCTGTTGAACCCCATGCGGTTGACGACCGCCTGATCTTTTTCGAGAGTAAACAGCCGCGGCTTGGGGTTGCCCGGCTGCGGGCAGGGGGTCACGGTCCCAACCTCGACAAAGCCGAAGCCGAGCCCGAGGATTGCGTCGGGAACGCGGGCATCTTTGTCATAGCCCGCCGCCAATCCGACCGGGTTCGCGAAGTCGAGACCCCACAGGTGCTGCCTCAGGGTGGGTGGATCGGGCTCTGCTGCGACGGAAGCGCCCAGAAACCCGCTTGCGCCGAGTTCGAGCGCCCGGAGGCTGAGCTCGTGTGCCGCCTCCCGCGGCAGCCCACTCAACACCCGGTGGATCAGCCGGTAGAGGTTCGGCATCGGCGAAACATCAGGGCGGGCACGGCTACCATGGACGGAGCCCCGCTGGGTGGAGGAACAGGATCGGCCGACACCGGATCGAGTTGAATTTCGAGGTAGTCGCGAATTTCGGCTCGACTGCAGCCCACGACATAAAAGGCTTCGCTCACGGTAGCTAGGCGATCGGCCTGCTTGCGGGCGGTATAGGCCTCCGGCGTCCAGGTCGTTAGTCGACACCGCTGCCCGATCGCTTGACCAAGTGTGCACAGCAAGGAATGCAACGGCTCTCCCAGATAGGGCTTGGGCGGCGAGATCGGGTCCCAGAAAGAAAGCCCTCCTCGGCGTCGGGCAGCAATTCGCGGCGCGCCTCCGCGTCGGTCAGCAGTTGCATATCGAGCGCACGCCGAAGCGCCAATACCGTCAGGCTGCACTGGGCCACCGACAATAGCGGATCCCAGGCCGAATGCCCGCCCCACCGGTAGGTACGCGACCAGCGGATGGGCGAGATCCTTGTCGTCCCAATCCGTCGCTAGCGGCTCTAACAGGTTGATCCGGCGGCCCGACTTCAACAACAACAATGTGCGCCGCGGCATCAAATCGGCCGTCTTGCTTACCGGCGACGGACCATGCGGGCCAAAGACGCACACTGGCGAGCGCGGCCCGAGGGAGGGAAACTGATCGCGGATCGAAACCCGCTGGACCCGCCTCCGCTTTTGTGCACGAACTTGTCGACGCCGCGCTCGATGGTCAACCCGGCATAGATGTCGCCGCGCGAATCCATGCCGACACCGTGAACATGGCGGCTCTCCAATCGGGCGAGCGCCATTCCCTTTGGGTCGTGCGCGCGGAAGCGCAGGCCGGACCGAGCCGCTTAGTGACAGATCAAAATGCCGTGGTCTTGACCGGCTTCTGCCCAGCGCCGGTTTAATCGCGCCAGAGTGGCGGTAAACGTATCGGTGATGCGGACTCCACGTCGCGCCCGCGCCGAACTCAAATTCCCACGACGTGCTCGATACACCGCTGGGCATATCGATCGCAACACTCGCGCGGCCGAGCGGTACGCTCGCACCCGGCCGCAACTCGTAATCGGCGATATCCTTCAAATTGTAGGCCTGCGACAAGAACCGGGCGAATTTGAGCAGATCCGGCTCGTTCCTCGCCAACTGGGCCGAGTTCTGCCCGGCGCTCCCTTACATGCAATCAGGTGGCGCTCGTGCAACGTGACAATATCGCTTCCGCCGATTGACCCGGCTTATCGAACCTGGACATCGCGCCGACGGAAATCGAAACCCTCGTATCTGCATTCATGGACCGGGTGAAGGACGCATACGAGGTCGATTGCCGGCCTCGCCGATCGCGCTGCGAATGCCTATCGGATGTGAGGGCTCGGATATATCGGTAAGCGAGATTGCGTTGCCGTGGCCCGGCGCTCTCCGAGGGCGGGGAGGCTCTAATCCGGCTCGACCGCTATCGAGCGCGAGATTTGGCCGACGGAGCCGACGGGGCGCAGGCTACGGCACGGTCGCCGTCCCGTGCGTATTTTACCGCCGTCCGCACGCAGTCGATCTGGCGAAGCGCTTTTCATATTCGTGGCTGAAGGCGGGCCGATCTGCGAATGATATTCGAGTTTGTTCGGGACCGCACAGGCTGGCGCTCGCCAAGGCGCGACGCCGGGATCAGTCGGTGAGACGGATACCGGAGATGCGGCCGCACTCGGCGAGTAACGCCTCCTGCGTCCCGACGTCGTTCGCGATCGCGTTCGGCGCGCGAAGACGCTGGTGATAAAAATACTCGCCCGTCGATCGCGCCAACGCGTCTTCGCTTGTCGCGAGCCACGCCTGGGTTACGGACCCCTGGCGAAGATCGTCCCGAGCTGAAGGGCCGCCCATCTTCGTCGGTACCCATCCAGGCTCCAGCGCGTTGGATCGGACGTCCTTCCAGCGCCGGGCCGCGGCAAATGCGAGCAGAACATCGCAAAGCTTGCTCTCCGCGTAAGCCGACCAGCCGCTCCAAGCGCGCTTGGTCCACAGCAGGTCGTCGATACGCAGCCGCGCGCCATGGTGCATGCCGGAGCTGACATAGACCAGCCGATCCGGTCTGTCGATCATTGCTGTCAGGATGTAGGGCGCGAGCACATTGACCGCAAAGATGCTAGGAACTCCGGGCTCGGTCTCGACCCGGCGCGTCTCCCGATAGCCGATGCCTGCATTGTGGATTACGGCGTCGAAGCGACCGAGCTTATTGACCTCGCTTGCTACAGTCGTCGCCCCGGCGATCGTGGAGAGGTCCCCCGTGACAGCTCCCCGGGCGCCGGATGCCGCTCGTAGTGCATCGCGGCTCCGGCCCTCATTGCGCCCGTGCAGGACGACCTCATGGCCTTGCTCGATCAGGAGCTTGGCCGCCATGAGACCGAGGCCGTCAGATGACCCCGTTATGAATACGCGTGTCACTGCCGCGCCTCCTTTAACGTGAACAAGCCGGGTCACGCCGCCTCGCTGGCGACCCATTCGATGCATGGTAACGCTCCTGGGGTCGACGAGGTGGCCATCGCGACAGTCTGCTCAGGCGTAGGTCTTGCTGTTCAGGGCGTAGGTCTTGCGGACCTACAGCAGGCGGCGAGTGGCTGGTTCAGAATCAGCGCCAGCCGAACCCCCGGACGGTTGCCCCAATCGACAAGGCCCGGGTTCATGAAGCGTCCAAGGCGGCAAAGCCGGTCGCGGCCCGATGAGCGGGGCCGGCCGCGCGGCTCCGACCACAAAAGGAACTCAATCGGGATCGCCCGGAGCGGCATCGTATGGGCCGCGATGATCATGATCGTCCTTCCGGCCAGGACAATGCTGCTGCAAACCAGGAACCCGAGGACTTGAAGCAGTCCGATCCAGAACAGGCTCGATCACTCCCCGCGCGCGCCGGCAATAGCAGCTGCCGTGTCACGACCAGCGCGAGCGCATCACGGCGAGACTGCCGATCAGCTGGAAGAGGACGAAAAACCAACGCTGGCACTTGGCCGAGCGCCAGCTTCATCAGCGGCCTGCGCGCGGCGGCTCCGCTTGCTTCGTGCGCGCTCCGGGGGCATCGCCTTCCTTCCCGTGCGCAATCAGTGGAAGTCCGCTTTTCGCCTGCACACAAGCGTCTGATCCGTTGTTATGTATCAGACCCCCTCAGCAGCGTATCGCCAACGGCGATTTCGCCTCCCGCCACAACTTCGGCATAGACGCCCATATTGCTGTGGTCGAAAGAATGCTCGAGGGCGGCGACGATATCGAGGTCTCGCTCGGCGGTAGCTGGATTGACTTGGGTTGCCGCACATCGTGTTATCGGAGAGATCACCCGCAACCGCGCCGCTCCGATGGAGATTTCAGAGTCGATCCAGTCGTGCTCAACCCATGCCGATGGCCCATCGAAATAGATGTTCGCGCGAAATCGGATAGGATCGACCGGGACACCGATCGCCGCCTCGAGCGCCGCCAGGCTCGCGCGGTTGATCAACGAGACGTATTGATCGGTCGTCGCGTTCGGCTTGCGACGTGCATCCGCAAAGGCGTGTCCCGGCGCTAGTACGACGCGCAACCGTCCTTTCGTCGCATCACCGAGAAAATTGGTGAAGAACTTGGCGACGAGTTCGCACCCCTCCGCGGCTGTTATCTGCGCACGAAGCAACACCCGACCATTTTCAGCGATAGCCAAAACGCCGCTCTCGACGTCGAAATGGGTCCGCAACTGCGCCAGCTTTTCGTCGCGCATCAACATGATGAAATGTGTCTTAGGAAGCCACTCCGGGTGCTCCGGATCGAAGCGCGTCGAACCGGGCGCAATGGCAAAACGCCGATCGTGCGGCAGGCATTTACCGGGCGCCAGGACTACCCGGTCCATCTTTTCGGCGCTCAGGCCCTTTACCGGGTAGCGGTAGATAGCAGCAACGCTGCCCGATCCGTTCGACATTCGCCTTGCCTCCGTCACCTCGGTTTACCTCATCATTGCCGACTGCCAAACAATCTTCCGGGGCTCTGCAAGACCATCGGTTAGTGCCGCCGGTCCGGGCTATAAGATCAGGGGCGATTTGGTCTCGTATACATCCTGGTGCCGGGACCGCCGGAGTTCGGTCAAAGCAAGGCCGCGCCACCACCCGTTTGGGCCGGAACTTCTTGTCGCACCAGGAGCCGATAATCAGATTCGGCTCGCGCGCGACCACCTCATCCACGGTTGCGACGCGATCCATGGCGGCGCTTCGGCCTGTACGGTCGGCGAAGATGCGATGCCGCCGGCGATCTCAACGAGCTCTGCGACCCACCCAACCCGGAGATCGGCAATCGTTCCACTCCTCGAACGATACCTTCGGCTGCCGCGGCAGGCATTCCGCACGCTGACCGACTTCAGCCCGGCTAGCCTCGGGTCTGCCCACAAGTTGCCGGGTCCGTTTGCTCGCATCGACAATTGCGCCGAGCGTCCGGATCATCTCGAGGATCCCCGCGACGCTTCGCTGGTTGAAGGCATGAACGTCGAGCCTGCGACGGATGAGATCGGCGGCGATGTCAACTTGAGATCGGAGAACGCCAAGAACGAAGTCGGGCTTCAGCGCCACGATTTTGTCAATGTTCGCCGAGGTGAAGGCACCCATACGCGGCTTTTCGCGGCGAGCCTGCGCGCGCGACATAGCCGGAGGTCCCGACGATGCGGTCCTGGTCGCCAAGACGTAAAGCGTTTCGACCTTCTCTTCGGTGAGGCGGACAATTCGACCTGGTGGAAACATCGAACTCATCTGGTGGAGAACTCGCCGGCGGCTTTAGCCGATCCCGGCGGGCGGGTGGGCGCACGCGCTACGCCCAGATCGGCGCGGAAAGTCCTGAATTTGAAGATCGGGCGGCCACTCGATCGGGTTCTCCCCCTTGCGGTGCTTAACCCCGGGCCAGAGGGCGCGGTTGCTGCCCACCTGTTTCAGAAAAAACGCGCCACCGGCGGCCCGAACCTGATCGCGCAGATTGCGCACCCAGTCGGGATACATTGGCCGCGAGCGGTTGCCGACACCTGACTCACCGCCGACGATCATCCAGTCGAGCTCGCCGAGCCAGGGCGAAAGGTCGATCGCCTCTAGCATGGGCTCGACGCTGAGGAAGCGGACCGCGGCCGGGATCGCCACCAGGTGCGGGATTCGCCGGGTCGCCTCGATCTGGTTTTCGGTGGTCGTGCCGAGCCAGACATTCGCCCAGCCGTCCCCCCAATCGGCGGGCAGCATGCTGGCGATATTTTGTGGTCGCTTCGTGAGGCAGAACCAATCGACGGCCGGAGTGGCCCGAATGAGCTGCCAGAGGTCCGAACGCCAAGCCGAGGGGGCGCGGTTGTCGAAGACGTCCGCCATTGAGGCGCAGAACACTCGGTGCCGCCGGCCAGCGGCCAGGGCGTCCCGATTCCAGCGAAGGGGTGCCCGCCAGTAATCCGGCGAGGTGCGAACCCGTCGCGCATGCGGGTCCCAAAGGTCGAGTCCGTGATGATCGCGGCGGCCGGTGCGCCAACTGAGGGCAGCCGCGTAGCAGTGGTCACACGCCGGCGAGACCCGTATGCAGCCGAGCCAGGGATTAAATGTCGAGTCGCACCAGGCTATTCGGGTTGTCGTGCCCATGCGGAAAGATCACACGGATCGAGCGAATTGTCGACGCGGTGGTTCCCTGAAATTCTGCTCAAGCCAGGTTTTTCGGACCTGCAGAGATGCAGCGCATGCCTGGTTCAGGTTCAGCGCAGCCAAACCCCCGCCCGACTGAGCTGTGCGACGTCCCGCGCAGTTTGCCCCATACATGCCGGCAGTAGCGAATATTTGCCGTGATCGCCGGGTGGCAGCAGTCCATAGGCGCCCGTCGTGTCACCGTCTGGAGCCCCGTAGCTCGGCGAGCGACCGGTTTAGGCGCAATTCCGCGAGGTGGCCAGTGCCCCTCGTCAGACGGTCACGAGCAGAACGCCGTCGCGATCATCAATCGGCCGCAAGCCGCTGCTCTTCAACGCCAGTACCCAAACGAAAGCCTTCATAGGCCTTGGCCGCGATCTCCTCGCATTTCTTCTTGTATCCGGCGACACCACCGACATACGGCATGAACACACGGGGTTTTCCAGGAATGTTGGCGCCGACGTACCATGAGTTTGCCAACGGATAGAGCGTACGATCGGCGACCTCGTTGTTGTGCTGGACCCAAGCGTCCTCGGCATCCTCCTTCGCCTCGATGCGCGCGAACCCATGATCCCGCAGGTACCGCACGCAATCCGCGATCCAATCAACATGCTGCTCGCAAGCCAATATCATCTGACTCTTGACGCCGGGGCTCTGTGGGCCAGTGATCATAAATAGATTTGGAAACCCGGCGATCATGATCCCGAGGTAGGTACGTGGACCGTGTTCCCACTTCTCTCGAACCGACATTCCTGCATCGGTGTGAATGTCGATCTCTTTCATTGCCCCGGTCATGGCATCAAAGCCCGTTGCAAAAACGATCGCATCAAGTGCGTAGTCGGCATCGGCCGTACGCAACCCGGTAGGCGTAATCTTTTCGATCGGCTTGCTTCTGATATCCACCAAGGTGACGTTGTCGCGATTGTAGGTCTCATAATAGTCGGTATCGAGAATGAGCCGCTTGGTACCGATCGGATGGTTATTGGGGCATAGCAGCTCCGCCGTCTTGGGATCCTTGACGGTGGCGCGTATCTTCCGGCGCACGAACTCTGACGCGGTTTGGTTGGACGCTTTGTTGATCAGCAGATCTGTAAATGAATACAGGAAACTGATGCTTCCACCCTCGGCCCATTTCGCCTCGTATGCGCGTAGCCGTTCCTCTTCGGTCGCATCGAGCGCAGACTTCACCGGCGGCGGGTAGCCGGCAATTCCGAATGGCGTATCGAATGCGGCGTGGCGGCGCTCGGGGTAGTGTGCTTTGTGAGAGCGCTCCTTCGCGGGATCCATTGGCGCATTGCACGCCGGTAGGCTGAAATTGGCTGTCCGCTGGAACACATAAAGATGCTTCGCTTGTTTTGCGATGATAGGGATAGACTGGACGCCCGAAGAGCCGGTTCCGATGACGCCGACTCGCAATCCGGTGAAGTCGACCCCCTCATGAGGCCATAAACCGGTGTGATACCACTTCCCGTTGAAACTCTCCAAACCAGGGAAGCTCGGCGTCCGAGGCGTCGAAGGATTGCCGGTCGCCATGATGCAAAAGCGCGCGGTGGCGGCACTGCCTTTATCAGTCTTTACCTTCCATGTGTTTGTCGGGCTGTCGAAGCCTGCCTCTTTGACGCGAGTGTTGAACTCGATGTCGCGCCTGAGGTCAAAGCGGTCCGCCACGTGGTTGATATAACGCAGGATCTCAGGTTGCGTGCCATAGCGCTCGGGCCAATGCCATTCCTGCTGCAGCTGATCTGAGAAGGAATACGAGTACTCCAGGCTTTCGACATCGCAGCGACAGCCGGGTAGCGGTTCCAGTACCAGGTACCGCCAACCCCGCCACCGGCCTCAAAGGCACCCACTTTGAGGCCGAGTTTACGCAGACGATGGATCGCGTAGAGGCCGCCGACCCCGGCGCCCACGATGATCGCATCAAACCTGGCCGGTTCTAACGTGTATGACGACATCGCGGATCCTCCTACCAACTGTTTGAAGTGTCGCTGCCCACCAAATCAGGTCTGCTGCCCTACCGCTTCGATCAGGCGCCTTGCGGTACGGCGACGATCGGAAAAGGCGGGACACTTCACTCCGCTGCCTCTGGAACCTTCCTCGAGGATTGCGACTTGAGCACCCGGAGAACCTCTTTGGCAAAGAGCCTAAGGCCTCGCTCGGCCACCTCATAGGGGATGCCGCCAAAGCGGAAAGCGACATTGAGTTCGAAATCGCCGATGATCTTCCGACGCGCTTCGAGGCCGCGCAGGATCTTGTCAGGAGTTCCCCAGCTTGCCGCCTGCATGAAGCCAGCGACGGCGCCTTCGAGCCCGCCCTTGCGCGCGATCTCAGCCTTCTGCTGATAAGCGTCGTAGCCCTTCACCGTTTTGAAGTGCTCACTGAGGAATTCGTAATGGTAGAAGTTGCTTTCGACGAATTTGCCCTGGTATTTGCGCGCCTCTTCTTCGGTTTCGGCGAGGTTGGCGCCGCATACGCAGAATTCGGTCAGCATTACTACGGGCGGCTCGGTACCGTGGTATTTGCGGTGCAGCTCGCAGCCGCGTTGGATGGCGGGCAGCCGCATCTCCCATGGACGGTCGGCGAACATGACGATATGGGCGCCGAGTTTGGCGGCGGATTCAATCGAATCCTCGCTTGACGCTACGGCGTAAATGCGCCCGTCGAAGGAATGCTGCGGACGCGGCCGGAGCTCGGTACGGGGCTGCTTGTAGAACTTGCCGTTACCCTCGATAAATCCGGTCTTCAACGCATTGACGATCATCGGAGCCGCCTCATCGAAGCGCTCTCGGGACTCGTCCATGCTCAGGCGAAAGGCGGCGAATTCCCGCCGCGCCAAGCCGCGGCCAAGGCCGAGGCGGAGCCGGCCCTTGCTCAGCATGTCGAGCACGGCCGCATTCTCGGCGACGCGCAACGGATCGTGCCACGGCAGGATGACAGCCGCGGTGCCCAGATCGATGTTAGGGCAGAGCGCGGTCAAATACGTCATCAGCTGGATGTTGTCGGGCACGAACGAGTAGTCGTTGAAGTGGTGCTCGGCCGACCACAAGCAGTCGAACCCCAGGTCAGCGGCGAGCCGCGCCAGCCGGATCTCCTCGTCCCATACTCGTACATCGGAGCAGCCGTCCCAACCGTAGCTGGCGAACACCATCATCATGCCGACATCCATCGAAGGCTCCTTCGTTCGGTGAGTCTTGCCAGGTCGTAAGATGCTTCCGCAGATAGACGCCTGCCGGCAACCATCGGCCGCCGCGGTGCCAGCTAACTAAGCCAGCGAGAGCTCGCGATACCCGGCCGCCGCGACCCCATCGCAGCGTTCGCGGAACTTGGGGTGGCCGCCGCTGTAACGCATGATCCGGCGGACCTGCTTGCCCTCGACGTTGCGGTTGATGCCGGTCATCCACGAGTCGACCTCGGTGAACAGCAGCCCTTCGCTCGACGCAATGACGTGGTCGGTCCAGGCGACGGCACCCGCTGCGGTGGCCTCGATGCGGGTCAGGTCGCGGTCGCGCGCGAAACGGATCAGACCGGTCACCCAATCGGAGGTGTATTCGACGGCGCGCGGGAAGTTGCCGAGCCCGGCGTGCGGGCCCATCACCATCAACATGTTGGGAAAGCCGTCCACCAGGATGCCGAGAAAGGTCTGCGGCCCGTCCTGCCACTTCTCTTTGAGCGGCGCGCTGTCCAACCCGCGGATGTCGATGCGGTCAAAGGCGCCGGTGATCGCGTCAAAGCCGGTCGCGTAGATGATGATGTCGAACTCGTACTCGGCCTCGCTGGTCTTGATGCCGGTCGGCGTGATGCGCGTGATCGGCGTCTCGCTGATGTCGACGAGCTTGACGTTGGGCTGGTTGTAGACCTCGTAGTAGCCGCTCTCGAGCGGCACACGGCGGGTGCCAAAGCCGTGGTTCTTTGGGATCAGCTTCTCGGCGACGGCCGGGTCCTTGACCCGCTGACGGATCTTGCGGGCGACGAAATCGGAGATCAGCGCGTTGGCCTCGCGGTCCACCAGGATGTCGCGGAAATTGCCCATCCAGATGCCGAAACCGGGCTCGCCGTAGAGTTTCTCCCAAAAGGCCTCGCGCTCCTCCGGGGCCACCTCCAACGCAGAACGCGGGTCGGTCGAGTGGATAAAGCAGCCGTAGGTCTCCTGGCAGCGTTCAAAGATCTCGGGATAATTGGCCCGGATCCGGTTCATCTCGTCCTTGCTGATTCTGCCGTTATGTAATGGCGCAGCCCATTGAGGCGTGCGCTGGAACACGGTCAGATGGCCTGCGGTCTTGGCTACTTCTGTGATGGTCTGTATGCCAGTGGCGCCAGTGCCGATCACCGCGACGCGCTTGCCATCGAACTTCACCGGCTCCTTGGGCCAATAATGCGTATGGCAGGACTGGCCTTGGAAGCTCTCGACGCCAGGAATGCGCGGCATTGTCGGCGCCGACAGCACGCCGACAGCAGTAATCAGGAAACGCGTATTGTAGTGCCTGCCGTCTTCCAAAATCACATCCCAACTGCGCGTATCTTCCTGGTAGCGGGCGGCGGCGACGCGACTCCCGAACTGGATATCGCGGCGCAGATCGAACTTGTCAGCAACGTAGTTCAGATAGCGCTCGGTCTCGGGCTGCCCGGCGAAATGCTCCTCCCAGTCCCATTCCTCCAGAAGATCCCGCGAGAAGGAGTAGCCATAGGTCCAGCTCTCCGAATCGAAGCGGGCGCCGGGATATCGGTTCCAGTACCAGGTACCGCCGACGGCGCTGCCGGTCTCGAACACCCGCACTTTGAGGCCGAGCTCGCGCAGCTTGTAGAGCTGGTAAAGGCCGGAGACGCCGGCGCCGATGACGATCGCGTCGAAATCCAAACCTGTCTGTATCGAAGCTCCGCCGGGAACCGCTGACAACCCGTCCATGCTGTCATCCCTCATCCGAATAACCCATCAAATCATCCGAGACGCAGCAATCGCGCGCTCTCCGATAGCCGCGCCGCTGCCGATTGCAGCGCGCGGCTGAGCGTCGCCAGCGCCTCGGCATCCAGATCATGCGAATGTCCAGCCGCTGTCAGGATCAGCAGCAGCGCCCATGACGGCGACAGAACCGGCACGGAGACCAGCGTAATTCCCTGAAACATCGCACCGCGATCGACTGCGAAACCGCATTTCTTCGCCTCTTTGACGCGGGCCAAGAACTCGGCGAAAGACGGCTTCTGGTACCACGCGACTTTTGAGAATAGTGCTTCAAGCTCAGGCTCACTGCTGCCTCCGAAAGCGGCCATGATGACGCCTGATGCGCCCACCGGGACAGGGGACGGACGCCCTACGGTGACGTACAGGTCAGTGCGGAACGCGACTCCGACCCAGTCCAACAGCAATAGAGAGGAGGGGCCCAGCACCTTGGAGACATAGACCGATACGCCGTAGGTATCGGAAACTGCGTGCATCAG
>Ga0306924_10003692_pt1 | contig 14765 bp, 5 predicted proteins | sample sta12Can44000111_FD_203756 | JGI IMG/M metagenome (GOLD analysis project Ga0306924, IMG submission 203756) | Lab enrichment of tropical soil microbial communities from Luquillo Experimental Forest, Puerto Rico - statanox.12C.anox.44.000.111 (v2)... | ecosystem: Environmental > Terrestrial > Soil... | reverse complement strand
GCTTCCGTCGCGATTGTCTTCGCCATTGGCCTCGTTGTGCTTATCGTTGTAGCTGACCAGATCCTGCAACGTGAAGCCGTCATGCACCGTAATGAAATTGATGCTCGCCCAAGGACGCCTGCCGCGCGAGCCGAAGATGTCAGACGAGCCTGCGAGGCGCGAGGCGAGCTCGGCGACGAGGCCTTTGTCACCCTTCCAAAAACGTCGGACCGTATCGCGATATTGTCCGTTCCACTCGGCCCAACCCGGCGGAAAATTGCCGAGCTGATAGCCATAGGGACCGATGTCCCAGGGTTCCGCGATCAGCTTGACTCCGGCCATCACCGGATCCTGTCTGATCGCATCGAAAAATGCGCTGCCTTGCCCGTAATCGCCGTTCTCGCGGGCCAGTGCGGTGCCGAGGTCGAAGCGGAAACCGTCGACATGCATTTCCAGCGCCCAGTAACGCAGTGACTCCATGACGAGTTGCAGAACCCGCGGATGATCCAAGTTCAATGTGTTGCCGGTTCCGGTCACATCCTGATAGAAGCGCCGGTCGGTGTCCAATCGATAGTATGAAGCGTTGTCGATGCCGCGAAACGACAGCGTTGGACCGAGTTGATTGCCTTCACCGCTGTGATTGTAAACGACGTCGAGGATGACCTCGATCCCGGCATCGTGCAGCCTCTTGACCATGGTCTTAAAGCCGGCGATCGAATTTGTCGCCAGCAGCCGCGGGTCCGGCGCAAAATAAGCTATCGAGTTGTAGCCCCAGTAATTGGCGAGCCCGCGCTCGAGCAGATGACGATCGTCGACCGCAGCGTGTATGGGCAGCAGCTCGACCGCAGTCACCCCGAGGTCGAGCAGGTAGTCGATCATTGCAGGCGAGTGGAGACCGGCAAACGTGCCGCGGTGCGCGGGATCGATGTCGGGGTGTTTGATGGTGGTCCCACGGATATGCAGTTCGAGGATAATCGTCTCTTCCCAAGGGGTCTGAGGACGACGATCCTCGCCCCAGGTGAAGGCAGTTTCGATGACCCGACATTTCGGGATTTGGCGCGCGTTATCGCGGCGGTCGAATGACAGATCCGCGCGCTGACTGCCGACCCGGTAGCCAAACACCGCGTCGCTCCAGCGCAGCTTGCCGTGCAGCGACCGGACATATGGATCGATCAGCAATTTATTGGCATTGAAGCGGTGCCCGTTTGACGGATCGTACGGTCCGGAGACGCGGTAGCCGTAGAGCAGGTTCGGACGGGCGTCCGGCAAATAAGCGTGCCAAACCTCGTCAGTATATTCCGGCAGCACGATACGTGCTTCCTCGCGGTTGCCCGAGCGATCGAACAGGCACAGTTCGACCTTTTCGGCGTGCGCCGAAAAGAGCGCGAAATTGACCCCCTCGCCGTCCCACGTCGCGCCAAGCGGATAGGGACGACCCGGCCATACCTTGGTCGGTGCCGCCATCAGACTCAATCCGCGGTGAAAATCAAAGCACCGAGCGGCGGCAGCCTGATACTGACCGATTGATGATGGCCGTGCGCGGGATGAGGCTCGGTATGTACTTCTCCGGCATTCCCGATCCCGCTGCCGCCATAATCTGTGGCATCGGTATTGATACGCTCGCGATAGCGTCCTGGCCGCGGAACCCCGATCCGGTAGTCTTCACGCGGCACCGGTGTGAAGTTGCAGACGACTAACGCTAGATCGTGTGGATCAGATCCCCGACGGACGTATGAGATAATGCTTTCGGCTGCGTTAGCCACGTCGATCCAGCGAAAGCCATCGGCATCGCAGTCGAGCCTGTGGAGCGCCGGTGTATTGCGATAGAGAAAGTTGAGATCGCGGACCAGCCGCCGCACTCCTTCGTGGGCGGGATCGGCAAGAAGCTGCCAGTCGAGCCCAATGTCGTGGTTCCACTCGCGCTCTTGCGCAAACTCGGCACCCATGAACAGAAGCTTCTTGCCGGGTTGCGTCCACATATAAGCCAGATAGGCGCGCAGATTGGCGAAGCGCTGCCAGCGGTCGCCCGCCATCTTACCAATCAGAGATCCTTTGCCGTGTACCATCTCGTCATGGCTGAGCGGCAGGATGAAGTTCTCGTGATAGGCGTAAAGAAGGCCAAAGGTGAGATCGTTGTGATGGTACTTCCGGTAGATCGGGTCGGTCGACATATAGTGCAGCGTGTCGTGCATCCACCCCATATTCCATTTAAAGCCAAAGCCGAGCCCGCCGACATAGACTGGACGTGACACCATCGGCCAAGCGGTCGACTCCTCGGCCACTGACGTCGCGCCGCTTGCTTCCCCGAAGACCAGCTCGTTCAACCGCCGCAGAAACGAGATCGCGTCGAGGTTCTCGCGTCCGCCGAAGCTATTCGCGATCCATTCGCCTTCGCGGCGGCTGTAATCGAGATACAGCATCGAGGCGACCGCATCGACCCGGATTCCGTCGATGTGGAATTCGCGCAGCCAGTAGAGCGCACTCGAGAGCAGGAAGTTTGCCACCTCCCGGCGCCCATAATTGTAAATCAGTGTGTTCCAGTCGGGGTGAACGCCCTGACGTGGGTCGGCATGCTCGTAGAGCGCCGTCCCGTCGAACCGGCCGAGCCCGTGTGGATCGTTTGGGAAGTGGCCGGGAACCCAATCGAGCAGCACGCCGAGCCGCGCATTGTGACAGGCATCGACGAAAGTGCGGAAGTCATCGGGTGCGCCGTAGCGGCTGGTTGGCGCAAACAGCGAGATTGGCTGGTACCCCCAGGACCCGTCGAATGGGTATTCCGCTAGCGGCAAGATCTCGATATGGGTAAAGCCCATATCTTGGGCATAGGGGACGAGCTGGTCGGCGAGCTCGCGATACGTCAGGTACCGACCATACTCGGCAAGATTGCGCCGCCACGAGCCGAGATGGACTTCATAGATCGCGATCGGCGACTCGCGATCATTGCGGCGCCAGCGCTCGGCCATCCACGCGCCGTCGTGCCAGATATGCCGTGACGGATCGGCAACGACGGATGCGGTGCCCGGCGGCTTTTCCGATCGCTCGGCGTGCGGATCCGCCTTTAGTGGCAGCACTCGGCCGTCGGGTCCTAGGATCTCGTACTTGTACAGGCGGCCGGGGCGCAGCCCGGGCACGAAAAGTTCCCAGAAGCCGCTGGCTTCCCGGCGCCGCATAGGCATACGCCGGCCGTCCCAGGCGTTGAAGTCGCCGACGACGCTGACTCGGCGCGCATTAGGCGCCCACAATGCAAACGCGACCCCCTCGGTACCGTCGTGGATAATCGAATGTGCGCCGAGCTTTTGATAGCTCGCAAGATGGTTGCCCTCGACGAGGAGATAAATGTCGAGTTCGCCGAGAACAGGCGAGAATCGGTAGACGTCGTCGAATTCGGCCTGGACAGCATCGGTCGATACGCGCAGTCGATAGCGAAACGGCTCTCGCCGATCGGCAAAAGTCGCAACAAAAAGACCGTCGCGATGTATCCGGTCGCCTTTGGCGACGATTTTGCCGGTCGCAGATTCGACAACCGCCATTTCCTGCGCCGCCGGCAGCATCGCTCGTACGCAAATCCCAGTGGAAGTCTTATGCATGCCGAGGAAGGAGAAGGGATCGTCATGACGCCCCTCGACAATAGCCTCGACCTGCGGGTCAGGTTGGCGAGGCACGCTCGTTCCTCTGCGTCCTGGCGAGAATCCCGAGAATGCCTTTGAGCGGGATGTCGACCCAGGCCGGCCGATTGGCCAGTTCGTACGATACCTCGTAAACGGCCTTTTCGAGTATGAAGAACGCGATCATCTCGCGTGCTTGCTTCTTGCTCGCGGGATACGCCTTGCAACCGCGCATTGTCTTGCGATAGGCCGCGCGAAAGCCGTCTACCGCCCGCTGTCGCCAGGCTTCGGCGAGCTCCGTCATTCTTGGCTCCGCTGCCGGCCGCGCCTCCGCAAGGTGCCGCACCGCGGCGACAGCTGCGTAGTCAAACGAACGGATCATGCCGGCGACATCTCGCAGGGGCGAGCCTTTGCGCCGACGTAAGGCGAGCAGCCGTGCCGGCTCGCCCTCGAAATCGATGATGAAGAAGTCGTTCTGAACAACGATGACTTGGCCGAGGTGGAAATCCCCATGATACCGGGTCTTTTGCGCCTCGACGGTGTCTGGCATCAGCCTCAGGATGCGCTCGAACAGCGCATGGCGAAGCGCGAGGACGCGGTCAGCAAGCTCGCGGGTCGGAGTCGGCAGGCTCGACCTTTCGCGCTCCAACGCAGATAGCATATGTGCTGTGGCCCCGGCGAGATCATCGCGCCACTCGCCAATGTCCTCGGGACTGAGTGGCTCCGGAATGAAATCTGGGTGGTCCCCGGCATATTCGGCCAGCGCTCGGTGCATCTCGGCAGTGCGGATGCCGAGCTGGCGCGCCAGCATCAGGAAGAATACGTCCGGGTCAGCCAGGGCGGACGGGGCGTCTCCACCAGAGACCAGCGCGTCGTCGAGATATCGGGTCAGGTAATTCAACGCCTGTGTCCATCCATCTCCTTGATTGCGGACAAAACCGAACAATACACCGAGCGCATGCTCCTCCCTTCCGCTCTCGCCGTCGATGGCGATCTCCAGCGTCGCGAGCAGTGGCGGGGTATTGGCAAATCCGGCGGACTCGACGAGAAACCGAGACATTTCGATCTCGGGGTGCGGGCCAGGCTGGAGCCGCCGGTAAAGCTTCAGCATTCCGTATTCTTCAAAAAACACTGAGCTATTTGATTGTTCCGCTCCAGCGCGCCGAACCGCGAAACGCTCCGGAACTGCTGACTGATCAAAACTCGGCGTCTTGCGGCAACGGAGTTCGCCACCTTCCAGTGGCATCGTTGCTTCCCGGTTGATGGCATCGATGACCGCCAGCGCAAAGCCATCTTGCGACAAGGCGTCGACGAGCGCGCCTTCCTTGCGGAATTGGCGCAGTTCGGCCAGCGTGACCGGAGTCAGTCCCTGACGCAGCTCGGTCTCCGCCGGTGACCAAATCGCGGCCAGCGGCAGGAAATAGCGTGCGCAGCTGCCACCGGCGAGTCGCGCTTCGACAACCTCCGCCAAGAAGGTTTCCGAGCCCGACCCGTCCTCCAACTGCCGGACGATCTCGCCATATGCGAGCACCGACGCACCTCTGATTCGCTGGTCCTTCTCTCCAAACCAGCGCTGGCGAGGCAGAAAGGCAGGGACCGCATCGTTCTCGAGCTGCGGCAGATTGTGCTCGCGGAACAGGTCGGACCAGCCGCGCGGCATTACCAGCGTTAGGAATTCGGGGGGTGCCACCTGCTGCGCGGAACCCTCTTGCGCGGCGGGCAGCAAGTCGAACCAAAAGAAGCTGTGCGGTTGCAAGGTCAGCAAATAGGGCAATTCCCCCACGGTGGGAAATACACTGCGCCCGAGAAGCTCGACCGGTTGGCGACCCCGGAACTCCGAAAGGTCGAGTTCCACCGCTTGGGGCGAACGTGACAGATTGACGACACAGAGGATGATCTCATCGTCAAGTGTGCGCAGATAAACGATGACCTTTCGGTTCGAGGGGTAGAGAAAGCACAAAGTGCCGCGACCGAACGCGCGCCGTGAGCGACGCGCCGCGATCAGCCGCTTCATCCAGTTCAGCAACGAAGAGGGTGAACGGCTCTGCGCCTCGACATTGACCGCCTCGAACCCATACACCGAATCCATGATCGGCGGCAGGTAAAGCCGCGCCGGGTCGGCGCGGGAGAACCCGCCATTGCGGTCGAACGACCATTGCATCGGTGTGCGCACACCGTCGCGATCGCGCAGGAAGATGTTGTCCCCCATTCCGATCTCGTCGCCGTAATAGAGGACTGGCGTTCCCGGCATCGAAATCAGTAGAGCATTGAGCAGCTCAATCCTACGGCGATCGTTTTCCATCAACGGCGCGAGGCGGCGGCGGATCCCGAGGTTGATCCGCGCGTGTCTATCGGCTGCGTAGTGGCTCCAGAGATAGTCGCGCTCGCGATCGGTCACCATTTCGAGCGTCAGCTCGTCGTGATTGCGCAGAAACACCGCCCATTGGCAAGTCTCGGGAATATCCGGCGTCTGGCGCATGATGTCGGTTATGGGATGTCGTTCTTCGGTCGAGACCGCCATGTAGATGCGCGGCATCAGCGGAAAGTGGAACGCCATATGACATTCGTCGCCCGCGCCGAAATATTGCAGCACGTCCTCCGGCCATTGATTGGCCTCGGCGAGCAGCATGCGCCCGGTGTAGTGAGTGTCAAGTTCGAGGCGTAGCCGCTTCAAGATCTCATGCGTTTCGGGCAAGTTTTCGTTGATTGTCCCCTCGCGCTCGATCAGATAGGGCACTGCATCGAGCCGCATCCCGTCGACCCCGAGATCAAGCCAGAACCGCATCACGTCGAAGACGGCCCGCAATACTCGCGGATTATCGAAATTCAGATCGGGCTGATGCGAATAGAAACGGTGCCAGTAATAGGCCTGCGCGACCGGGTCCCATGTCCAGTTCGACTTCTCCGTGTCGACAAAGATAATGCGGGTTTCCGGGAATTTCTGGTCCGTATCACTCCACACATAGAAGTCGCGGAAGGGTGAGCCGCGTTTTGCGAGACGCGCACGCTGGAACCAGGGATGCTGATCCGAGGTGTGGTTGATGATCAGTTCTGTGATGACTCGCAGATCGCGGCGGTGAGCTTCGCGCACGAAAGTCTTGAAATCGGCCATCCGCCCGTAGGATGGATTGACGTTTTTGTAATCGGCGATGTCGTAGCCGTCATCGCGTAGCGGCGAAGGATAGAAGGGCAGTAACCACAGCGCGGTGACCCCAAGATCGCGGAGATAATCGAGCTTGCGGCACAAGCCCTGAAAATCGCCGATGCCGTCGTCATCGGCATCGAAAAAGGCTTTCACGTGCAGCTGATAAATGATCGCGTCCCGGTACCACAGCGGATCTAGGGTCTCGGGCTGCGCCAGTCCGCTGCCGCGCGACAGCGGAGCGGAAGCGTCGTCGGGTGGGGTCATGCGGTAGCGGAAGGAAGCAGGCGGAAAATCATTGACGGGTTGATCTCGGGATCGAGATAGAGGCGCTGCCGGGCGCCGCGGCAGGTCACGACGCGTCGCGTGAACGCCTCCTCGATCCGGAATTCGGCATCTGCCGCCACGCCGAACTTGGTGAGCGGCAGCTCGATCTCGCTTTCGTGCGCTGCATGCGGATCGAGATTGACGGTGACAATAACGGTATTGGCCATGTCCGCCGAGGTTTTCGCATAAGCAAGAATATTCGGGTCTGCACAGTCGAGAAAGCGCAGGTTAAGAAACTCCTGCAATGCCGGATTGTCACGCCGAAACCGATTCAGCATCCTGATATCCTCTGTTATATTGCCCGGCCGATCCCAGTCCCAGACCTTGTACTCGTACTTTTCCGAATTGAGATATTCCTCGCGGGCTGGGGGCGGGGTGTCGCCATAAAGCTCGATAAATTCTTGCTGCTCCGATGCTATCGGTTCCTCATGCCCGGGGACCGGTGTATTCTCGCAAAGCTCGAACCCATTATAGATCCCATAGACACCGGACAATGTCGCAGCGAGCACGAGGCGAATGCGGAACGCCGCCCGGCCTCCTTGCTGCAGAAAAACCGGCAGAATGTCGGGCGTATTCGTGAAGAAGTTCGGGAGAAAATACTCTCTTTCAGGGCCTTGTGTAAGCTCGGTTAGATAGTCCGTCAGCTCCGACTTTGTGTTCCGCCAAGTAAAGTAGGTATAGGATTGGGTGAACCCTGCCTTGGCAAGAGCTCGCATCATTTTCGGTCGGGTGAAGGCTTCTGATAAGAAGATAACTTCTGGGCAGCGGGCTTTGACCTCCCGGATAAGCCACTCCCAGAACGGCAGCGGCTTGGTATGAGGGTTGTCGACCCGAAAGGTGCGCACGCCCTCGCCGACCCAAAACATTATAGTGTCGCGCAATTCCTCCCACAATCCCGCCCGATCCGGGTTGTAGAAATCGACATTGACGATGTCCTGGTACTTCTTCGGTGGGTTCTCGGCGTATTTGATGGTACCGTCGGGCCGGAAACGAAACCACTCAGGATGCTCGCGCACCCAGGGATGGTCGGGAGCGCATTGGACAGCGAAATCGAGCGCTACCTCGATGCCCAGCGCTTCTGCGGCGTGGACGAAACGGTGGAAATCCGAGAGCGTGCCGAGCTCCGGGTTGACTGCACGATGGCCGCCCTCCGCGGAACCGATCGCATAAGGACTGCCCGGGTCACCGGGCTCGGCAACGGTGGCGTTGTTCTTGCCTTTGCGGTTTATGCGGCCAATCGGATGGATCGGCACGAGGTAGACGACGTCGAAACCAAGTCTCGCGATTACCGGGAGGCGCGCGATGCAATCATCGAAGGTGGCACTCTTGCCAGCCGCCTTTCCCTGGCTGCGCGGAAACATCTCATACCATGCAGCAAAGCGCGCCGCCTTGCGGTCGACAACGATTTCCAGCTCGCACGGATAACACACGACAGCGCCGCGCTGCTGGCAGCGTAGCATCAGTTCGCCAAGCCCGGGGGAGAGCATCAGCTCGGTCCGGCGGGGGGTATCGTCGCCGTCGAAACCCAGCAGAAATTTGCGAACCCGAACAGCGTCGTCCGGTCCGGCCTGGCGCAACGCCGCGGCGACAATCGCCCGGCCTTCGAGGAGCTCGAGCTCGACGCTTTGGCCGGCTTGGAGCTTTTTTTCGAATTCGTCGCGCCAGCTTTCGAATTGGTCGACCCAGGCTTCGACTGTGTAACGCCAGAGTCCGAGCTGATCGAGGGGCACGTGGCCAACCCAGCGATCGTTATCGAATAAGACTAATGGCGTTTCGCGCCATTCCTGACCCTCTGGGCGGAATTTTATAACGGCGCGCAACCGGTCGTGCCCGTCAGAGAAAACGTCAGCCTGGACTTCGAGCTCGTCGCCGAGAATGCGCTTGATCGGATGACGCCCGCCATCAATCTCGGGATAGACGCCTTCAATCGCGATCCGCACTTCGGGCCGCCACGGCACATTAAGGCTCGACGCCGCCTCGGCGCCTGCTTCGGGTAACCCGCCTTCGCGCATCTTCTTCGGCAACGACGACCGCAGAACCCGCACTTCGAGCGGCTCGACCACGAGCCGAGCTTCGACCCTCGTTTCCGTACCTACCGGGCGGCGGCAGGGTGAGAGGTCGATGAGTGCGAGATCCTTCTCCACCAGGGTCTGGAGCGCAACATCCTGCCGCTCGCTGTCATGCCTGTTGACCAGGACGAAGGCCCAATCTTGCCCGCTCTCGGTTTGACGCTCCAGGGCCACCAGCGAATCGCCTTTGCTGCTCAGCAGCCGTTGCGGCCCCTCTTCGTTCAACGCCGGGATGGCCTGCTTCATCGCATTGACCTCGGCAATAAATTCGCTGAGATCAAAACGTTTAGGCTCGGGTTTGTCGTCGCGGGTAGGGACTACGCTGAGCGCCCGGGACCAGCCGTATTCGAACCCCATCGGCATCAGCACACCGGTCGAATACGCCGCCGCGAAGGCATAAGCTTGGCGGTAATGTGGCTCGATGCGTGATTCGAAGATCCCGGCAGCGAGCAGATCGGTCACCAGCCGTTTGGTATCATGGCTTTCGGGAAAACTGATCGACGGCGCTATATGGCGAAAGGCTTCGTATTGCTCGAGCAGCCATGGGCTCTCGAAGTCCCACCATTTGAAACTGTTGAAGAGGTAGTCGAAGCCGGCATCGGCGAGCGCGAAAATGCTACTTTTCGCCGCCCCCAGAGTTTCGGCGCAGAAGATTACGTTCGGAGACGCCGCTTTAGCCGAATCGACCAGACCACGCCACACCTCGGCTGGCACCTTATAGGCCGCATCGCAGCGGAACCCGCCGAATCCGAGATCGACATAGTGGCGCACGAGCCCCTGAAAATAACCGAGGATCTGGCTCTGGTGCGGCGGCCGGTAGTCGAGCTCGGCGAGATCCCCCCATACGGTCTGACGCCGGGCATCGGCAGGATCGATGGCACCGGGAGAGACGAGCTCTCCCTTTGCATCGCGGGTAAACCAGTCCGGGTGCTGCGTGACGAGTTCGCTGTCCTTGGAGGTGTGATTGACCACAAGATCCATAACGACGCGCAGTCCGTGAGCGGACGCCGTGTCGGTAAACCTGCTTAGCAACGTCTCGTCGTCGCCCGGGTCTCCGCCGCGGAAACGAGGATTTAGGCGGTAATAATCCTTGACGGCATAGAGGCTCCCGGAGAATCCCGGATAGTGAAAGGGATTGATATAGACGGCATTGAACCCCATCGCCGCGATTCGCGGGAGATGCACCATCCAATCCCGAACCGTTCCTGCCAAGGTCGGAAAGAGATTGTAAATGCGCAGACCTTCGGTCATCGCGACAGCGTCGGTTGATCAGGACCTTGACGCGTAATCATCTAATCTTGGCTCTTTGACAAGTGCTGTATCGCCGAACAAGATTGGGCGGAGAAAGTTTCCCGTCCCGACATTCATTCATCCTCGTCGTCGGCGAGAGCCAGGTTTGCCGGCACCTCCGGTCGGGAAAGAACGGCAGTAGTCCTCCGTTTCTTCCCTGCGCCGGGAGATCGACGATCCATGCCGCCGCTCGTGCAAGGATTGCCGGCTACCGCATCCAATACTTAATCTTCTGCCTAAATCCCCGTCCGGGGGTAGAGTGTAGTCGCGAATCCCTCGGAGCCAGCCGTGAGCGTCGAAGCAAAATCCGCTATCATCGAGCATCTGGGGCGGCAGCATCAGGCGATGGTCGCATTGTTGGCGGACCTCGTGAACATCGATTCCGGTAGCTACAACAAACGCGGTGTCGACTCCGTCGGAGACCGCCTGCGGACTCATCTCAAAGCCGCCGGCATCCTCTGCGAGACCATCCCCAACGCCACATATGGCGACTGTATGGCGGCGCGGCTCCCCGGCGGCGGTGATAGCCGGCCGATCGTGCTGATGGGGCATCGCGACACGGTATTTCCCGACGGGACAGCGGCAGAGCGCCCGTTCCGGGTCGACGGCAACCAAGCCTTCGGCCCGGGGGTCGCCGACATGAAGGCCGGTCTCGTTATGAATACTTTCGTGATCGAGGCCCTGCACCGCTTTGGTGTGCCGTGTCCACTTACCGGCCTTTACACGTCGGATGAGGAGATCGCCTCTCCGTCCTCGCGCCCGGTCATCGAGGCCGAAGCAAAGGGGGCGCGCGCGGTGTTCAATTCCGAGCCCGGCCGGCCGAGCGGCAACCTCGTCTCACGACGCAAGGGGGCCGCGTTCATCGAATTGGAGGTGACCGGGCGCGCCGCTCACTCGGGTGCCGCGCACGCCGAGGGCGTCAGCGCGATCGAGGCGCTCGCCCGCAAGATCCAGCGCCTGCACCGGCTCACCGATTACGATCTCGGCACCACGGTCAATGTTGGCCTTGCCCAGGGCGGGACCGCGGTCAACACCGTTGCCGCGCGCGCCACCGCCGCCATCGATGTTCGGTTCCCGACGCTCAACATCATGGAGAAAATCCTTGGAGAGGTGCGCGAGATCTGCCGCTGTTGCGAATTGCCCGGGAGCGACTCCCGCATCCTGCGAGAGGGCAATTTCCTGCCGCTCGAGCAGGACGAGGCGAGCCACAAGCTGCTCGAACTCTACGATCGATCCGCGGCGGATCTGGGGTTCCGGGTCTCGGGCGAAGCCACGGGGGGCTCGGCCGACAGCGGGTTTACCGCCGCACTCGGCACTCCGACCCTGTGCGGGACCGGCCCGGTCGGCGGCAACGCCCACCGTGACGACGAGTGGTGCCGAATCGACTCGATTGTCCATCGACACGATTGTCCCGCGCGCCCAGGCGTTGGCGCTGACGATCCTCGGGGTGGCGGCAGGCTTTCCTTGATCACGATTATGAGGACCATAAAATTGTCTTATTCGCATTTAATCTTCTCGCCTCGGTGCCTAGCGCCACAAGCGCGTGGCTCGGATCGGCGCGATGCCGGTGAGCTTTAACAAGGGAGCGTCCGGCAAGCGTGAGCGTCGACCGCAACCTGTGGGGGAGCTTTTGCTGCAGATTTGCTGCAGATGCAGCAATCGGTAACAATTGATGCAATTGGAAATTGTAGTGGTGGAGGGCCGCTGGGCGATATCGGAATTATGATAAACCGGGCAGGCGCGACCTTTGGAGGCGCGTGTGATGACCAATCGAGTGGCGCTGTCCGTTGTCGAGCGCTTCGCGTTTGCCGGGGGCTACGAATTCGGGACGGTCGGAGCTTATGAAAGGCTCGTCGGGCGCGCGCATTTTGCCGTCGACCCGGCCGGCGCCGCGCAACGCGGTATCACCGATCTCGATAAGGCGCCAACCGACGGCGACGGGCTCGCACATTTCACTGGCGATTTCTCGATCCTGAAGCCGGCCGATCCGGCGCGCGGCAACTGCCGTCTGTTCTTCGACTACGGCAACCGCGGCAACAAGCGAATGCTGCAATTCTTCAATGACGCCCCGGCCTCCAATGACCCGCGCACTCTGGCGCAGGCCGGGAACGGCTTTCTAATGCGCCGCGGCTATACGGTCGCCTGGCTCGCCTGGCAGGGGGACCTGTTGCCGGGGAACGGGCGGCTGCTGCTCGATTTGCCGGTGGCGCGCGAACGCCACGGGCCGGTGACCGGGCTAGTTCGAACCGAATATATCGCCGACCGCTCCGGTATCACCGTCTTCCCGCTGAGCGGTCGTGTTTCGGTGCGCAGCCATCCAACGGTGTCGCTCGATCCGCGCGAGGCGCGGCTGACGCGGCGGCGCTATCCCTACGACGAGCGGGAGGCCGTACCCCCGGAAAACTGGTGTTTTGCGCGGGTCGAAGGCGGTACCGGTCTCGACAACCAAGGCGCCGTCCAGGCGGTGGTCCCCTCCGACAGCCACATCTACATTCCCGGCGGGTTTGAACCGGGCTGGATCTACGAATTGGTCTACACCGCCCGCGACCCGCTGGTGCTCGGACTGGGCCATGTCGTGGTGCGGGATTTTGTCAGCTTTCTGCGATACGGCAAGGAGGATGCCGCCGGTCGCTTAAACCCACTTTGCGAGCGGGACGGAACGATCGAGAAAGCGTATGCCTGGGGCCGCTCACAAACGGGGCGCTGCCTGCGCGACTTTGTCTATCGCGGGTTCAACGCCGACGCGGCCGGGCGCAAAGTGTTCGACGGCATCTTGCCGCACGTCGCGGGTGCCGGCCGGATGTGGCTCAACCACCGTTTCGCCAACGCAGACGTCTCGGGCGGGCAGCAATACGAGGACCATTTCAACCCGGCCGACACCTTCCCGTTTTCCTACGCCGAAACGACGGATCACTTGACCGGACGGCGCGACGCTATCTTGAAGCGCCCTGAGACCGACCCTCTGGTCATCCACACTCAGAGTGCGACCGAGTATTGGCAGCGGCGCGGGTCGCTCGCCCACACAGATACGCGCGGCAACGATCTGCCGCAGCCAGCCGGCGTGCGGATCTACATGTGGGCGAGTTCGCAACATTTCGCCGATCCGATACCGAAAAAACCCGAGCGCGGGGTTTGCCAGAATCTCCTTAATACCGTCGCCACGTCGATGCTGTTTCGCGCGATGATCGACGCGATGGACCGCTGGGCGACGGCGGGCGTAGCACCGCCCGAGAGCCGAATCCCACGCCGTGCCGACGGCACCTTGGTCACGGCCGAAGAGTGGCGGCGGCAATTCCCGGAAATTCCGGGTGTGGCCCAGCCACGCGCCCCGAATGCGCTGCGCCTGCTCGACTTCGGGCCACAGGCGGACCACGGGATCGTGAAGGAGCCACCGGATATCGTGGCGGGAAGCGATTACACAATCCTGGTGCCGGCGGTCGACGCGGATGGCAACGACAGAGCGGGGGTCAGAGCGCCGATGGTGGCTGCACCGCTCGGCACCTATTGCGGCTGGAATTTGCGGGCGCGCGGCTTTGGTCACGGCGCCATGCACGAATTCTCGGCCAGCTACATCCCGCTCCCGGAGACCCCTGAAGAACGGCGCGCAACCGGCGACCCGAGACGATCGATTCTCGAGCGATACCAGAATGCGGAGGCCTATGTCCGGGCGATCACCGCGGCCGCGCGTCGGCTGGTCGAACAAGGGCTGATGCTGGAAGAGGATGTCGAGCGCGCTGCCGAAGTTGCCGCCGATTGGGGGCGCCCGCGCCACGACATCGGCTTAGGATGAGCGCATGACGACGCCGGACCGATCCCGCTACCAAGATGATTTTTACGCCTGGACGCAACACTGCCCCCGGCTTGCCCCTTGGTCACTCGACGAGATTTGCCGGGAAGACTGGTATCCGGGCTCACCCGAACGCCGATAGCGTCGAGGGATCGATCTCTCGGAGATGATACCGAGCCCATCCCGCCCGCCGGCCTCGATTTACATCGCCGGGCTGTTTGCGATGGGCTACACCGAATTTTACACCTTCCTGATCCCGTTATACGGCTTTTCGCTCGGCATGAGCGCCGGCGAGATCGGCATGCTGGTTGGCGGGCGCTCGCTGCTCGCAGTATTCCTGTCGATCCATGTTGGCGTGCTGATGGACCGGTTCGGGACACGCCGGGTGACATTGTTCTTTGTCTGGACGGCGATGGCGCTGGCGCCAGTCTTTCCGCTGGTACCGTGGTTCTGGCCATTACTGCTGTTGCAGGTCGTCAATGGCGCCGCACTGCAGTTTGCCTGGTCGGGCTCACAGACCTTGATCGCTCAGCTGGCCGAAGGCGAGGCCGAATATATCGGCCGAT
>Ga0306924_10003690_pt1 | contig 14768 bp, 13 predicted proteins | sample sta12Can44000111_FD_203756 | JGI IMG/M metagenome (GOLD analysis project Ga0306924, IMG submission 203756) | Lab enrichment of tropical soil microbial communities from Luquillo Experimental Forest, Puerto Rico - statanox.12C.anox.44.000.111 (v2)... | ecosystem: Environmental > Terrestrial >... | reverse complement strand
CGGTCGTAGTCGCTGGTGAGGGCCGCACGCTCCTTCTTCAGGGCTGCGATGCGGTCACGAATGACCGACGTGTCGCCGCTGCCACCGATGATCGTGGTGCGCTCCTTGTCGACCTCGATGCGCCGGGCGCGGCCCAGGTGGTCCAGGGTGACCTTTTCCAGGGTCAACCCAGCCTCCGTCGAGATCACCCGACCGCCCGTCAGCGCTGCCATATCCTGCAGCATCGCCTTGCGGCGGTCGCCGAAACCCGGTGCGCGTACCGCGCAGGCCTTGATCACCCCGCGAATGGCGTTGATCACCAGCGTGGCCAACGCGTCGGCCTCGACTTCCTCGGCAATCACCAGCAGCGGCTTGCCGGCCTTGGCGACGAGTTCCAGCACCGGCACCAGTTCTTTCAGCGACGACAGTTTCTGGTCGTACAGCAGGATCATCACGTCCTCGAGCACCACCGCTTGTCGATCCGGATTGTTGATGAAGTAGGCCGACAGGAATCCGCGATCGAACTGCAGGCCTTCCACGACTTCAAGCTCGCTGGCCATTCCCGAGCCGTCCTCGATCGACACCGCCCCTTCGCGCCCGACCTTGTCCATGGCGCGCGCCACCAGTTCGCCGATGGAACGGTCGTTGTTGGCTGAGATGGCGGCAACGTGTGCAATTTCCTGGGACGTCGCGCAGGGCTGGGCCATCGCCTTGAGCTCGGCGACGACGGCCTCGATACCGTGCTCGATGCCGCGCTTGAGTTCCATCGGGTTCATCCCGGCGGCCAGGTACTTCAAGCCTTCCCGAATGATGCTGTGCGCCAGCACCGTGGCGGTGGTCGTGCCGTCACCAGCCATCTCGCTGGTGCGCGCTGCCACTTCGCGCAGCAGTCGCGCACCCATGTTCTCGAAGGGGTCCTCCAGCTCCAGTTCCCTGGCCACCACGACGCCGGAGTTGACGATCTGCGGCGCACCGAATTCACGATCGAGGATGACGGTGCGCCCGCGCGGGCCCAGCGTCACCTTCACCGCTTCCGCGAGCACATCGACACCCCGGCGGATCTTGTCGCGCGCCTCGTCACGAAAAAGTAGCTGCTTGGGCGCCATGGCCGCCTCACTGCGCAGCCACCGTGCCGAACGCGGGGTAGACCAGCCGCTGGCGCGGCGCGGCGGCGGCGACTGTCGCGAGCTGCGACTGCTCGCGCGCGATCCCCGCGCGCAAGGCCCGAGCCAGGGCTTCCAGCTCGCCGGCGATCACGCCGACCAGGTCGTCCGAGGACAACAAGCCCAACACCTGGCCGTCGCCGTCGACGACCAGCAGGCGGCGGACCCCCGCACGCTCCATGGCGGCCAGCGCCTCGGCCACCGTGTCGCTGCCGCGCACGGCCACCGGCGGCGACTGCACGAGATGGCCGATGGTCAGATCGACCGAGCCGCTGCGCTGGCCGAGCACCCGCAACGCCAGGTCCCGGTCCGTGACCACGCCAATCACACGCGACGACTCGGAACCGTCAGTGATGACCAGTGCGCCCACATGTTCGTCGCACATGCGCGCGGCGGCGTCTTGCAGCGAAGCGGACGCAGCCAGCGTGACCAACGGTCGTTTGCACAGTTCGGCAAGTTCCATGCGGCACTCTCCCTTGACGTTCAGTGATGCGCGGCCAGGTGCTGGCCGATGCGAGACGCGAGTTCATGCAGGCCGACGCCCGTCAGATCGACCGGCACCGTCGCCGTCAGGCGACGGTGCGCCCCGTCGTGCAGCGCCTGCTTGAGTTCCCCGAGAAATGGATTCGAGGCCACCATGACCAGGGACTCGTACTTGTTCTCCGAAGCCGCACTTTCCAGGAAAGTCGCCAGTTCATGCGCGAAGTGCAAGTGCTCCTTGGTCTGCGCGTCGACACGCGGTTCCAACGGGACCGCCGCCGTGCCGCGGCGGCTGAGCGCGCGCCCGGCTTCGTCCTTGCCGACGTCGCTGGACTGCAGCCGGCTCTTCGGGTGCTCAAAAGTCTGCAGGAGGGTGATCCGCGATTCGTCTTCGCGCCGCAGCACGCGGGCATGCGTGGCATTCGCAACGAGTAACCATTCAGTCTTCATGAGACCTCCGATAGACGTGATGCGGTAAACGGTAATAGCGACGCATCGGTCCCACCGTTGACGAGGGTCAAGGCCAAAGGCCATGCGAAATCGCCGCTTACATCGTTTGCGAGGGTCAACCATGGCTGAGCGATAACCCCCGATGCTCCATCGCCGCGCTTGTGGGCGCGGGCGTTCTCAGCCTTGCATCACCGCCTTACATGCCCCAGCGTCGCACAAAGCGCAGCTTTGCCAGGTGGGTCAGCACCGCATAGAGGGCGAGCATCAAGGCCAGCAGGGGCCAGTAAGACCACGGGAGCGGGTGGAAGCCCAGCAGGTGGCCCAGGCCAGAGTACGGGAGCAGCACTCCGATGACGCAGATGACGACCGTCGTGGTGATCAGTGCCGCGCTCGCCCGGCTCTCGAAGAATGGGACCTTCGCGGTCCGGATGATGTGGATGATCAAGGTCTGCGTCAGCAGCGACTCCACGAACCACCCGGTTTGGAACAGCGCCGGGTCATTCCACGCGTGGAACACCCACAGCATCATGCCGTAGGTGGCGTAGTCGAACAGCGAGCTGATGGGGCCGATGAACACCATGAACTTGAAGATGCTGTCGATGTCCCAGCGGCGCGGTGTGCGCAGGTCGCTGTCATCGACGTTGTCAGTCGGTATGGTGGTCTGGGAGAGGTCGTAAAGAAGATTGTTGGTCAGCACCTGGATGGGTGCCATCGGAAGGAACGGCAGGAAGATGCTGGCGCCCAGCACGCTGAACATGTTTCCGAAGTTCGAGCTGGCGCCCATGCGGATGTACTTGGTGATGTTGCCAAAGACCTTCCGCCCCTCCATCACGCCCTGCTGCAGCACGAGCAGACTTTTTTCGAGCAGGATGATGTCCGCCGCCTCTTTGGCAATATCCACAGCCGTATCGACCGAAATGCCGACATCCGCGGCCTTCAGCGCCGGGCTGTCGTTGATGCCGTCGCCCAGGAAGCCCACGACGTGGCTGCGGCCCCGCAGCAGGCGGACGATTCGCGCTTTCTGGGACGGCGTGAGCTTGGCGAAGACCTTCGTCGCGTCGGCCTTCTGCCCTAGTTCGGCGTCGCTCATTGCATCGACCTGCCCACCCAGCACGACGTCCCCGGGATCCAAGCCCACTTCCTTGCACACTTTGCGAGTTACCACGTCGTTGTCGCCGGTGAGGATTTTCACGGCAATGCCGCGTGCGGCCATCGCGATCAGCGCCTCGCGGGCAGTGTCCTTGGGCGGGTCCAGGAAGGCGATGTACCCGAGCAGGATCAGCGCCTGCTCGTCGGCAATGCCGTACGGACCTTCCCGGGAGGGGAGCTCCCTGTAAGCGACGGCGACCACCCGGAAGCCGTCGGAGTTCAGTTCCGTCGTCTCCTGCTTTGCCCGAGCGAAATGGGATCCGTCCAGCGTCCCGGCCTCCTCCCCCGCCTCGTAGCGTGTCGAGACGGCGAAGATTTCCTCCACGGCGCCCTTGCAGATCAGGAGGTGTCGGCCCCCTGGCGTGGACACGATCACGGACATGCGGCGGCGCTCGAAGTCGAACGGCACTTCGTCGACTTTCGCGTACCCTTGATCCACGCCGAACAACTGGTGCAGTTCCACGTGCTGCAGCACGGCGACATCGAGGAGGTTGCGCAGGCCGGACTGGAAATGGCTATTGAGCCATGCGAGATGGAGGACGCGGTCGGATTCGTTGCCGTTGAGGTCCAGGTGGCGCTTCAGGATGATCCGGTCCTGGGTCAGTGTCCCGGTCTTGTCCGTGCACAGCACGTCCATGGCGCCGAGGTTCTGGATGGCATTGAGGCGCTTCACGATCACCTTGACACGGGACATGGCCAACGCCCCCTTGGCCAGGTTGACCGTCACGATCATCGGCAGCATCTCCGGTGTCAGTCCGACGGCCACGGCCACGGCGAAGAGCAACGCTTGCAGCCAGTCGTGCTTGGTCAGGCCATTGATCAGGAAGACCAGCGGCACCATGACCAAGATCACGCGGATCATCAGCCAGGTGAAGCGGCTGATGCCCTCATCGAAGGCGGTGGCCGCCCCGGTTTCGGCCACCCGGTCGGCCAACTCGCCGAAGAAGGTTCGCGCCCCCGTTCGGACAACGACACCGGTGCCATACCCGCTGACCACGTTGGCGCCCATGAAGCAGGCATTGGGAAGGTCGAACGGGTCATCGCTCGGCTTGCCTGTGGGGCCGGCGAACTTCTCGGCCGGCATGCTCTCCCCGGTCAGCACAGCCTGGTTGATGAACAGGTCCTTCGTGCTGATCAAGAGAAGATCCGCTGGGATCATGTCGCCAGCAGCCAGGCCGACGATGTCGCCGCGTACGAGGGTCTCCATCGGAACCTCCTCGAATCCGGACTCCGTCGGGCGCCCGTTGCGACGCCGGACACTGGCCGTCGTTTTCACCATCGCGCGCAGGCGCGCGGCCGCCCGGGTGGACCTGTGCTCCTGGATAAAGGATGTCACGACGGCAAGGAGGACCATGACCAGCACCACGGCAGCGGCGCGCGTATCCCCCAGCGCATAGGAGACTGCCGCCAGCGTGACGAGCAATGCGTTCAGCGGGTTTTTGGCGCGCCCCCAGAGCTCGCACGGGATCGAAAGCGGCCTCTCTCGCGTGACCACGTTGGGACCGTCGCGCTTCAGGCGGGCGGCGGCCTCTCTGGCGCTGAGCCCGTCGCGCCCTGAGTGCAGGCGGGCCAGCGCGTCCTCAGCCCCGAGGATGCTCAGGCGCCGGAGCTCTCCAGTTTCGTCGCGTGGACGGTGGGCCTGGGCTGCAACGGTGAACGGGCGCATGGCGGCGAAGGCTGGGGCGTTCTCCATCGTCGGGCGCCTGCGCCTGGTACGCGTTGATCAAGGTCAAGCTCACGAGGCGCCCGTGCCGACTCGTGACACCTTGAGAAAGAAGAGTTAGAGTGACAGCGCCTCGCGCAACCCCGGCTCTGCTCAGGCTTTCACTGGGTCAACGCCGGCTGCCGCGTCGGTCTCAAATTCCTTCGCGGTTGTGATGGATCAAGGCAATCCGCCACCCGCAGGGTATCTTAGGTCGCAGCTTATGCGTGAGTCCTTCCAGTAGCGCCAATTGGTGCTGATCGTGATTCCCAGAGGTTGTTTTGATTGAGACTCGAGCTGCACGAATTGCGGCGACCCGCAACCACCCTCACAAACCGCGTGAAGGATGGAGTTGGCGCATGCTGCTGGCTGCACCGCACCGGCTGGCCTTCTTCCTGGCCATGCTGGTGCTCATTGGCTCCGGCGCCTGGTGGGCACTGATTCAGGTCGACCGCGCCACCGGCGTCCTCGACTTCGGCTACGAGGTTTCGCCCACGGTCGTGCACGCATCGCTGATGGTGTTCGGCTTCATGCCCCTGTTCTTTGCGGGCTTCCTGTTCACGGCGGGGCCGAAATGGCTGGGCGTCGAAGCACCATCGGCGCGCGACATCCTGCGGCCGCTGGCAATGATCACCACGGGGTGGCTGGTGTGGCCGCTCGCGTCGCACCTCAGCGCACCTGCAGCGATGGCTGCCCTGGTCTTGCCGATCGCGGGCATGGCCCGGCTCACCTGGCGCTTCTGGCGATTGATCGGCGCGAGCCCGGTTCCGGACCGCATTCACGCCACGGCCATCGGCAGCGGACTGATCGTGGGCTGTACCTGCCTGTGCGGCGTGCTGGCCAGCGTGTTCGCCGATCAGCCGGCCGTCGCCCGCGCCTTCGTGCACACCGGCCTGTGGGGCTTCATCGCGGTGGTGTACGTCAGCGTCGCGCACCGCATGATCCCGTTCTTCACGTCCAGCGCGCTGCCCATGGTGCGCGCCTGGCGGCCGTTCTGGGTGCTGTGGCTGCTGCTGGGCCTGGCGGCCTTCGAGGCAGTCGCGCCCTGGATGGACCTGATGACCGATGACCCGGCCTGGCATGGCGTGCGCGGTGCCCTCGAGGTCTCGGTGGGCGGCGTCGTGGTCTGGCTGGCCTTCGCCTGGGGACTGGTGCAGAGCCTGAAGGTGCGCCTGGTGGCCATGCTGCATCTGGGGTTCAGCTGGCTAGGCGCGGGGCTGATCCTGTACGGTGCCTCGCATCTGGTGCACTCGCTCAGCGGCCATGACTGGCTGCCGCTGGCCGGCCTGCATGCGGTGACCATGGGTTGCCTTGGTTCGCTCATGGTGGCGATGGTCACGCGGGTTTCCTGCGGCCACAGCGGCCGTCCGCTGGTCGCCGACAACCTGGTGTGGACGCTGTTCTGGCTGCTACAGGGCGCCACGGTTTTGCGCATCTTGGCGGCGGCACCCACGCACGCCACTTCGCTGCTGACCATGGCCGCAGCCATTCTTTGGGCCAGCGTTCTGGCCGTATGGGGCTTTCGATATGGATCCTGGTATGGACGCGCACGCTCAGATGGCCGTCCCGGCTGAACACGGTTCAGCGGCATGGGCCATGGCGCTGCTTGAAGCGCGCCAGACCATCCTGCCCAAGCGTCTGTCCGCGCCCGGACCGGACGCCGCGCAGTTGCAGCAGATACTGGCCGCGGCTGCCCATGCGCCCGATCATGATCGCCGGCTGCCCTGGCGTTTCGTCGTCGTGCCCGAAGCCCGGCGCACCGATCTCGCCGATGTCTTCGCGCGCGCGCTGATCGAACGCGACACGCAGGCCACGCCCGAACAGGTTCAGCAGGCGCGCGAGAAAGCCTTCCGCGCTCCGCTGCTGATGCTGGCCATCGCGCAGCTCGCGCCCGCGGATGACGACATCCCGGATGTGGAGCGCTTCATCTCGGCGGGGTGCGCGATCCAGAACATGCTGCTGGTGGCGACCGCACAGGGTTTCGGCTCGTCGCTCACCAGCGGCAAGGCGCTGGGATCGGCGCCACTGCGCGAATTGTTCAGCTTGGGCGCGAACGAGCAGGCGCTGTGCTTCATCAATATCGGCACGCCGAACGCACGCAAGCCGGCACGTCACCGCCCGCTGCCGAAGGACTATGTCGTCGAACTGGGGAGAACGCCATGACCCGCGTGGTCGGCATCGCCGCGCCGGGGGCCCGACTGGCCGCTGGCTTCGAGCAGCCTTTCGAGATGCTGCAGGCCTGCCACGAGCGCGTGGAACGCATGCTGGCCTTGCTGCAGCGCTTGCGTGACCACGTGCGGGCACAAGGCGCCGATGAGCAGGCGCGGCAGGCAGCGCGCGATGTGATGCGCTACTTCGACACCGCTGCGCCCAAGCACCACGAAGACGAAGAGCTGCATGTCTTCCCGCCGCTCATCGCATCGAATGACGAGGCCATCGCGCAAGTGGTCGCTCAATTGCAGCAGGACCACCTGCAGATGGAGAAGCGCTGGCAAGCGGCGCGGGTGTTGCTGGTCGACCTGGCCGAGGGCCGTCGCGCGGTGTTCGACGCAGCCGACGAGACGGTACTCGAGGCCTTTGCCGGCCTGTACGCCGGTCACATCACCGCCGAAGAGTCGATCGCCTATCCACGCGCCGCCACCTTGATCGAGGGCGAGCGGCTGCAGGTGATGAGCCGCGACATGATGGCCCGCCGGGGCCTCGTCGACCCGAGCCGCTGATCACCGGTCCATGGACTTCGACCACAGCCCCCGCGCCCTCGCCTTGCGCGGCCGGCTGCAGGCCTTCATGGAGCGCTACCTGCTGCCCTACAACGCGGCCTGGCACGCCGCGGTGCTGCAGCAGGCGTTTCCACCGCCCTTCCTGGAGGATCTGAAGGCACTGGCGCGAGAGGAAGGCCTGTGGAACCTGTGCCTGCCCATGCTGCGCGAGGATGAACCCGGCACGCGCCTGTCCAATCTCGACTACGCACCGCTGGCCGAAACCATGGGTCGCCTGCCCTGGGCCGCCGAGGTTTTCAACTGCAACGCGCCCGATTCGGGCAACATGGAACTGCTGCATCGCTTCGGCACACCGGCGCAACGGGAGCGCTGGCTCGCGCCGCTGCTGGCCGGCGACATCCGATCGGCGTTCGCCATGTCCGAGCCCGACGCGGCCTCGTCCGACCCGACCAACCTGCAGACCACGCTGCGCCGTGATGGCGACTTCATCGTCATCAACGGACGCAAATGGTTCATCACCGGCGCGGCGCATCCGCATTGCCGGCTGCTGATCGTGATGGGGCGCAACGATGAAGAGCCGGTGGACGCGCACCATCGGCACAGCATGGCGCTGGTGCCCATGGATGCCACCGGCGTTCAACTGGTGCGCAACATCCCCGTGCTGCATCACCTGGCGCCCGAGGGCCATTGTGAAATCGTGCTGCGCGACGTCCGCGTGCCGGCAAACCATCTGCTCGGAACCTGGGGCGAAGGCTTCGCCATGGCGCAGGCACGGCTGGGCCCCGGACGCGTGCACCACTGCATGCGCACGATCGGCCAGTGCGAACTGGCGCTCGAATTGGCGGCCGAGCGCACGCTGGAGCGCCGCGCCTTCGGCCACTACCTCAGCGACTTCTCCAATGTGCAGGAGTGGATCGCACACTGCCGCATCGAGATCGACCAGGCCCGGCTGCTGGTGCTGCGCACCGCCTGGGCGCTGGACCAGGGCAATGAAGATCCGCAACAGCTGCGCGCGCAGGTCGCGGCCATCAAGGTGGTGGCCGCCCAGTTGCAGACGCGCGTGGTCGATCGGGCGATCCAGGCCTTCGGCGCGATGGGCCTCTCACCCGATACGCCGCTGGCCTACCTCTGGACCTGGGGTCGCGCGCTGCACCTGATGGACGGGCCGGACGAAGTGCACCTGCGCACCGTCGCCCGGCATGAACTGGCGCAGGCACGCGAACGCATGGGCGGCGGCAGCGCCTGGTTCACGACACCGGAGCAGATGGCAGCGCCGCCGCGGATCAAGTGATTGCGAGGCATGCCAGGGATCCCTGGGCGATCATGCCCGTGACCGCGCGGCCAGCGGCAAAGTCAGCCTCATCACTCCGGGCTGATGCCTCACCTCGAACCCCAGCCGCCTGGCCAGTGTCGCCATGCCCTGGTTTTCCGAAAGGCATTCGCCCCACAACTCCTGCGTGCCACGTTGGCGGACGTAGTCGATCAGCTTGGTGAGCAGCGCCCGCCCCAGGCCCTTGCCCTGCCAGGTCGAAGCGATCTGGATGGCGAACTCCGCGCGTTCATTGTCCGGATCGCACACCGCCCGGACTTCGCCTGCCATCGCGCCCGTGCCGGGATCGAGCGCGACGAAGGTCATGTCGCGGTCGTAGTCGATCTGGCTGTAGCGCGCGAGTTCGGAGCGCGGCACTTCGCGTCGCGCCAGGAAAAAGCGAAGCCGCATGTCTTGCAGCGGCGCCGTCGCATAGAAGTCCGACAGCCGGGTGGCATCTTCGGGGCGGATCGGACGCACCTGCAGCGACTTGCCATCCAGCATGAAGTGCTCCTCCAGTCCCTGGGGATAGGGCCGGATCGCCAGTGGCGCCAGGCTCGCACCCTCACGCACGCGCACCCGGGCGTCGAGCGCGACCACGCCCAGCGAGTCCACGAACAGCGGGTTGATGTCGAGTTCGGCCAGCCCGCGCAGGTCGCAGGCCATTTGCGAGACTTTCAACAGCACATCGCGCACCGCCGGCTCATCGGCTGCAGCCCGCCCGCGGAAGGCGGCCAACAGGGGGTGTACGCCGCTGCGACTCAGCAGGTCGCGCGCCAGGAGGTCATTGAGCGGCGGCAAGGCGATGGCGTGCTGCTTGTGCAGTTCGACTTCGGTACCACCGGCTCCGCACAGGATGACCGGGCCGAACACCGGGTCGTTCGACAGCCCGATGATCAGTTCACGCGCACCGGGCCGGTTCACCATGCGCTGCACGGCAAAACCGTGCACACGCGCCTGCGGCATCAGGTTGGCGAGCGATTGGAGCATGCGCTCGGCCGCAGCCTGAACGTCCTGCGCCGACGCCAGGTTGAGCGCCACGCCGCCGACATCGGACTTGTGGACGACCTGCGGCGAGATGATCTTCAGCGCCGCGGGAAAGCCGATCTGCTGCGCCATGCTGGCCGCTTCCTCGGCCGATCCGGCCATGCGCGTGTCCACCACGGGAATGCCGTAGGCGCGCAGCAGTTCCTTGGCCCGCACTTCGTCCAGCCACTCGTGCCCTTGATGCACCGCTGCTTCAATGAGCGACTGGGCGTACGGGCGAGCCGGTGTGAAGTCCGGCAAGGTCTCCGAAGGTGTCTGCTGCAAGGCCGCCTGGTTGCGCGCATGCACGACCAGTTGCAGCCAGGCGGCCACGGCTCGCTCGGGCGTGTCGAAACTCGGCAGGGCGGCGGCTGACCACTTGGCGCGCGCGGCGGCCACCGAGGGCCCGCCCAGCCAGCACCCCAGCACCGGCTTGTTCGCCTTCTCGATCATCGGCAGGCAGGCCGCCGCGATGTCGGCGGCGGGCACCACGGCCGTGGGCGCATGCGCGAACAGCACCGCATCCACTTCGCCCGCCTCCAGCAGCACCCGTAGCGTGTCCTGGTAACGCTGCACCGGTGCGTCGCCGATGATGTCCACCGGGTTGCCGCGCGACCAGCCGGCCGGCAGGCAGGCATCCAGCGCCTTGAGCGTGTCGGCGCCCAGTGCGGCGAGCGTGCCGCCGGCCAGCGACAGCGCATCGGCGGCCAGCACGCCGGCACCACCGCCGTTGGTCATCACCACCAACCGCTCGCCACGATAGGGCCAGCGATGCCCCAGCGTTTCCGCGGCGTCGAACAGCGATTCCAGCGTGGGCACGCGCAACATGCCCGCGCGCCGCACGGCGGCGTCGAACACCAGGTCCGAGCCCGCGAGCGCGCCCGTGTGCGACGCGGCGGCGCGCGCGCCTTCTGGCGCACGGCCAGCCTTCACGATAATGACCGGCTTGTTGCGCGCAGCCGCGCGTGCCGCCGACATGAACTTGCGCCCATTCTTCACCGATTCGGCGTACATCAGGATCGCGCGCGTGCCGGCATCGCTGCCGAGGTAATCAAGCACGTCGCCGAAATCCACATCGGCGCTGTCGCCCAGAGAGATGAAATGCGAGAAGCCGATGGTGCGGCCGTTGGCCCAGTCGAGTAGCGCCGTGGCCAGCGCCCCCGACTGCGTCACGAAGGCCAGTTGGCCCGGCGTGGCGTTGGCCGGCGCGAAACTCGCATTCACGCCGATGCCCGGCACGAGCAGGCCGATGCAGTTGGGCCCCAGGATGCGCAGCAGGTGGCGCCGCGCCGCATCGAGCATCGCCTGCTCGAACGTCCTGCCATCGCCCGCCGCCTGCTTGAGCCCGGCGCTCAGCACGACAGCCGCGCGGGTTCCCTTGCGGCCTAGCTCGTCGATCAGCCGGGGCACCGTCGCCGCCGGTGTGCAGATCACGGCCAGTTGCGGCGCTTCCGGGAGAGACGCAACATCGCGCCAGGCCTTTTCGCCGTCGACGCGTTCGTGCCCGGGGTTGACCGCCCAGATCGGGCCGCGGAAAGCGTCGCCCCGCAGATTGCGGAACACCACCGCGCCGATGCTGCCGGGTCGGTCCGACGCGCCGATCACCGCAATGGACGCGGGCCGCAGCAGACTGTCGAGGTTGCGAACGCTCATCAGCGCGACGCAGCCAGCTTCGAGATCAGGACGGCGTGTTCTGGCGCGCGACCAGCACCGGCAGAGTCGACTGGGCCACCACCTTGGCCGCCACGCTGCCCAGCATCAGGCGCGAGATGCCGCTGCGGCCATGCGAGCCGACCACGATGAGGTCCGCCTGCTCTTCCACGGCCGTGGTCACGATGCTTTCGGCTGCGTTCGCGTCTTCGCCGCGTCGCAGTTGCAAGTCGATGTTGCCCCCGGCCTGTTCGCACAAGGCGCTGATGCGCGCATGCGCCTGGGCCGCATGCTCGTAGGCGTGCCCCATGTAGGCCTGGAACCCCACGGCGCTGGCCTCGCCGACACCGAGGTAGGGATACGGATCGATCACGTACAGCGCCGTCAGACGCGCACCACTGCTTTGCGCCAGCGACACTGCCAGCTGTGCCGCTTGCTCGGAAGCGGGAGAGCCATCGGTGGCAAAGAGAATATTCTTGAACATGTTGACCTCACTGGGAAAAGTATCGCGGGTGAGCGGCCTCAATGGTGGCGCGCAACACACCCGTGGCTCTTGACTTGCCTCAACTGACCCTCGCCGCCCGCCGCAACCTCTTGCGATGGGATCCAGGCGTGCGATGATGGTGTCGGCTGAAATTGCCGCAACCGCAACCATTGGCCCGCCATGGACACCTACGACCCCAGCATGTCGCCCCGCTTCAGGGATCTGCTCATTGCGCGCGCGCGTGAGCTTGGCGAAATCCTTCATCACGAAGCGGACGGTGCGGGCGAGGATCCCTCGCGCGAGGTCGGCGACTACAAGGATGCCGCCGGCCAGGAAGCCATCGCCGCTGTCGATGCGGCCCATGCGGAACATGCCGGTCGCGAGCTGGAACAGATCCGCTCCGCCTTCAAGCGCATCGCTGACGGCAGCTACGGCCAGTGCCTGGACTGCGGCGAGCCGATCGACCTGCGTCGGCTGGTTGCCCTGCCGGCCACGCCGTTCTGCACCGCCTGCCAATCGGCGCACGAGCACGGCGGCGAGCGTCGCTGAATCGCGTTTGCGGCCGGCGGCGGCAAAAGCCGGCGCCCGGGGGCCAAGCCCTAGAATTTGCAGATGAGTATTGACGACATCGGCCGGCTGACGCAGCTCGTGTTGTGGTGCGCCTTCGCGGTCTCGATGGTGTTTGGCGCCATCGTGCAGCGCACCGGCTTTTGCACCATGGGCGCGCTCACTGACGCGGCGGGCCTGGGTGACTGGACGCGCATGCGCCAATGGGCGCTGGCGTCCGGCACGGCACTGGCCGGCATGGCGCTGCTGTCCTGGCTGGGCTTGGTCAACGCCGACAACACGCTGTACGCCTCGCCGCGCTGGCTGTGGCTTTCGGCACTCGCCGGCGGCCTGGTGTTCGGCTTCGGCATGGTGCTGGCGTCAGGCTGCGCCAGCAAGACACTGGTGCGCGTGGGCGGCGGCAACCTGAAGGCGCTGGTCGTGAGCCTGGTGATCGGCCTCACGGGCTTCGCGACGCTCAAGGGACTCACGGCCGTCTGGCGCAGCGCCACGGTCGATCGCGTCGCGGTCGAATTCGCGGGCAATGCCAGCGTGTCCGCATGGCTCGCCGATGCCCTGGGCACACCCCACGGCAGCACAGCGCTGGTCGCTGGCCTGGCGTTGGGCGCCGGCCTGATCGCCTGGGCGTTGGCCGCACGGGATGTCCGCACCCGGCGCAGCCTGCTGGCCGGGCTCGGCGTGGGCGCGGCCGTGCTCGCGATGTGGTGGGTCACCGGGCACCTGGGGCATGTCGCAGAGCATCCGCAAACGCTGGAGGAAGCTTTCCTGGCGACCAACTCCACGCGGGCCGAGGCCCTGAGCTTCGTGTCGCCGATCGCCTTCGGGCTCGATTGGCTGATGTTCTACAGCGACGCGAACAAGCACTTGACTGTGGGCATCGTGTCCACGTTCGGCGTGGTCTGCGGCTCGGCGGCCGTGTCGCTGGCGCAGCGCAGCTTCCGCTGGGAAGGGTTTGCCGACACGGCGGACCTGGGCCACCACCTGGTGGGCGGCGCGCTCATGGGCGTGGGCGGCGTCACGGCGATGGGTTGCACCATCGGCCAGGGCATCTCCGGCCTGTCGACGCTCAGCCTCACCAGCCTGGCCGCCCTGGCCGCGATGATGGCGGGCGCGCTCGCAGGGCTGCGCTACCAGATGTGGCGCCTGGAGCGGCTCTAGGCTTATATTGGCGCTTGACGATATGAGGAACACACCCATGCGATCTACCGCCACCGCCGCACCCAGCGCCGCCGTCGAATCGGATCTCGTCTTCGAGATGGCGGCAGAAGTGTTCCGCGTGATGTCGGCGCCCATGCGCCTGAAGATCATCTCCAGCCTGTGCAATGGCGAGAAGAACGTCAGCGAACTGCTGGCGGAGATCGAGACCACCCAGCCCAACATGTCGCAGCATCTGAACACTCTGTACCAGGCAGGAGTGCTCGGCAAGCGGCGCGACGGCGTGCAGATCTACTACCGCATCATCAACGACCGCGTGGTGACGCTGTGCCGGGCGGTGTGCACACAGATTGCCATCGAAGCCGACAGCGCACGCTGATATAACCCCGCCCTTGGCGCGGGTTTACACCGAGCATTCAGGTACCGTTCAGCGCCTAGGATATATAAGGCGTCGGCAATTTAGAAGAAAGCGTACAGGGCCCATCCTGTCGCGGGCTGGCGCGACGAGGGGACCCCATGAAGCTTCGAATCCTGATTCCGGCGATGCTGGCGGCTGCATGCAGCTCGGCCTTTGCCCAGACGCCCGACGCACACCAGGTGCGCAGCTGGGCGGCCAGTTGCTCCAATTGCCATGGCACGCAGGGCCGGGCCCTCGAGGGCATGGACCCGCTCGCCGGCGTGGACCGAGAGAAGCTGCTCAAGAAGCTCCTCGACTTCAAGAACGGGCGCCAGAACGCGACCATCATGCACCAGCTCTCCAAGGGCTACAGCGACGAGCAGCTCGCCGCGATCGCCGGCTGGTTTGCCGCCCAGAAGCCCTGATCCCGAGGAGAAAAGAAGAATGAAGCGCAGACAATTCGTTCACGCCCTCGGCGCAGGAAGCGCGCTGGGCTCCGCCGCCCTCGTTGCCGGGTGCGCCACACTGGCCGCCGGC
>Ga0306924_10003686_pt1 | contig 14773 bp, 17 predicted proteins | sample sta12Can44000111_FD_203756 | JGI IMG/M metagenome (GOLD analysis project Ga0306924, IMG submission 203756) | Lab enrichment of tropical soil microbial communities from Luquillo Experimental Forest, Puerto Rico - statanox.12C.anox.44.000.111 (v2)... | ecosystem: Environmental > Terrestrial >... | reverse complement strand
ATAATTGCACCTGAGACATTCAAGAACTGGTGTTGATCGCGGTCATTGCCGCGAGCGCCGATTTGCTGCGACATGGTTTCTTCAGTTGACGGGCTTGCCGGTGCCGCTGCGGTTGGTTCGTCAGGTGCCGCCGCAGCGTCGCGAAGTTGCGTCAGGCTAGGGCGTGGGCCTGACTATTCCACCACCAGTATTACTCCTCACCGACAAGGTGATCGAATAGGATTTTTGCTGCAGCGCACTTTGTCCGCTTTTGGCACAAAGCGGACATCGGAACTTTGATGAACCATGTCTGCTTTCGGGGGATCATGTCACCTGCTACCGCAGGAACACGCAGGAGCTTGCAAAAGCACTATAAAACGGCTATTTCTCGTCCACGTCATCTGACGGATAGAGGCACGAGGACGCACCGGGTAGCACTGGGTAGCTACCCATACGCTACCCAAACGGCGGTGCGACGGAGACAGCAGAGGAAGGCCGTGAAATTGAGCAATCGGAACGTGGCCGCGCTGGTTCGGCCGGCTAGCAAGGACGACGTCGTCATCTGGGATGATGATCTGCCGGGGTTCGGCGTTCGGCTGCGCGGTGACAACCGGAGTTACCTGGTGCAGTACCGATGCGGCGTCCAGCAGCGGCGCGAAAGTCTCGGCGATGTCCGCAAGGTGAAGCTAGAGGATGCCCGCAAGGCTGCCCGTCAGCGTTTTGCGATGGCGCAACTCGGCCAAGACCCGGCGGCGGAGCGGGCCGCGGCCAAGATTAAAGCGGCCGCAAAGCGGTTGACCTTGGGCGTCGTCGCCGAGCGCTATCTCGAGGCTAAGGAGGCCGGTCTGCGGCCGAGCACCTATCGCGAGGCGAAGCGCTATTTCACCGTGCACTGGCGGTCTTTTTCGGATCGGCCGATTGCAACAATCCGGCGGGCCGATGTGGCAGCCGGCTTGCAGGACATCAGCAAGACGCACGGTCCCGTCGCGGCGGGACGGGCGCGCGCCAATTTGTCGGCGTTGTACAGCTGGTCGATGCGGGAAGCGCTGTGCGATGCCAATCCGGTCATCGCTACCAATGACCCGGCCGCCGGCCGCCGCTCCCGTGCGCGCGTGCTTGCCGAGGGCGAGCTCGCCACCATCTGGCGCGCCTGTCAGGACGACGACTTTGGCCGCATCGTCAAACTGCTGATGCTGACGGGATGCCGGCGTTCGGAAGTCGGCGAGCTTAAATGGCACGAGGTCGATTTTGACCGCGGCACCATGACCATCGCCAGTACCCGGACCAAAAATCATCGCGTTTTAACACTGACGCTGCCGCAAATCGCTGTCGCTTTGCTGCGCTCAACCCCGCGACGCGATGGCAACGACAACGTTTTTGGCGGCGGCATTCCGGGCTTCACCGTCTGGTCGTATGCCACCGACCTGCTCAATGATCGAATCGCCGCCGCTGAAGGCAAACCGCTGAAACATTGGACCCTGCACGATCTCCGGCGCAGCGTAGCAACCCACATGGCGGAAATCGGTGTGCAGCCGCACATCATCGAGGCGGTGCTCAATCACGCCTCCGGCCACAAGGGCGGCGTGCATGGCATCTATAACTTAGCCGGCTACCCGCGCGAGATCGCCGCGGCATTGCTGCTTTGGGCCGAGCACCTGTCGGCGGTGATCGCGAGCCGCAAGCGCAAGGTGGTGCCGCTACGCAAGCCGGTACCCGCCTGATAAATTAATCAGCCGACCGGGACGGTGGAGACGTATCGGCCGGCCTAAACCCAAGCCAAGGACTGCGACCATGGCGAAGGATAGCGCTGAGCCTAACACACCTGCCATTCCGCAACCCGATTGGCTTTTCCTTAACGAAGCGGTCGAGCTCGTCGTTTCACTCACGGGATTTGATCCGGCGGCGGTGCAAACGGCATTAGGCCGCGCGCTCGAGGAAGGCCGGCTTCAGGATCGCCCCGCACAAATGGATCATTCAACTGTTCCAATCGCCTGGCACCGCTGGCTCAAGCAAGACCGAGTCAATTGGCGAACAGGTGAAGTGTATTTCCCATCGCGGCCCGGCTTTCGGGATCTAAAGATCATCAGCCCCCCGTCAATTCGACCACAGTTGCCCTGGCTGGGTGTGCGCGCCCTGTTCGGGATTACCAAAGGAGCGGCACCTGCGACTACCGCGACGACAGAACCGGCAACGGAACCGGCATTTATGATTATCGTAGCGACAGAACCGGCGGCGCCAGCGACTAGCGAGGCGCCGGCGCCTGCGACTACCGAGGCAATGGAGCCAGCACCTTCGCCGCTTATTGCGGCGGTTCGAATTCGCTTGGATAACGGTGACCGCCCCGGCGATACAGTGACGTGGGATAAATTCTGTTACGACATTCGTACCGACTGTGACGCCTTCACAGATCCTAAAAAGGAAAAATTCAAGCGTGGATTTTCCGACGACACCATTCAGCGCGCCGTACAGCGCGAGTCGGTGAAGCGTCAGGTCTGACGACGCGGCGTTTGCGGTATTTGGGGTATCGTTGGCGGTATTGTTTGCGGTAAATGCGGTATCGTTTGCGGTAAATGCCCTTCTAGTCATTTCTCATTTTCAGATGTTTGTTCTGCAGCACGGTGCGCGGCAATGCGCCCGTCTGCGGAGCTCCGATCAATGACCACCATCAGACCTGAAGTCACTGGCCGCCGCCACGGTGATGCCGATTTACTGAAATGGCCAGTCGAGCTCCTGCGGATTGTAAAGCCCGAAGAGGCTGAGCGCCTTTCGTCGCTCAGCTGGGACACCATCATGCGCGAGCATAGCGACAAGATTGTGCAGCTAAGCGATCGCCGTGTCGGCATGAGGGTCGGTCACTGCCTGATGCTTCCTGAAGGCTGAAAGCTTCCGCCGGGTGTGCCCGCCCCGGCGGTTCACCAAGGGCACAACACACCGAGACCCGGCGCCGCCTTTGGACGGAATGGCGCCGGGACCTCGGACCGAAGACAGCAAGGAGGTTTAACTATGCTGTTATTTAAGTCTCGGACCCAAAAGTCAAGCTGTGACGCCGCGCGCGTCAAACTCGAGGCGCTTACCGAGGAAGTCGAAGCGCTGCGGAGCCAGGTCGATATCCTCGACGACGAGCAGCAGAACATAGTCCGTCATCAGGACGTGTTGCACGCGCAGCTCAACGACCTCGAGAACATAATCTTCGATCTTGGGGCCAAGGAAAGCAGCTTTCCCGTCTACATCGATCCTAACAGAGCGAATTAGGAGCAAAGGGCGCCCCGATCGGCACGAATGCCGGTCGGCCATCTTTTTGGAGAGAGAGAGATGACAACCACACCCGCCACCACCGGCCGCGCTCATCTCGAGGCGTTCTTCTCGCGCGTCAATCCCCACCGCGGTCGAGTGATCTTTTGCGTCGACGCAACAGCAAGCCGACAAGAAGGCTGGGACACCGCCTCGCATCTCCAAGCGCAGATGTTCGAAACCGTCGCCACGGTTGGCGAACTCGAGGTGGAACTTGTTTATTTCAGGGGTTACGACGAATGCATCGCATCGGGATGGAAATCCGACGCCCAGTCGCTCGCCGCGGCGATGACGGGCGTGGTCTGCGCAAGTGGGCATACACAAATCGGCAAGGTGTTAAACCACGCCGCCCGGGAGCATGCGCATGAGCCGATCAACGCGCTGATTATTGTTTCGGATTCCTGCGAGGAAACGCCGGCTGATCTGTACGTCGCAGCGCGCGAACTCAGCGCGCCGGTCTTTATGTTTCAGGAAGGCAACGATCCGCATATCGCCGAGATCTATGCCGAAATTGCCAAACTCACCGGCGGCGCGCACTGCGCATTTGACGCCACTGCGGCACAGCACCTGGCGGATTTGCTGAAAGCTGTCGCTGCTTTTGCCGCCGGCGGAATCCGAGCCTTGGCCGACCAGAAGACCGCGGCGGCGCGGTTGTTGCTCACTCAGATCAAAAGGTAGGCGTCATGCAGATCATCAGCGCCGACGAACGCTTGCGCGAAATCCGCGGTGCCAAGGTTTTGCTGCAGGGGCGAACTGGCATTGGCAAGACCTGGCAAGCGCGCACGCTCGATCCCGAACGAACCTTATTCATCGATTGCGAGGCCGGCGATTTATCCATCCTCGATTGGCCCGCGCCGACCATTCGGATCGATGATTGGCCGGATGCTCGGGATCTGGCGTGTCGAATCGGCGGACCCAATAAAAGCTTCCCGCCGACCGCCTGCTATTCACCGGCGCATTTCGAGGCGATTGGCGGCTATCTCGAAAATCTCGATCAGTATCAGAACATTTTCGTCGATAGCCTGACGGCGATCTCGCGACTGTCATTTCGTTGGGCCGAACAGCAACCAGAATCGTATAGCGAGCGCAGCGGTCGCAAAGACTTAAGAGGTACCTATGGTTTGCATGGTCGCGAGATGGTGCTGTGGCTGAATCAGTTGCAGCACGCGCGCGCCAAGAACGTGATCTTCGTCGGCATTCTCGAACGTGTCGTCGACGAGCTCAAGCATGTCGAGTGGCAATTACAGGCCGAGGGCAGCAAGACGTCGCGCGAGTTGCCTGGCATCATCGACGAGATCATCACTTACGAATTTCTCAATTTTAACGACAACCAGCCGCCGCTGCGGGGCTTTGTCTGCAGCAATCCTAATCAATGGGGCTATCCGGCGAAAGATCGTTCGGGACGGCTCGAGCCAATCGAAGAGCCGAATCTCGGCAGGTTACTCAGCAAACTCACCAATCAGCATGATCCCAACCCGAAAGGAGAAAACCCATGACTGATACAGCGGCGAATACCAACTTTGACTTTAATGCCGATGGCGAAGCGCGCAGCTTCGACGTCATTCCGGCGGGCACAGTGGTCGTCTTGCAAATGACGATTCGCCGCGGCGGCGCTGGCGATGATGGTTGGCTCAAGCGTGCCACCACCGACAAGGGCGATTCCGAATATCTCGACTGCGAATTTACAGTCGTCAGCCCCGAGCAATATGCCAAGAAAAAACTTTGGCAACCGTACATCATACACGGCACGACAGACGGGCACGCTGAAGCCGGCAGAATTTCGCGCGAAGCCCTGAAGGCGATCTTGGAAAGCGCGCGCGGAACCAAGCCGGACGATACCAGCAAGACGGCACAGAACGCCCGCAAGGTCTCGGGCTGGGCGGATTTTGATCAGCTGCGCTTTGTCGCCCGCCTTGGTGTACGACCGCCGCAAGGTATCCATCCAGCCAAAAATACCATTCTCCAAGTCATCACGCCGAAATCGGCGGATTGGCAGCGACACAAGCCGGAACAGATTAGCGTCAAAACTTCGAATAGTGCGGCGCCGGCAGCGTCAACAACGTCGCCGCCGGCAGGTGCGATCGGACGGCCGCAGTGGGGACGGTGATCGTGGGCGAGATCTCAAAAAAGGAAAACGAGTGGCAAGATAAAGCCACCGCGGCTGCGATCGCCGCTGTGCGCAAGATCGCGCTTAACAGCACCGGCCTGCCGCCGATGACGCCGGTCGGCAGGCTCACTGACCTGCAATGGGGCTGGCTCATCACCGCGGCGATCTTTGGTTGGATTCAGACCCGCTGCGAGCAGGCGATCGAGGAGGGACTGGATCACGAGCAAGTCGTTCGCGCCATTGGGCTCAATCCGTCCCCTGGTGACGTTGCCGTTGTCACATCGATTTTGCCGCCGCTGGCCGACCAGCCCGGTATCGACTGGACGCTGCCGCTCAAGGGTTGGCCAAAAGATCTCATGGTGAATTTCCTGCTGCTAGCGTGGCGATTGATTAGCGCGGCGGAAATCGCACGGGATCAGGGCGCCGGCAAGAAGATCTTGCAGAAATCAGAACTCGCGGAGTCCAATAATCCGATCCCTTTCACCCTGTGAGGTTCGTGATGACGCTCGAGCCATTGCCGGGAGTGGACGGCATCAGAGCGCTGCGCTGGGTGCTGAAGGGATTGCTGCGGCAACACGGCATGCGATGCGTGGGCTTGTATGAGGAAAAAGAATGAGCACCGTGCTGGATTTCAATCGCTCGAACCTGTCAGATCGACCGATCAATCAGCTGATCAACGATTTGATCGAGCACGCCGAGCCACCGAGCGAGAATCATCGCCAGTATTTGGGCGCTAGCGCGATTGGCTCAGAATGTTTACGCCAAATTCAATATTCCTGGATGGTGGATCCGATCTTTCCAGTACGCACCAAGACTATTTTTTTGCGCGGGCATTTCTTCGAAGACCAGATGCGGCGATGTCTAGTTGCCGCCGGATTTAGATTCGCACCACCAGTGCGACTGAGATTCGAAACCGCCGGTGGATTATTCCGCGGTCATGCCGATGGAATCCTCATTGCCGGGCCGCAGCTACCGGCGCTGCGATTCCCGTGCCTATGGGAGCACAAATGCCTCAAAGACAAGGGCTGGAAAGCTGTCGAGCGCAACGGCCTGACCGGGCTGTATACATCCTATGCCGGACAGGTTGCGATCTACCAAAATTATCTCGACGTCATCGATCATCCGGCGCTGTTCAGCGTCACAAACGCGGACACGTGCGAGCGACTGCACTTTTTGGTCCCATTCGACGCGCAGCTGGCGCAGGCAATGAGCGACCGCGCTGTCGCCGTGATCAAGGCGACCAAAGCCGGCGAACTGTTGCCGCGCATTACTGATGATCCAAGCGATTGGCGCTGCAAGATGTGCGGCCATCGCGATAGGTGCTGGCGATGCTGATGACGCAAATATATCAGCGCAATGTTGCCCAGCACGGCGATGCCCTGACGCTGCTGCAATCGCTGCCCAGTAGCTGTACGCCGCTGGGGTTCTTCGACCCGCAGCATCGCGACAATCTGGACAAGCTTAAGTACGGCAATGAGGGCGCGCGCCAGCGCCAGCGCTGCAAGCTGCCGCAGATGTCAAGCGAGTATATCGAAGCGTGTTGCCGCGAGATGGCGCGCGTGCTGATGCCGTCCGGTTATCTGATGCGGTGGCAAAACACGTTTCAGGTCTGCGAAGGCGTTCATTTACGCCTTCGTTACGTCCTGCAATGCGTCGACATGATTGCATGGGACAATCTTCGCATCAGCAACGGCTGTCGGGCACGACGCCGTGGCGACTATGTGGTGGCGCTACAAAAGGAACCGATTGTCGGTAGAGCCACCTGGCGAACGCGGCCGACGATACCCGATCGCTGGCCCGAGAAAGTCGACCGCAAGCTGCATCCACACATCAAACCCGTTGGGCTCATCAGCGCATTGATCGAGGCAATCACGTCTCCGGGCGATCTGGTGGTCGATCCGGCCGCCGGCAGCTTCGTCGTCATGCGCGCCGCTCATCGACTCGGCTGCGACTTCATTGGCTGTGATCTGGCCTATGCCCAAGAGAATGGCGATGAGCACACTCAATGAGCCGATCGCCAAGCGTATTGCCAAGCTGTTGCGCCTGCTGGCGTCACCACACAACGGCGAGCGCGCCAATGCTGTGACGATGATGCAGCGGACTCTGGCCGCGGAGCGACTGAGCTTTAACGATATCGCCATCGTCATCGAGAATCATCAGGGCGAGATCGAGGAAAGAAAATATTCCGACGCCGACGCCGAGATTATCTTCGCCACGGGCGTCGAGAAGGGGCGCAAGCAAGAGATCCGCAAGGAACAGGCGCCGCCGGAATTCTATGACGTTGAAGGCCAGCCGCGCTGGCAGGAAATCGCATTGTTCTGTCAGAACAACATCGCGCGACTGCGCAGCGAGTGGGAACGCACCTTCATCAACGACATGGCCGGCAACACGCTATGGCGAGATCCAACGCCAAAGCAGGCCAAGCATCTGTTGGCAATCTTCGTAAAATTAGGTGGTAAGTATGCCCGCGAAACCGCAAACCCATGCCGCGGATCTTAGTAACTTGCCGAAGGCGCTGCAGCCGCTTACCGAAGAGCCCCGCTGGGTGGTGTGGCCATGGCAATTGCGCAAATCAAAATGGACCAAGCCGCCGCGCCAGGCGCGCAACCCGCACTGCAATGCGCGCTCAAATGATCCGACAACCTGGGCCAGCTATAGCGACGCCGTGGCCGCAGTGCTGGCCGGCCAGGCTGACGGTATCGGCTATATGCTGCAGAGCGCCACGATTGCCGCCGCCGATCTGGATCACGCGCGGGACGCGCAAACCGGCGAACTGGCCGACTGGGCCGAGCAGCTCTGTGCCGAAGCGGATGATCTTGGGTTGTACCGCGAGATCACCGTCTCCGGCTGCGGCTTGCGCTTTATCGGCCGGTCACAAGGCGGCGAGCTGCATCGCAAATTCATGCTTAACCGCAACAACGGCGCCGCGCTCGAGCTCTATCGCGACACCGCGCGTTACATCACCATTTCCGGACTGCAGGAAGGATCCTGCGAAGAGCTCGGACCGATCGATGATTATCTCGATAGCCTACTGACGCGATTCGATGGCAATGGCGGCACAAATTTCAACTTTAATACTGCCGGGCCGCAGCGCGATTATTATCGCGAGATCATTGAAAATGGCGCGCCGGAAGGCGAGCGCAGCGAGAAATTCCAGGAAGCGGTTTGGCACCTGGCCAGCACCGGCTACAGCATCGAGCAGATCGTCGATGAGCTAGCGAGATTCCCGAACGGCATCAGTTTCAAATATTCCAACCGTCTGCTGGCCGAAGTCAGCCGCTCATTCGGTAAATGGCAGAACCAGCGTCGTAGTAGCGTCAGCAGATCGCCGGCACCAGCGACCACGCCATGGCCGCAGATCCGCATCATATCCGGCGAGATCCCGCGGGTCGTCAACGAAGCCGAAGACGCGCTGTTACTGCTGGGCCGCGAGATCTACCAGCGCGGCGGCCTGGTGGTGCGGCCGGTATTGACGACGTTCAAGGCCAGCAAGCAGCGCGATATTTTAGGTTGGCACCTGGTGCCGTTGTCGCGGCCTTATCTGGTTGATGCGCTGACCTGCGCCGCGCAATTCAGCAAATACAGTGGCCGCTCGAAAAAATGGGTCCCCACCGACGCACCAGACAAGGTCGCCGAGATCTATCTGGCCCGGCGCGGCGGCTGGAGACTGCCGGTGCTGGGCGGCATCGTCTACACGCCGTTTTTGCGGGCCGATGGCTCGATCTGCGAACAGCCCGGCTACGACAGCCAAAGCGGCTTGCTGTTCAAGCCCGACAATCAGAGTTTCCCGCCGATCTCGCAGCAGCCAAACCAGGCCGACGCGCTGGCGGCGCTCGGTGTGCTCGAGCAGCTGATCCAGACGTTTCCATTTGTGGCGGAAGCCGATGGCGCGGTGGCGCTGTCGGCGCTGCTGACGATTCTCGATCGGCGCTCCATGATCGCGGCGCCGATGCACGCCTTTACCTCGCCCACAGCGGGCACCGGCAAAAGCCTGCTGGTGGATCTTGCCGCTATATTAGCCACCGGTCGGCCGATGCCCGTGATCTCACAGGGACGCTCCGAGGAAGAGCTGGAGAAGCGTTTAGGGGCGGCGTTGCTCGCCGGTGATACGGCAATTTCGCTGGATAATTGCGATCGCACTCTGGAAGGCGTCTTTCTGTGCCAGGTATTGACGCAGCCGCAACTGAATATTCGAGTATTGGGGTTGAGCAAAAACGTCGAGACGCCGGTCAACGCCACGATCTTCGCCACCGGTAATAATCTGACGATCGGCGGGGATCTCGTTCGCCGGGCGCTACTGTGCTCGATGGACGCCGCCTGCGAGCGTCCTGAATTACGCGTGTTCAACGTCAATGCCATCGAGATCGCCCAAGCCAGACGCGGCGAGCTGGTGGCCGCGGCGCTCACTGTGCTACGGGCTTGGCACGTGGTGGCGCCAGGCAATTCGCTAGGACTGTCACCGTTCGGATCTTTCGAGGAATGGTCGCGGCGGATCCGCGAGCCGCTGGTGTGGCTCGGCAAGGTCGATCCCTGCGAGACGCTGATCGAGGTCCGCAACAGCGATCCTCATCGGGATGCACTGGTGGCGGTAATCATGCAATGGGAAAAACACTTTGGTGTTAACAGCTCACATACGGTTCAAGAAATCATCGAGCGGGCGGTGAATTCACCAAGCTTCTATACGGCGCTGATCAACGTCGCTGCATCGCGGAGTGGACAGACCGTCAGTAATGTCAATTTAGGACGCTGGTTAAAGCGCGTTCAGGGCAAAATCGTTAATGGTCTCACGTTGTTACAAAGCGGAAACGCTTTCGGCTATCCACAATGGAAGCTTATTCAACGTTGAGCCAACGTTGGGGATGATGGGGGATATTTGGTTGAATCGCCTTACCCCCTAGTAAATGTCACCCCTGCCATTCGCTACGCATTGAACAGAAATAGGTTCAAATCCCCAACGATCCCCAACGCAGATCCGCCATTGGTTCGCGGAATCGCGGAAAAATTCCCGCTGTAATCGGGATAGATCAGGTTTAGAAAATCTCCGTCAGATCGGCATTACTGGCGCCAAACCAGGGTTAGATTTGTCGTGGTGTGGTTATTGCCGGAGCCAAAGTTAGCCCTACACAACCGCCGTTTGACTGTTGCTAGCTGTCCCTAAAGGGCCCATATTAGGGACAGTAGGTCGAGGAAATGGGCTAAAATCAATGAGAAAACGGCATCTAGCGCTGGTCACGCCAAGCACTGTTTATGGGACAGTTGACCCGTCGAAGGGTCCGCCCCGGCGCCGGCCCAATGCCGAGGTCCGCAGCCGCGAGTACCTCACCCAAGCCGAGGTCGAGCGGCTGATCGAGGCCGCCGGCGATAATCGCAACGGTCATCGCGACGCGACCATGGTGCTTGTTGCGTATAGGCATGGGCTGCGCGCCATCGAGTTGGTGGCGCTGCGTTGGCACGCCGTCGATTTCAATCACAGTCGCCTGCATGTCAGTCGGGCTAAAAACGGCTCGCCATCGGTGCATCCGCTGTCGGGTCGCGAGTTGCGCGCACTGCGTCGGCTGCAGCGCGAGCAAGAGCCGAAATCGTCGTTCGTCTTTACATCCGAGCGCGGTGCACCTTTCAGCATTGCCGGTTGGCGCAAGATGGTGATGAGACTGGGCAGGGCAGCCAAGTTCGACGTCGCGATTCACCCACACATGTTGCGCCACGCCTGCGGATACAAACTGGCGAACGATGGCGTTGATACGCGATCGCTGCAAGCTTACCTCGGGCATAAGAACATTCAGCACACTGTGCGTTACACCGAGCTGGCGCCGACGCGGTTCAAGGATTTCTGGCGCGATTGAGGTGAGAAGGAAATGACGGTGGTCGACCTGAAAGTCCCAAAACGCGCTAGGCGCGGCTTGCCACTGGAGCAGGCGACCGATGCCGCCAAATTTTACAATCGTGTGGTGCGCGACATCGTTGCTGATTTAGGTGGACGCCGGGAGCTCACGCGCATCGAAGGTGAATTGATTGGCGCCTTTGCCGGCGGCGCCACGGTTCTGCGTTACCTCAATCGGCAGGTGGCGTTGGGTGAAATTGCCGAAGTCAATTTGTCGGATTTTTCCACCATAAGCTCGACCTTGCTGCGCATCGGTTGCCGGCTTGGCCTGTCGCGGCGCCAGCTCGACGTGACGCAGTCGCTCGCTCAAATCCAGGCTGAGCATAACGCCCATAACGCTGACAATGATTGTGAGGGCGCTGATGGTTGAGCTCGATCATGCGCTGTTCGATCGTCGTCTGCTCGGCGGGGGCTTTGGCGATCTCAGCACTTGGCGCACGTGGTTCACGGTTTTAAAAGCGGCGTTTGGTCGACCGCTTAATTCGCGCGAGCGTGATGTCTTTGCCAGCGTTGCAGGGCCCCGCGCTGTCCCGACAAAGCGCGTGCGTGAATTGTGGGCCGTTGCTGGTCGCAGAAGCGGCAAGTCGAGGATTGCCGCGGCCATTGCGGTTTACTTGGCGTTGTTTGTAAAACATCGGCTGGCGCGCGGCGAAGTTGGAATGTGCCTCGTGTTGGCCGGCAGTCGCGATCAAAGTAGGTCGGTTTTTTCTTACGTGCGCGGTCTGCTCGAGAGTGCGCCGGCGTTGCGTGCTGAGATCGTCAACGTCTCGCGCTATGAGATCGAACTAGAAAACGGCATCGTCATTGCGGTGCATTCCAACAGCTTCCGCACCGTGCGCGGTCGCACCCTGGTCGCCGCGATCTTCGACGAGACTGCGTTCTGGCGCGATGAGACATCGGCGCTTCCCGACGTTGAAACCTATCGCGCGGTGCTGCCATCGCTGGCGACGACCGACGGCATGTTGATCGGAATCTCGACGCCGTATCGAAAGCTCGGACTGCTGTATCAGAAGCATCGCGATCATTTCGGTCAGGACGGCGACGATGTTCTGGTCGTGCAGGGTCGCAGTCAGGCTTTTAATCCGACGCTCACCGACAGCGTGATCGCGGCGCAGCGGACCGCTGATCCGGCCGGCGCGGTGTCGGAATGGGATGCGCAATTCCGCGCTGACGTCAGTTCATGGCTGGACGACGCCAGTATTGATCGTGCGATCGAGCGCGGCCGGCCGCTCGAATTACCGCCGCAACAGGGCATCGTCTACAAGGCCTTTACCGACGCGTCCGGCGGTGTCGGCGCCGACAGCTACACGCTTAGTATCGCGCACAAGGAAAAAGATCTTTGCATCACCGATCTGGTGCGCGGCACGGCGGGCAAATTCGACCCGCACCAAGTGACGCGCGACTATGCGGCGCTGTGCCGAGAATACCATGTCAGCGAAATCGTCGGTGACGCCTATGCGGCGCAGTGGGTTGCCGGCACGTGGCGCGAGACCGGCATCAATTATCGCCGCAGCACGCTGGTCAAATCCGAGATCTTTCGCGAGGCTGAGGCATTGTTTACTCGCGGCCTCGTTCGCCTGCCCGATCATGCCAAGCTGCTGCGCGAATTGCGGCTGCTCGAGCGGATCACCCATCGTTCTGGCAAGGATCAGGTCACCCATCCGAAGGGCGGCCGCGATGATTTTGCCAATGCGGTGTGCGGCGCGCTGTATCTGGTCGGGCGCATTCCCGCGGTGGTCGAGCCGCCGCTCGTCGAGCCAGCATTTTACTCACGACAAATGGGATGGATCGGCAGCGGCGCAGCCAACACGGCCGGTAAATCGGCGACGCAGCTATTTTACGAAAACGGCGGCTACGGCGGCGGCTCATACTGGCCCGGCAGCGGCCCGCGCGAATGGTAAGGAAAGGTTCGGCTGAGCAAAGCGAACCGCAGTAAAAAACAGTCGCTTTACCCCCAAAAGCGGACATGGATCAGTCGGGCTGTGATGTCCGCTTTGTGCCACAACCGGACTAAGTGCGGCGCAGCAAATTGTGCCACCTTGTCGGCAACCAATAGAAAAACACGAGATATCGTTGAGCCCAAGCAGACGAGTGCCGCGCCGCGGCGCAGTCTGGTATCGTGGTACCAGCCGCGGGGCTCGCCAGGAGAAAACCAATGACTGATTATCCACTCGCTCGCCGGACGCTCATCACTAGCGCAAGTCTGAGCATCGGTGCAGGACTTGCCTCGGCGATTGCACCATTACGCCCCCAAGTAGCAGCGGCAGAGCCGGCGCCAGTCGATATTTGGAGCAGTGAATATTGGGCACACAAGGGTGAGGTGAAGCTCAATCTTTGGCGCAAACGCCTTGGCGCGCCGAGACCGGATGAACCACCGCTGCCGGTCCTATTCCTCGTGCATGGCTCATCCTTATCCGCGCGCTCGTCCTATGACCTTGTTGTGCCGGGTAACGACCAATATTCATTGATGAATGCATTTGCCCGCGCCGGCTATGACGTATGGACTATGGACCACGACGGTTATGGCTATTCGGGCGGTTCGGGGAATAACTCGGACATCGCTAGCGGCGTCGAGGACCTCAAGGCAGCGCTTCCGCTGGTTGAGCGGGAGACCGGTCGGCAAAAGCTGAACTTCTTCGGCACGTCGTCTGGCGGCATTCGCGCCGCCGCTTACGCGCAGGCACGGCCGGAGCGTATCGAACGACTTATTCTCTCTGCCTTCACCTATAAGGGTAATGGCGCCGCGGAAATCGCGCGTCGGCAACAGCGTATCGCCGAGCTGCGCGCCAACCCGCGGCGCAAGCGTGACGCAGCGATGATTCGCTCGATCTTCACGCGCGACGGTCATGCGTCGGCCTACGATCCGGCTGTGGCGGAGGCGATTATCGCAGCAGAGATGAAGTTCGGTGATACGATCCCGAGTGGCACCTATCTCGATATGGCGGCGAACCTACCGATCGTCGATCCGACTAAAGTGATGTCGCCGGTGTTGATGACGCGCGGCGAATGGGACGGCAACTCGACCAACGACGACCTGCTCGACTTCTTCCGCCAGCTCCCGAATGGCGATCGTCAGTTCGTGATCTTGCCGCAGACGCCGCACGCTGCCGATTTCAGCAACAATCGACACCTGCTCTGGTACGCGATGCAGAATTTTCTCGCCGAGCCGGTGCTGGCCGCGGCGGGAAATTAGTGAAAGGTGCTCAGCACAAAAGGCCCGCGGTGCACCACACACCAGAGAAACAAAGGGGGTTAACAATGGCAAAACATTCATTCCCGTTATTGCTGACTGCTGCCCTGATCTGCGCGACGCTCCCGGCCGCGAGCCAGGAACTGCCCGAGGGCAATGGCAAGGATCTGGTCGCGGCCGATTGCAATAGTTGCCACACCTTCTTCAGCCGCGTCGGCAACGGCTACGACACGAATGGCTGGCACACTGTCCTGCGCATGATGATCAACCAGGGCGTCCCAGTACCGAACGATCAGTTGCCGACGATGACGGCCTACTTGATCAA
>Ga0306924_10003685_pt1 | contig 14774 bp, 24 predicted proteins | sample sta12Can44000111_FD_203756 | JGI IMG/M metagenome (GOLD analysis project Ga0306924, IMG submission 203756) | Lab enrichment of tropical soil microbial communities from Luquillo Experimental Forest, Puerto Rico - statanox.12C.anox.44.000.111 (v2)... | ecosystem: Environmental > Terrestrial >... | reverse complement strand
GATCGACATTTGGCGCGCGGCGCAGCTAATGCTCAAGCGCTACGGCGAGCAAGCACTCGAGGAGAGCGCTGCCCGAGTTAATGAGCTCGCTCTTGCCGGCGATGATGATGGGGCGGCGACGTGGCGGCGTATAATGGCGGCCGTCACCCAACTCGCCAACGCCACGCCCCAGGGACTATTGCACTGATCGATGACATCCGCCAGGGCCCCTCGTTCCTGTATCGGTATCCTTGCGCGCAGGCGCTCTTATCGGATTCTAAACAATTACGCGTGACCTTTTGCCCGCCAGTCGGCACCCTCAGCGTATCGATCGGCAAACCACGGAATGACCACCGTGGCCAGCGCCCATGCAGCCGCGAGCGTCACGACGATCCCAGATGTGGCGGGCATAGTTCCGCTCGTTCGATGCGCAACTCAGACGATGCGCGTTGCCGAAGGCATTCACCGCCGGAGCGCGATAAGCGGAACGAATCGCCAGCTGGCCAAATGTCGCTTGCAAGGGCTCCAGCAGTTGTTCGCAAAGGCGCCGCCCCGCCGCGATCGCCAATGCGGGATCATCGGGAATATTCGGAATCCCGTGCAGATCCCCGATCTCGCTGTGCAAGAAATCGCGCACGAAAAAGGATGAAGAGAGGCGCACGCGACCGAGCTGTTCGAGGCTGCGCACTGACATGGGCTTGCGCATCAGGAGTGAGCCTTAGATGGGTGACTGCGTGTCCAACAGCCCTTCCGCTTCAAAGGCGGGTTGCCCTGTCAGGTGGCCCTCCCTCTCGCGCTAGGAAGGCGCGCGGCGTGAGCACGTCGATGCCAATGGTGTTCTTGTGCGATAGAAGGTGGTTGTCGTTGGTGACAAGGACCGTTTGCGCCGCAACACTCAGCGCTGCGAATTTCCGATCCTCGGGATCCGAGACGAAGACGAAGCGCTCAGGATCGACGGGGCCAAAAAACTCCATCTCGGGCTCGAAAAGATCAGCAACGCTTTCCCAGTCGAGGTGCGGGATTTGGCGCAGGATCATCTCAGTCTCTCGGCGGGTTGGCTCGTTCCAGATCAGTTGAAAGCGGCCCTCCCGGACGGCTGCGAGGATACGCGCAGCTGCGCTTCTCGGGTTGAAGCCCGCCGCGACGAAGATGTTAGTATCGATTACGATCCGTTTCACGAGCGCCCTGTAGGAACCGTAGAAAGCCCCGCCCGTGGCATGTCAATCCACCGTGCACGATCTCACTCCTAAGACACCAACGCTTCCCGCCCGGCCATCATGCCGAAATCGATTACCAGCAGGCTGAGAGACCATTCGACCGGTCTTCCGAACTGGGTCAAGCCGCAGCTCTGCAAGTTGGTCGACACGCCTCCCCGTGGCCCGGAGTGGCTGCATGAGATCAAGTACGACGACTATCGCATGCACGCGCGCCTCGACCACGGCGGGGTCCAGCTGTTGACGCGCACAGGCTTGGACTGGACGCACAAATACCCGTCGATAGCCCGGGCCGTGTCCACTGTACCGGCCAAGCAGGCCTACCTCGACGGCGAGCTTTGCGGCGTTCGCCCGGACGGGAAGACGTCGTTCAGCCTGATCCAGACGGCGTCGGATGCGGGCAACGCCGATGCGCTGGTCTTCTTTCTGTTTGACCTTCTCTACCTCGATGGCGAGGTGATCAGCACTGCGCCGGCACGCGAGCGAAAGGAACGACTTCGAGATCTGCTGTCTCGTACGGACCCTTCGCTTCAATACAGCGATCACCAGATCGGACGGGGCCCCGAGTTCTACGCACGGGTCTGCGAGTTGTCGCTGGAAGGGATCATCTCCAAGCTCGCCGATGCTCCCTATTCGCCCGGGGATCGCGGCCTATGGGTCAAGGTCAAGTGTGAGAACCGCGAGGAGTTCGTGGTGATCGGCTGGACCGATCCCGAGGGCACGCGTCCATGGCTCGGGGCACTCAAGCTGGCGTATTACGACCGGAAGGGGCGGCTCGTGCATGCCGGTCGCGCCGGGGCAGGAATTGACCACGGGGAGCTCGGCCGACTGTGGCGTCGCCTACAACCGCTCGCCACGTCCGAGATGCCCCTCGATCAGGCTCCACCTCGGAGCAACCGGTTTGGTTCACTGCTGGTGCTGAGCTGTGTGCATTGGGTCCGGTCTGAGCTTGTTGTCGAGGTCAAATACCTGACATGGACCGACGACAACCTGCTTCGACAGGTGGTCTATCAAGGCTTACGGGAAGACAAGGATCCGAGGGAAGTAATTCGTCCGGTGCCAAACCGATTATCGCGGTGGCTACAATGCTCGCTGACCAGCTCCGAGCAGTGGGGCTTGGGATTTCACATGGGCGACGCCTTCACAGCTTGGCGGCCGGTTCGACGAACTCCTTCGCCATCTGGTCGAGCCGCGCGACCATCTCCTGTTCGGTTCCAGGCCTCCCCGGCAATAAGGCAATCTCCTCGACCCCCGCATCGCGATACCGCTTCAAATCGTCAGTCTTGATCGGGTTGGTGTACGGCGACACAGCGAGGTGGACATCGGAGCGCCTGCGGCCATTAGCCTTAAGCAGTTCTTCGATGCGTTTGATCTTAGCCGCTGCTTGATCGGGCAACAGGTTGAAGCCAATCCAACCGTCACCGTATTCGGCTATCCGCCGGAGCGCCGGACCGCTTTCGCCCCCGAACCAGATCGGCACGCCTTTCTCGCTGACCGGCTTGGGATAGCTTAGGACGTTGGTGAAATTGACGAACTCGCCCTGATGTGAGCTGCGCCGCTGAGTCCAAAGCTTGCGCATCACGTCGATGTATTCTCGTGTGCGCTGTGCGCGACGGTCGAATGAAATACCTAACGCCTGGAACTCTTCCGCCAGCCATCCGACGCCGACGCCAAATATGAACCGGCCGCCGCTGAGCCGATCGACAGTCGCCACGGTCTTGGCAAGCACCAGCGGATTGTGTTCCGGCACGAGGCAGATACCAGTTCCGAGCCGGATCTTGCTTGTGCAGGCCGCCGCGTATGCCAGGGTCGTGAAGGGATCAGCGATCGGGGTGTCTGGCGGCGCTGGGAATTTTCCGCTCGAATAGGGGTACTTCGACGCATATTCCTCTAGCAACACGACGTGCTCTGGCGCCCAAATGGTAGAGAAACCAAGACGCTCAGCGGTGGTGGCGATCGTCCTCACCAACTCGGCACTCACTGTCGGCCCAATACCAACACCAAAATATCCGACTTCCATGGCTTCCTCCGTTGTGGTTACGGCCGACGGGCGGGCTCTTAGATCAATTTTGAGCCGCAGCCAACGCCTGGTTCAAGACCATCGCAAGCCGCACCCTGCCCGACTAAGCTGAAGCGCGACATCCCGCTCAGCTTGCTCCCCGTACACCGACGGCAGTGAGTATGTGCCGTGGTCGCCGGGTGGCGTAAGCAGGCCGTAAGCGTCGCGTCGCGCGAGCGCGAAGGCCTCCATGGCCCAATCCGCCGGTGTGCCGCTCGACCACGCCTGCCGTTGCTCTTCTGAAATCTGTCCGATCAGGCGGCCTGCGACTTGGCGCGGGTCAGTCCCTAGCCGGTCGACGAACTCGACATCCCAATAGTGGTGAAGGTTGCCGGGGTTCAGCCCTGCCCCGGCGACGAACTTCTTGTTGCCCCGGCGTCGTGGTCATCGGCGGCGTGGAGCGGCTGGTGCAGGTCGCCGACGAAGTGCAGCAGGAACTTGAGCGCCAGGAGCCGCTCGGACGCACCCGTGGCCGGGTTGCTGAGCTCGGCCGTGAATTGATCGATCTTGTCGACCACGCAGGCCGGTGGCGGCCCTTGGGAGGCCGGGACCCCGGCGGGGAGCGGCGGATGGTCGAAACAGGCTGAGGCAAGATCCGGTTGCGCGAGTTCGATGTCCACAAAGTGCCACCGCCATGTCGCTTCGTACCGAATCTTGGTGGTGTCGCGGTCGCTGTCACGATACTTGTCCGCCCAGGTGTTTCCGGTCGCTAGGCGACACCTGGGCCGACACCACCACATCACACGGGCGGCTAATGCTGACCGTCCTGGGCGGCCTCGCAGAGTTCGAGCGTGACCTAATCCGTGCGCGCACGGGAGAAGGCAGAGAGCGGGCGAAAGCGCGGGGAGTGAAGATTGGGCGCAAGCCTAAGCTCACCCCACACCAGCAAGCGGAAGCGATCAAGCGCCGCGATGCGGGCGAGCCGATGCGCGACATCGGCAAAAGCTTCAACGTCTCGCACAGCACGATTTCGCGGCTCACGGTATGACATGACGGACGTGCTGCAACTGCCGATGCGTTCGCTCCTGATCTTCATAGACGAGACCGGGGACGAGGATTTCAGCGACCCGAAAAATCCGACATTCGGCCGGGGGGGTTGCGGTGCCCTCATGCCTGAATACAAGAGACGAATTGCCAAGCCTTGGCGGCGGCGGGTCAAGCCGTACCTCCCCGAAAACCGACCCTCGGGAGGGTGAGATTGGACTCCATCCTGCACATTTTTGGACTCCCGACAACACAGCCGTAGCGCGAGTAGCAGTCGGAGGGACATCCGACACATTAATGGTGCGAATCATCCGCTTGGGTAGCCGTTCGGAGGGCGGCCTGAAGCCGCCCCGATGTACTCACACTCCCCAATCGTCCCGCTCTTAATTAGCCGAACAAGCTGGTTCCATTCGGCGTGCGATAGCTGCACGGTGTTCTCGGCCTCGCCGATGCGGACGCCCTGATCTGTGATTTCGACCTCGGGGCAATGCTCGCATTCCTCGCAGAGGATAAATTTGATCGGTTCCATGTTACAGACCTCCTCGACTGCCGACGGCCCCCCAAACAGTCGCTAGCACTTACAGACGTAAGAGCTATTTGTGACTCCAGACCTTCACGGCGGACAACACAAGTATAATGGCGAGCAGCGGCAAAAGCATGGCATTCGGCACGAGCCCGAGCAGGCGACCGGCGATGAAGCTGCCGAAGATCGAGCCGACCGCCATCACCAGCACAAACCGGCGGTTTTCACCAAGCACAACGAAGCTGCGATCTCGACTATAGCGGGCGAAACCAACCAGCATGGTCGGTAAGCTCACCGCGAGCGACAGACTCCCGGCCAGCTTAATATCCGCGCCGAACAACAGAATGAGCGTCGGAATCAGCAATTCGCCGCCTGCCACACCGAGCAACGCGGCGACGACACCGATCACCAGACCGGCAACAACCCCTGCCGCCATTTGCGCGGCACCGGTCAGCATGGCACCCGACGCCGCCGTGTCGTGACCAATTACCAAGACAACTGCGATCATCATGAGCAACACGGCAATGATGCGATAGAGCGTGTGCGATGCGAGCCGAGTTGCCCAACTTGCACCGAACCATGCGCCGAGCAGGCTACCGGCGAGCAGATTAACGATGATCGGCCAATGGGCGGCGACACTGGCGAAAGGGACAGCCGCCGCACGAAACGGTAGGGCAGAAGCGACGACGACGAGGCTCATCGCTTTGTTGAGGATTACCGCTTGCAGCGCCGCAAACCGAAACACACCGATCAGCAGCGGCAACCGAAATTCCGCTCCGCCCAAGCCGATCAGGCCCCCAAGCGCGCCGATCATCGCGCCGCCGCCGAAGGCCACCGGAGTGCTGCGTCCTGCGTCCCCGTCCGCGCGGATCAGCACCGACGCGGTTAGTCGATTGCTCATGGCCGGCTCGCGCTATGGCAACAGGGCTATAGCGCATGATAGCCGTTATGGCATATTTACCATAGCGAAATTTTTTAGACCTTCGGCCCGGCGTTGGGGCGTGCGCGCCGCCCGAGCGCGGTCAAATCATCAACCGCGTTTGTCGCAGCCCGGTCGAGGATGCGGTTGTAGCGTTCGAGAACTTCGGCACCGAACGGCGTCAGGCGTGCACCGCCGCCACCGGCTCCGCCCGGCGCGGCTGTCACGACCGGCTCAGTGAACGCTCGATTGATGCTGTCGAGCAGCACCCACGCCCTCTTATAAGACATGCCCATATCGCGTGCGGCTGCCGAGATCGAGCCGGTGTCCCGGATGCTTTCGAGCAGCTTGGCTTTACCGGGGCCGATCCGCGCCCCGGATTCGAAAACAATGCTGACCCTGACCCGCGCCATTCCTCACTTCGCCGGGCTGGATAGCGTGTCAATCAAGGGACACCCAGCGGATTTGCCTTCGTCGCATCGGCGGACAGCATCGCCCAGAACCCGCTCCATCGCTCTGAGGTCGGCGATCTTTGCACGAACATCCTCAAGGTGGTCCGCCGCAAGCTCACGGACCTCGGCGCACGCCTTGCGCCCATGTTCGGCAGAAAGTGCGAGCAGTGTACGGATTTCGTCGAGGCTGAATCCAAGTTCGCGCGCACGACGGATGAAGGTGAGCGTCCGGGTCTCTACCCCGCCGTAGACACGCCGCCCGCTACTCGTTCGCGGTGGATGGGGCATCATTTTGATGCGCTCGTAATAGCGGATCGTCTCGATATTGACCCCGGTGCGCCGGGACAGTTCGCCGATTGCCAGGGCAGCGGGTCCGGGTCCAGCGGAACGCATCGAATATCCCTTGATCCTGTAGCCGCTACAGGTTGTAGCACTCGCCACATGACCAGCCAAGCGGAAGACCGGGCGCGTCGCGCCCGACCCGAAGCGAACCGGGGAGCCGCCAATCTCGGTCAGAAGTTGCTTGCAACCGGCGGTGTTCTCGGAGCACTCGCAGCCTCTTCATGCTGTCTCGCGCCTCTCCTGCTGTTCGCCATCGGCATCGGTGGTGCTTGGATCGGCTACCTGACCCGGCTCGCGCCCTACCAGCCTTACTTCCTAGCCGTCGCGGCGGGCTGTGTCGGCTTTGGGTATTGGCTGCGCCACCGCTCGAAGAAGATTGCCTGCTCGGATGGCGAAATCTGCGCCCGACCCGTTCCCAACCGGACGGTCGCGATCGGCTTCGTCTTCGCAATCATTCTCATCGTCGCGGCGCTAGCGCTCGATTTGCTCGCACCGCTGTTCGTGTAGCCATGAGCCGTGAAGGAGAAAACCGTTATGACCAGGCTTATTGCCGACGCCCTCTTCGGCATCACCCTAATCGCCTCATCGACCGTTCACGCGGGCGCGAAGACTGTCACGCTCACGGTGCCCGGCATGTACTGCGCGGCCTGTCCGATCACCGTGAAATCGAGCCTCGAAGCGGTGACGGGCGTCGTCAAGGTGGTCGTCTCACTGGCCGACAAAACGGCGGTCGTGACGTTCGATGATACGAAGACCGCGCCCCCGGCGCTGATGACCGCAACGACAAATGCTGGCTATCCGTCCGCCATCAAGGGCTGACCCTATGAACGATCGCTCGCTCATTGCGACCGGTGGCGTCGCGGCGGTTCTGGCGGCGATCTGCTGTGCAACGCCACTCCTTGCTATCTTCTTGGGTGGGATCGGTCTCACGGCTTGGATAACCAGAGCCGATTTCGTCCTCCTGCCGGTGCTGCTCGTGGGAGTCGCCCTCGTCGGCCTGGGCCTGTATCGCCGTCATGCCGCCGCAGCATGCGCCAATACGAACACCGAGCGGCGGGACCGCACGTGATCCAGAATTACGATCTTGTCGTCATTGGGAGCGGCACGGCTGCTCAGGTTGCAAGTTCGCGCGTCCGAGCGGCGGGATGGTCGGTGGCGGTTATCGACCATCTCCCGTTCGGCGGCACCTGTGCTCTGCGCGGTTGCGATTCGACGAAGGTGCTCATCAGCGGCGTGGACGCCGTGGACATGGCTCGCCGAATGCGCGGGCGGGGCATCACGGGTGAGGCAGCGATTAGCTGGCCTGATCTGATCGCTTTCAAACGGACCTTCACTGATCCGGTCCCGGCAAATCACGAGCGGCGCTACGCTGAGCGCGGCATCGACGTCTTCCACGGGACAGCACGATTTACGGCACCGTCCACGATCGAAGTGCCGAGCGTCGCCTTTACCCTTCCGCCGATCGCCAGTGTCGGTTTGGGCGAGGCACAGGCGCTTGCGACGGGTTTGAGGTTCAGGGTCAATCGGCAGAAGGTGTCGAATTGGTATACGGCGCGCCGGGTTGCCGAGACGGTCTACGGATACAAAACACTGGTCGAAGGAGACAGCGGGCGCATCCTCGGCGCTCATCTGGTTGGTCCGCACGCTGACGTGGTAATCAATCTGTTTGCTCTGGCAATCCGAAACGGTCTCACAGCAGAGCAAATCAAACAAACGATCTTCGCCTATCCGACCGGTGCATCCGACATCGGCTACATGCTTCATAGGCTCAAAGGAGAACTTTACCGTGATCCTGGAATCGGTCATCACTTGCCCAAATTGCGGGGTGTCGAAAACCGAGACAATGCCGACTGATGCCTGCCAATTCTTTTACGACTGCACTGGTTGCGGAGAACTTCTGCAACCGAAACCCGGCGACTGTTGCGTATTCTGCTCCTATGGTTCTGACCCTTGCCCACCCATCCAGGCGGGCGAGACACCCACATGCCATCCAGCCTGACAGTAGAGATAAGGCCCGGCGTCTACCGGCCCGATTGGTCGCTGGTCACGAAACCAGCGGTGCGATCCGCGTTGATGGTTCGAGGCCGCATACGATCCGGTCTTGCCGAGGCATGGGGTCGGAAACTAACTCCAAGGGAGGATTTTACCTGGAAGACGGTCCTGGAGAGCTTTGCGAGCAATGGCCGACCACCCTCCGTCCAGGAAATCGCCGAGAAAATCGGTGTTCCCGATGACGAAGCTCGAACGCTCCTCGCTAATCTGCGGAGCCATGACCTACTCGGGCTGGATGAGTCGGCGACGACGATCACTTACGCCTATCCATTTGCCAACACCCCGACCGAACACCGAGTCCAGCTTCATCGTCGACTAGTTCATGCGGTGTGCGCCGTCGACGCTCTTGGCATCGCCGGAATGTTTGGAACGAATACGAGGATCGAATCGTGCTGTCGTGCCTGCGGCGGTCGGATCGAAGTCCGCACAGCACAAAACGGGAAGGCTTTGGGCCATTGTGGTCCAGCCGAAGCGTTCGTCTGGTATGATTTTGCGTATGCCCAGGCCGCAGCCGCATCTTGCTGCCCCGCCATCGCGTTCTTTTGCTCCAACGAGCATCTTGAACAATGGTTGCTCGCTCAAAGCCGCAAGCGAGTTGGCTCCCGATTGACCCTCAATGAAGGACTCGAACTAGCTCGCGCTCTGTTCGAGCCAGTGCTCGCGACGACGAGCCTGCGCTGAACTGCAAACCAGTTAAAGTTGGAGGCTGCGTTAAGGAACTTCGTGAATTCTCCAGAGTACTCCAGACGGATCGATTAATCCGGCGACCCGCACCCCCCAACTTTCCAGTTGCGGCGATCTCGTTTTCACGCCGTATCGAGTCGTTAGGTCGAGGGCAATAATGTGATCCCACCAGGAGTTCAGATCGGATACGAACAGGTGGATCACGAAGTTATCGGCCCACTCCCGTACATAATAGTTTTGCAGCAAGAACGAGCACGTACCCAAGGTCATCTCAGCGAGACGGTCAGTCAACAATCTGTGTTGAAACCCCAGATCGATATAGAATTGGAGACTGCGGTCAAACTCTTTTGCCGGAAGTGTCGGACGCACCGCCTTGATGGTCCGAGATAGGGCTTCTATGCTATTCGACATCTATGGACATCTTTCAGTTTTGCTGCCGCACCAGCGGATGCCTCAACAGAGCATGGAGAATGAGGGGAATCCCGATTGCGCCGGGCACCAGCCAGTAGGCGATTGTCGGCAAGTCTCGCCACAGCGGCAAGCTGTGGCCGTTATCCACGTAGAAGGCCGTCAGGAGCAGAATATACGAGAGGCCCATCGAGGTGATGTGCCATCCGACCCAACCACGCCAGCGGTGCCGGCGAGCCGTGCGACCGACACACGCAGTGCCAAAGGAAAGCATGCCGAGAATGAACAGATGATAGTCCTCGGCCCACCGCACGATCGAAAGTAGCGTCGCCGAGGCAAAAACCGCCGAGAGGCACCAGAAGTAGAGGGTTCCAAAGCGCGGATGACGACCCGGCTGCTTCTTGCTGAGCATCGTGAATACGCCCGCGATTACGGCCAAGGCCCCAGCCACGACGTGAAACCCGACAATCCCGAGAAACAGCGGAGAAACCGAGGGCACCTCGATCCCGGCCACGACGATTGCCTCACCGGCCACGGGTTCCCCACTTCACCAGCAGGTCATAAAAGTCGACCCCAAGCCAATTTCGAGATGGGCGGTGTCAAGAATCCATTCTCAGGATTTGTCCAGTGCTTCCAAAAATCCAGTGACGCGCGGCAACACGAGTTCGCTCCGCGTATAGGCATCGCAATGGCTGAGGCCGGGCAACGAGAAGAAGGTCACCTGGGGTATGTGTCGGCTGCACGCTTCGACCTCTGGGTAGAGGGGATCGATCTCGCCGGCATAAAGGCAGCACGGCATCAGCATCGTCGGGAGGATGTCGTCGAGGCCGGGCCGGTCCTGGGCGAGCGCCAGATATGCTTCGAGGTCAGCCGAGAGGAGTCGCTTCTTGCGCTCCGTGGACTCCGGGCCAAACATTTCCTCCATGCCCGCCACGAACGCTCCGCCGCCCTGCGCTATCCCCCTTTGAACCATCTCCCTGAGAGCGCCCATGCTGCGGGCATAGGGATGTTGTCCGCCAATCACCAGCGCCCGAACTCTTTCCTTGAAATATTTCGCAATCCCAAACCCGATCCACCCGCCCATTGAGTAACCCCAATAAACGGCCTTTGCGATGTCCAAAGCGTCCAGCACCGCGACAACATCCCCTACCCCTCGGTTCAGCACATACGCATCGGGATCGTGCGGCTTGTCGCTGGTCCCATGTCCTCGCGCATCTATGAGAACCAGCCGGTAGTCGGGTCTTAACGCTTCGTCATAGCCCGCTTCATACCAATCTATCACGCTTTCGCTGAAGCCATGTTGGAGCACCAGCGCGGGGCCTTCTCCCTCGACCTCGTAATGAATCCGTACACCTTCATTGCGGGCGTATGGCATCGCACTCTCCTTCGGAGAACTTCGCGAATTATGTCAGCCCGCCAGACCGAACTAAACCTCTTTATCGAAAGATGATTGATCTGCCTTTCCAATTCGCGTCGACCCCCGACGCAGGCCCCCCCCCCGCGTCAGATCTTGTCCACTACCGCAGAAAAGAACACAACCTCAACGTCGTCAGCACCATCGTCGTCGAGATGATGCCAAGCGCGGTCCCGGCGAGTCTCCCGGCGCGTCGGCAGTCGTCAAAGCTGCTTCTGAACGACTTCGAGATCGGATTTCGATAGCGGCGAAATCGGTGCGCACCTGATCCGCTCGCCGCAACGCTAGGCTGTGTATGTCGGCGAGCACGCCCGAAAAATTACGAGTGTGTGAAATAGTTCACACAGCGGACGGGTCGACATGTCGTCCCATGCCCCACATTCGCCTGTCGTGGAGGACTTCATGTTTATCCATCTCTCACGGTGGAAATCACGCGTCGAAATCGACCAGAGTGCCCGCGAAGGCCGATTGCGGCAGGAATGGCGCGAAGCGCCACCCGAAAACGACCGTGTGTCTATCCCGGTCATTTTCTGGTCTGTGTGGGGGTTGGTCGCTCAAACTGTCGAGAGCCTTCTGAAACCGCCGCACTCGCTCGGCTGCTCCGAGACCCAATCGAGGCCGATCACTATCCGCTTTCGCCGCGAATCCTAATCTGGAAAGGCATCCGCCCGGAGCCGCCAAAGGCGTCTCTAGCCCCGAAGGGGCTGGGCCGAAACCCGAGTCGTTGCCGCCCCTGCCAACCTCTATAACGACCTCCACACCGAAACGCTCGGCGATCGGGTGAAGGATGGCATCGTCAATATAGGTCACGACCAGCGGCCCGGCAGCGCCAACACTCATTGGACTTCCTCGTCACCAACGGACGATCAGCATCGAAGCGAATCTGGGACCGTGCAACATAAGCCGCCATCGTCCTTCGAGGTCCGGTGGATGTCGGGACCTGAGTCAGGTTCGCATCAGACTCTCAGGAGATGGATTCGAACTTCCAGTACGCGAGCACCGTGCGCTGGCACCGAGCCACGGATTTGCCGCTGCCTCCCACCGTGAAGCGGCGCTCCGCGAGGCGCCCGCCTCCGATGGCGAGACCGCGTTCCGAGGTGCAGCGGGGGTTCCGTGAGGCCCGCCGCCGCCATGCGTCCACCCATCGCGAAATGCGGTGCTCCGCAGCCGTGCAGGCCGCCCGCTATCGTGCCGCGTTCATCCGGCGCTCGACTGCTGGAGAGATGCTCAGCGAATTGCGCCTGGCGCCAGATATGCTAACGTTTGCAACGATCGGAGCAGCAATGTGAACAACCGCAGCGTACCTGAAGGGTCGAATGTATTTCTCGTGACTGCACTCGCGCCCCCTGGCGCGCGGCGGCGTGCGTTGGCCACTGTCATCGCGTTATTCGTATTCTTCTGCGCGCTCATCCCATTTGCCCGCATCCGTTTACCGCGGATCGAGACTTTTATTCCGATATCTGAAACGATACTTGCAGTTAATACTTCGTTGACCGCGGGTTCCCTGTTCCTCGCGTTTCGCAGGTCGCGATTGCGCGCTATTTTCTGCCTTGCGAGCGGGTATCTCTTTACCTCGCTCTTGGCTGCCCCGGTCATGCTGACCTCACCCGGGGTGGATTCGAGCAGCGGTTTGCTCAGTGCCAGCCCGCAAACCAGCACCTGGCTCGATACGTTTCGCAATGCGAGTTTCCCTCTGTTCGTGATCGGCTATGCCCTGATCGCGCGCCACGCGGTCGTCAGCAGGCGATCGCGCAGAGGTATGTCCGCAGACATGATTCTGGCTGTCGCCGGCGCTGTCGCCGGGGTTTGCGTGCTGACTTTTCTCGCCACTGCAGAGCATCAGGTCTTGCCGCGGATCATGGTCGACGACAGTTACACAACATCTATGGTGGCCGTGAGCGCGGCAGTTTGCATGCTTTGTCTTGCTGCTCTGACGGTCCTAGGATCGCGTCGCCCATATTCCGCCCTCGATTTGTGGTTGATGGTCGTCGTTGTCGCCTGGATGTTCGACGTTGCGCTCAGCTCAGCTTTCAATGCCGGGCGCTTCGATGTCGGGTTTTATGCCGGCCGCCTTTACGGCCTGCTCGCCGTGAGCTTGGTGCCGATCACTCTGCTTGTCGAGGCGAGCCGCCTTTACGGCCGCCTTGACCAGGCTCTCGCCGTCGCGGAAGAACGCAATGCCGAACTGGCGCGCTCGCGCGAGGCTCTCGCCCAGGCCCAACGCCTCGAGGCTATCGGTCAGCTAACCGGAGGGATTGCGCACGATTTCAACAATCTGCTGACTGTTGTCCTCGGCAATCTCGAACTGATCCTGGGCGCGCACAGCGATGCCGAGAAAATCCAGCGCTGGGCGCGAGGCGCAATGAGAGCGGCGCAACGCGGAGAGCGGCTGGTCCGGCAACTCCTGACCTATGCCCGAAGGCAGGTCACCCATCCCGACACCGTCAACCTGAATCAGCTGATTGTGAATATCGAAAACCTGATACGCGGGGCGATCGGCGAACAGATCGAGATCGTCACGATCCTGAGCCCGGTGCTGGCCCCAGCGCAGATCGATCCGGCGCAATTCGAGACGGCGATCCTCAACCTCGTCATCAATTCTCGGGACGCCATGGCGAATGGGGGGCGGATTACGATCGAAACCCGCAATGTGACCATCGACCGACAGTACGCCAGCGACAACCCTGAGGTGACACCCGGACCCTATGTCATGATCGCGGTCAGCGACTCCGGCGCCGGGATGACGCCCGCGGTGCTGGAGAGAGCGTTTGACCCGTTTTTCACGACCAAGGAGATCGGCAAGGGATCGGGGCTCGGCCTCAGCCAAGTCTATGGTTTTGCGAAGACGGCGGGCGGTCATGTCAAGATCTACAGCGAGCTCGGTATCGGGACTACGGTGAAGCTCTACCTACCGAAATCATCTAATCGACCTGTTATGCCGGAGATCGGTCCCCAGACCGAGTCGTTGCGGCCGGGCACCGGCCACGAGACGATACTGCTGGTGGAAGACGATGAAGAGGTATTGGCGGTGGCGGCCGAGAGTCTGAGGGAGCTCGGCTACAAGGTCTTGACCGCCGGCAACGCGGCGCAGGGGCTGGAAATATTAAGAGGCGACCAGCCGATCGACCTTTTGCTTTCTGACGTCATCATGCCCGGAGGCATGAATGGCGTGCAGCTCGCGGTCGAGGCGCGGCGCATTTCGCCAAAACTCAAAGTGCTGCTGGCTTCGGGATACACTGCGGCCGCTCTCAGTCTTGAACACGGGCTGCAAAACAATTTGGATATCGTGGAAAAGCCCTTTCGGCGCGAAGAACTGGCTCAGAAACTCAGACTGGTGATCGGCGGATAGATCTCCCGGTCGCGGAAGATGGCTCAACCATTTCGTCACGCGGCCATGTTCTTGATCCGCATTGTCAACTTAACGGACCCAGGGCGCCTTTTTGCGGGCCCGCTCCGCGCAGATCGCCCCATCACCGCGTTCGGCATCAGGCGATACTCGGATAACGTCCGGCGCTCAGGGACGGAAAGTTCGCAGACTCGCCGCTGGAGGGGACTGGATTCGAACTTTTAGTACGCGGGCGCGGTGAAGCTGGTTGTCGTGCCTTTTAACGCGCCCGGTTGCTTGGGACGGGTCGGCAGCCGGCCAGGCGCCCTTCCGGGCCTCATCGACCGCGATGTCGTTGAGGAAGCAGCCCTTGCGGTTCGCCGTGCCGTCGAGCCCGATGCGCTTCACCAAGCGGGCGT
>Ga0306924_10003684_pt1 | contig 14775 bp, 17 predicted proteins | sample sta12Can44000111_FD_203756 | JGI IMG/M metagenome (GOLD analysis project Ga0306924, IMG submission 203756) | Lab enrichment of tropical soil microbial communities from Luquillo Experimental Forest, Puerto Rico - statanox.12C.anox.44.000.111 (v2)... | ecosystem: Environmental > Terrestrial >... | reverse complement strand
ATGGCAGCTTCCAGATCGCGTTCGCTATAGGTGTCGGTCAGGTTGAGGAAGTCCAAAACATAGGGATCACGGAAGACCAGATCCGGTGTCCACCGACCCTCTTCGCGTAGGCTGGATAGTTCTTTGTGAGCCAATTTGTTGGTCTTGCGCGACAGGGCTGTGCGTTCGAATAGCATCGAGTCGATTTTTTGCCGTCAGGTGCGAACACTCCATCCTTCGATTCGGCACAGCTCTGCATAAAACTCACGGTGAAGCGGGTCTCTCAAAGGCAACAAAGCTATAAAGTGGGTCCAGCTCAATTGTCGTATCAGTGATACGACAATTTCCTCTTGGGGAAACAGTTCCGCGAACTGCACCATGCGGCGAAGGTTTTTCTCGCCAAAGCTGGGGCCGTATTCCTGCGCCAATTGTCGCGACAGCGATACGACAATCTGCTGGCCGTAGGCAGCTCGCTCCCCGTGGAGAAGTTCGTCAACTATTCGTCTCCCGATTCGCCAGTACAGTATCGTGAGTCCCGCGTTCACAGTTGACGCCACCGTTCGGCGCGCCTCAATGACTAGGTGTCGCACATCCTCGATCAGGGCTCGCGAAACTACGTCGCGTTCGCTGCCGGTATTGACTATGACTGTGTGCTTGCGGGCCATAACTCAATCTCTAATCTAATACGCCGGTATGCCGGCCTATCGTCCTATGTGCCAGCGCCGATACCATCTTCTCGCACATGGCACATCTAGGAGCATGAGGATTTCAGCCCAGGGGACGGAAGGGAAGCGGGGGAAATCGAAAACCAGCTCAGTTCATGGCTGCGTCTCCACTGTAACCCCCTCCAGCTTTCGGACAACACATCTGGGACGCCCACGGCACAGGGGCTGATTTTTTCTGGAGACAGGGGTCATCATTTGCATCCTTTCCTTTTACTGACTTGTCAGTTACATTTTGCCGGTGTCAAGATGATCCTGCCTGAGCCGCGAGCCTCACTTCGCTCCAAGTAGAGAAGACCACGGGCCTGCAGGTTTTCTTTGATTATCTGCTGCTGGGTGACGACGCCTGGCGATCCGTGCTAAAAAGCTTACGATAAAGCGGGAACAAAGGACCGGCTAAATGAAGCCATCGGAGGCCCTCACAGCGCACCGTGCCGAGTTGCGGCAGCTTGTCAGCCGCTACGGTCTCTCGCATCCCCGCGTTTTCGGATCGGTTGTCAACGGAACGGACACGAACGAGAGCGATCTCGATTTGCTTGTTGAACCCGCACGATCCACCAGCCTGCTAACGCTTGCCGGTCTGAAGAACGATGCTGAAGAATTGTTGGGGGTGCCAGTATCCGTTCTGACCCCGAACGGATTGCCGCCGAAGTTACGCAACGAGGTGCTGCGACAGGCGCAGCCGCTATGAAGCATCCGGAGCGTGTTGAAGAGTATCTGGAACATATTGTCGAAGCCAGCGACCGCGCAACGAGGGAAGGGAAGAGACAGAAGCGTACGAAAGAGGGAAGCACAAACTGGAAGCCTTGACGCCAGATCAGTACAAGGCCCTTACGAAGAAAACCACGGAAGATTTTCTAACACGTTACCCCAATGCGCTGCGGTCAGCGCCCAAAACGATCGACGAACCGATCTTTGCGCCCACGGGCGGTCGCACTTGGCTATGATGGAGCGCGGAACAGATGACCTTGCCGTCAAAGTCCAATCAGCATAGTCTCCGGCCCTCGAAAGATGAAGGCGCCTTCTCTGAGATCGTGCAGCTCATTGCCGCTGCCCGCGAGCAAGCGGTTCGGGATGTAAATACAATCCTGATTGACCTCTACTGGAAAGTGGGAGATCATCAGCCGCAAGATCGAAGTCGCGGAGTGGGGCGACGCCACAGTGGAAAGGCTCGCACAGTACATCGTCAGGACCCAGCCTGGTATCCGTGGTTTCAGTCGGCCGAACCTGTTCCGAATGAGGCAGTTCTACGAGACCTATAAGGATGACGCAATTGTCTCGCCGCTGGTGAGACAATTGCCGTGGTCGCATCACCTCATCATCTTGGGACAAAGTAAGCGTCGGGAAGAGCGCGAGTTCTATCTGCGTCTCGCGATTCAGGAAAGGTGGAGCAAACGCGAGCTTGAGCGTCAATTCAATACAGATTCTTCAGATGTAAGAGAGGAGGTCTGAGAAATATAGGACTCATCTTCTCAATTGACTGTGTGGAGAGACGTGAATGATGCAAAGACAGGATTTCTTTACTGACACCGATATAGAAGTCCCGACGGTGACGACCTCGGAAATGCGTGAAGTGGATCGCATTGCCATGCAGGAAACGGGCCCGAATCTGTTTCAGATGATGGAAAATGCCGGCCGCAATCTGGCGGAAATGGCACTCGAGCATCTCGGCAAGGACTGGCAAGAGGCGAAAGTTGTTGTGCTAGCAGGAACTGGTGGCAACGGAGGCGGTGGCATTACCGCGGCTCGCCATCTGGCAAATCGTGGCGCACGAGTTGAGCTTTGCCTGGCAATGCCTGATAAGCTCAGCGAAGTGGCTGCATGGCAGCGCAGAGTTTTTCAGTTCACCCCTGGGAAGGACGTCGAGTTTCGAAATCTAGGCTCCGCGCGTGTGCATTTGATACTTGACGCTCTCATCGGCTACGGCTTGCAGTCAGCGCCACAGAGCATCTTTGCCGAGTTGATTGGTTGGGCTAACACTACGAGAGCCCCGATTATTTCGCTCGATGTTCCCTCGGGCCTGGACTCGACAACCGGAGCAACTCCAGGGGAGTTCATTCGGCCCCTGCGGACCATGACTCTGGCGCTCCCCAAATCTGGACTAGCGAGAGCGGAACCTGGAGAGCTGATCCTCGCAGACATCGGAATACCAGCAGAGACCTACAGGCGCGCTGGTGTGTCATATGTTTCTCCCTTTGGGAACCGGTTTAGGGTGCCCCTATTCATCCGCTCTAAGGCAGACGCAGGAGAAGCGGTTCATCAGCCTTTACGGAGGAAAACGTGATGATTTCCATCCGCCGTGTGACGACAAAATCCATTTCAGTGACCGCTGGCGATGGGATGCTCAAAAGCAAAGAACGTTGGGGCAACCGCGCGCTAGGGCGTGCAAGGCCTGTGATCAAGAGGTCTGCCTAAAGGTTGGATATCTATGGAGACTAGTAGGAAGCTCTTCATCCCGGTAGTTCTGGGCACCGCCAGAATGGGCCGCCTGAGCCTGCACCCAGCTCGCCTAGTGACTGAAGAGCTGAGTAAGCGTAATGGGGTCGAGACGGACCTCATCGACATCGCAAAGCTTCCTCTGCCTACGAACGATGCAGGCGAGGCGATCAAGAACGCGGAGTTCTCCACAAAAATGTACCGGGCAGACGCCCTGGTGATTGTCTCTCCCGAATATAACCACGGCTACTCCGGTCTTCTGAAGCACGTCTTGGATAGCTGTCTCAAAGAATACATTCACAAGGCTGTCGGTATTGTGGGTGTTTCTGCCGGACCGTTCGGTGGCGTTCGAGTCGTTCAGAACCTGCTGCCGGTGATGCGCGAGCTCGGACTCGTTACGATCTTCTGGGATGTAAATTTCTCCAGCGTGCAAAAGGCGTTCTCCACCGAAGGCGAGCTTCTGGAGGAATCCTACATATGGCGCATCGACAAGTTCTTGAAGGAATTGATCTGGATGGCCAAGACGCTACGTCACGGTCGTGAGCAAATATCTCTGGAGTGATTTAGAAAAGGAGGAGGGCTCCTGTGGTTGAGACGAGCAGAAAGATGATTTGTCCGAACTGCCAAGTGGAAATGAATCACCACTGCGACAAGCTTGTGTACGCAACTGACCCACAGCGTGCAGCCGACCCAAATCTCGGCGGCATCATCGAGGAGTTTCATACCTGCCCAAAATGTGGCGGCAGTTCCTCCCGCCACGCTTAGATACATTCTCTCGCCCGCAAGCCCTGCAGCACGCTCGAATGCTTGCATTTGCTCCTTGGAACGTTTCGCCTTCTAAAAATGCAGGAGCGCTAGGAGTTGCAAAGGTACGGTATCACAGCCAAAATCGCCGCGCATTGTTCAGGAAGCGATGGGCGAAGTTGGTTCAGAGGGGAAAAGCTCCTTTGCTGAACGCTTCTCATCGGGCTTTTTCTGCTGTGAATAGGGCGTATCCTAGATGTCCGTGCTGGACGGCGGAAAGAGCGGTCGCGGACATCCGCCTGGCGCTTGAAAAGTCGATCCCAGGGAGGTCAATTTTCTTGAGGCCCACGAGGACTTCGGCTCCGAGCAGCTTCGCCTGAACTTGCCGCACCATCTCGTGAAGCGCTTCATAGTGTGATTCTGTGGTTTGTGGCACCAGACCGGCTGAACGAAACCATTCTAAATACGCCTCCGCCGGCTGCGCATCAGCGATGCAGGAAATCCAAGCAAGCAAACCTTCTAGTTCTTTGGCGAGCTCGGCGGAACGGGTTAAGTCGCTGATGCCAACCCGTCCACCCTGGCGAAGTACCCTGGCAAATTCACAGACTGCTTTGGCCTTATCAGGAAACGTGCAGAAAGCACACTCGCAAATGACAGCATCGAAGGAAGCGTCTGAAAATGGAAGTTGCTCAGCATCAGCCTGCTCGAAACGCACACAGGATGAAATTCCGCGCTCGGCAGCGGACGCATTGGCCATGTCAACACTTTGCTTTCCATAATCAAGGCCAATGACCGTGCATCCGAACTTCTCGGCGAGAAAGAGAGCACTGGTCCCTCTGCCAGACGCAACGTCTAGGACCCGGCTGTGTGGACCGAGTTGTAGGAGTTGACCGAGTCTCTCGGTCAATTTCAGGCCACCGGGATGGAAGGAATCGCCCAGCAGCGCCTTGGCAAGGTCGCTCTCGTAAAGATTCGCGCAGCACTGTTTAACTGCATTGGCGCTCGATGAATCTATACCTTTCATTTCTCCACCTGCACAAATTGGTTCAATGTGAAATTAAAAGTCACAGGCCTTGGCTGATAGCGTTTGCCGTTGGTACGTGCCCGGCGGCGTTCAGGCTCCATGGCCTCAAGCTGTGTGCGTGCCTGCTCGCGATATCCAAGGGTGTTGTATGCGCAAAACGGGATCTGCTTGCCACCAGGGAGTAGGAATTCTTTGCAGCACTTCATCAGATTCTTTTGGTTGAACGTCCAGGGGTCCATGAAGTCCTGCAACATGATCATGAGCATGTGATCGGCAAGATCGCCAATGGTCGCGTTTTCGGGTATGCCGCAGGCCTGACAGGAGAACGCAAACTGCTCTGTTGCTTTTTGTGAGCCCGGTACCGACGACGAGGACCACAAGCCCTCAAGTGCTTTCTTGACCTCCAAGCTGAAATCCGGCATCACCCGGTTCGTGATGTAGTCAAGATAGTCGTAAACATTCAGGATACGTGGTAGCGGTGTGACCTTTTCCCCTTCAATGAAAGCATATGTCACCGAATTGCAGGTCGGAAAGCAACACGGTACGGGAACGAAATCGCTGGCCGCGAATTTGCCAGTAGTCTGCTCTTCGATGAGTCGAATAATATCGGGAATCGTCATGCGCTTCAGAGGATCGTGCTGCACGTGGCGTCCGGTGTGGAACGCAGGCTGAAAGTTGATGCCGTGAATCGCGGGGTGCTGAATGGCAAATTCGATGATCTTGCCGACCTCGTGCTCGTTTACTCCGCGTTCGATCGCGGGCACGATGGTCACGTTGAGCCCAATCTGCGCCAGCCGGTCCAGAGCCCGGAGCTTCTCGTCCAAGATGGCAGGCTCGCCGCGCAGAATGCGATATGTGTCGGGTTCGAATCCGTCAAACTGGAAATAGAGCGATGGCCTGACCTCGTTCAATTGCTCCAGAAAACGATCATCGTGCGCGATCCGCTTGCCATTCGTGTTGATCATGACAAAAGGGACACCGCGAGCCTGCGCCGCTCGCACAAATTCGATGATCTGAGGATGAATTGTGGGCTCGCCGCCTGAAAACTGCACCACTTCAGGATTACCTTCCGTGCGTACCAGATCGTCCAGCATCTGCTCGACTTCTTCCAGCGTGAGGCTGAAACCCGGCCGGGCTTCAGAAAAACATAGCGGACAATCCATATTGCAGTTACTATTGACCTCAATGATGCCCAGACACGTGTGCTGTTGATGGTCAGGGCAGAGGCCGCAATCATAGGGGCATCCGTCGTGAATTTCGGTTCCACGCGCAAGCGGGATTGTGCCCGGCTTGTTGTATTTGCCCAGTAAGACGTAAGCTGTGGCATCGCCATAAATGAGCGCCTCAAATGGGCCACACTCAGGACACCGTTTGCGCATGTAGACTTTGTTGTCTCGTAAGATGACCCGCCCATCGATGACCTTGCGGCAATCAGGACAAATGCTCCGGGTTAACTCGTAGAACACGAAATCGGCATCTTTTTTTGTGGGTGGCGTAATCTGCTTGGCCGGTACTTGCTGAGTGCTCATAAAAGTTTCAGCCTCCAAATTCGTCAACGAACCACTCGCGACAATCCTCTTATCAGTTTGCCCGATGCGCCTGAAAGCAGATGCTCGATAGTGATGTCGGCAGCCATCTGCTGAACTGCGGTTGAATACGTCGGGTAAGGATGGATCGTTCCAGCCAGGTCCGCAACTTTCAGCTTATTCTTCATTGCGATAACCAATTCGACGATTGCTTCGCCAGCACGCGCGGCGACCATGCTCGCGCCCACGACCGAGCCGTCCTGGTCTGTGATGACCTTCAGAAAACCAGCCGCGTCGTTTTCACATACTGCGCGATCCACTTTGCCGAGCTCCCAGCGATTCACCTGGATGTGATCTCCATGTTTTGTGCGCGCCTCGTGTTCAGACAAACCTACGTGTGCAACCTCCGGGTCGGTAAACGTAACCCACGGGACAATGTCGCTGATGCCCGAAGCACTGCCGGGGAGCAAGGCATTTCGAACCGCCTGAAAAGCTTGCCAGCCCGCGTAATGAGTGAACTGGTATCCGCCAGTGATGTCGCCGGCAGCGTAGATGTGATGCACGTTGGTGCGCAAACGGTCGTCAACCGGAATGCCATCCTGCGAGTGCTTCACTCCGGCTTTCTCCAAATCTAATCCCTCTACGTTGGGCTTGCGGCCTGCAGCGATAAGTAACAGATCTCCCGTTAATTCCTGATCTTCGGTGGCGATAACGACAGTATTTCCGTCTCGTCGTGCCTCCTTCGTGCGCTCCAGAACGAAATGAACGCCTTCCCCCTCCAGAACGGTTTTGATCAGTTCTTGGACGTCCGCGTCTTCCTTGGGAAGAACAGCCTTACCGACGACGGTGACTTGTGAACCAAGCCGCTGGTACGCCTGCGCCATCTCGACGCCAATCGGTCCCCCGCCTACGATGAGCACCGTTTTCGGCAGGACATCATTGTCGAAGATCTGCTCGTATGTGATAAACGGGACATTTTTGATTCCAGTGATTGCCGGGACAGAAGGGCGAGCGCCTGTAGTCAGCAGAAATACCTTTGACGGGATTGTGCGAACCCCCACAAGCACGGTGGAAGGATCGACAAATCGAGCCGCTCCGAAGATGAGTTCAATACCTTCTGCAGCCAGTACCTCCGGGTTCTCGAACCGATACACCGATTCAATAGCTCCGCGGACGTACTCGCGAACCGCGGGCATATCTATTTCGGGGCTGTTCGCTGAGATGCCATATCGACGCGCAATCCGAATCTCGTGCGCAACCTTGGCTACTTTCAAGAGGGCTTTGCTCGGCACGCACCCGGTCCAAGTGCAGTCGCCGCCAATACGGTTCTTTTCGATCAGTGCGACCTTGGCTCCGAGTTGGGCGGCAAATCTCGCCGCCACCAAGCCGCCCGAACCGGCGCCGACAATCACGAGATCGTATCGGCTCGTCATGCCCTCTCCGTGAATCTGACGTGTATGACGGCATCTAGTCGCTGCACGAAAAGCAACGCTATGATTGCCATTGCCAGCGTGCCATAGATCAGCCCATCAACGGCAAAGCGCCTACCGAGTACGGCAGCGATCAAGGAACCCACAATTGCACCAACACTTAGCAGAACCGAATAGATGCCCATCGCCGCACCGCGTCCGGCCTGTGCGCCAATGGCTCCTGCCAACAGCGCCAGAGCTGCAGGCGTGAACCCGCTCTCCACCATAATGGTAAGGGCGGTTGTTACCCCGACGATCCAACGTGCGGTATCCGAACTCAGGTAGTTGAATAAAAGGAACTCGCCGCACACTACCAACATGGCGAAGAGCGTGACGTGCAATGCCCGCTGTAGTGAAATGTGGGGCAGAATAAAGCTCCACGCGGTTACGCCAATCCCGAAAATTATGGAATACCCCAGTAGTACCCATCCGACCCTATCGGGATGTTCGAGAAACACGCCATCGAGGAATTGACTTGACTGCGACTTGTGAGTGAGCAGGAAAATCAACGTTGGTCCCAGCCAAAGACCAACGATGGTGTTCACGCACAGCCACACTGGCGCAAGGCGCTGTAATGACGGGTGGTGTAACGCACACAAGAAGCCTTCAACCGCCTGCTCTCGCCCGTGGCTCCGACCGCCAACTGCACCGGCGTACAGCAGCGCAGCCGAAAAAAAGTAGACAAGTGCGACCGCTCCAAATGCGTGCGCACCCAGTTTTGCCCAGAGTTGGCCGGCTAACAGGCCCCCTAGAGCGAGGCCAGCTAAGAGCGAGAGTTCAAAGTAGCTCATCGCCTTCGCACGAAGACCTGGTTTGTGATCGGTCACATCGGTAAGGTGTGCGAGCAGTGGCGGCGCCACGGCTGCCGCTCCTACGCCTTCCAGACCTCGGCTTATGAAAAAGATGCTTACTAGTCCAGTCATGCCAAATAACTGAGTCGCACCGGCGCCCAGTAGTGAACCGCCAGTCATCAGGCCACGCGGTGCAACGGCATCCGAGGCAATGCCCATCGGCATTGCCGCTATCAATTCCGCGCCGAATGAAACCGCGCCCAAGACTCCCACCAGACCCGCGCCGACTGCCGAGCCTCGATTCGCGAGTTCTGCCAGATATAGCCCTACGAGAACACCACTAGCTCCGACTGCGATGCGCTGCAGCGCATTACCGATAAGCACGAGGGCCAGCTTTAGTGTTTCCATCGATCATTCATCCGATCCCTGGGACCAGTTCTCGTTCTTGCCGAAACATGCCAGGCGCAACGAATCCCCTTAGCTTTGTTCTCGTAACGAATTGTTTTCTGCCGCATCGTGCAGATCTGCAGCGACATTGCTGTAAGATTTCTGGATCGATGGCGCGCGCAACCAAAGTGGAAAAGGCTCGGCATTTGAACGCCGCGCGTGGTCTGCTGCAAAGTCAACTAGCGCGCGCCGACGCAGTTCGCCAGCTGGCACGCGAGTTCGATCTTTCCCAGCGTCAAGCCTATCGCTACCTCGAGAAAGCGTCCCAGCTCTAGGGCACTTTCTCGAAGAACGCTGCAGCACCCCGAGTTGATGGCGTAGGGCCAGGTTCTCCAACTCCAGGGCAGCGAGCGAGCGCAGGATAAAAGAGAGAGTGGCGAGCAGTGTCGTGAGAAAAATGAGCATCGGGAGAGAGAATTATGAAGGAAGGATGATTGACGTCCGCTCGGACGCTTCGAGGTTTTCGAGAATCACCAGTCCCGAAGGCATAGTTCCTTTGGATTTGATCACCCCGTAAATCTTGCGGCCATTGCCAAATGTGGCACTTTGGCGCGGGGCCGCTTCGATGCCTGCCATAGGTCGTACTGGGCCTGCATCCCAATCCACAACTCGGGGCTAGTGCCAAGCGCCTCCGAGAGTCGTAAAGCCATCTCTGCCGATATCCCCGCACTGCCGTTAAGAATGCGGGACAGGGCCGCCCGCGTCACCCCCAAATGCTTGGCCGCGTCGGTTATGGACACGCCGCCAAGATAATCTCGAAGCACTTCTCCTGGATGGGGTGGATTGTGCATACGCATAGGCAAAACCTCAGTGGTAGTCTCGATAGTCCACAAGCACGGCATTTTCGCCTTCGAACGCGAATGTCAAGCGCCAGTTGCCGCTGACATCTACCGACCAATGCCCTTGAAGCTCGCCGTGCAAGAGGTGTAGCCTCCAGCCAGGGGCGTTCATGTCCTTCGGGGACTTAGCATTGTCCAGCGCAAAAAGCTGCTTCCGCAGCCGCTCAGCATGGTTCGGCTGGATTTTTGCCTTGGAGCCTGTCCTGAAGAACTGCTCGACACCCTTGTGCCGGAAGCTCTTTATCACCCGTATAGTGTATATTATCGCTATACATATAGGCAACAGGCACCTCAATCAGGCCTTAGTCGGAGCCTTGAGGTCCCTATGAAAGGCCCAGCCTGGAAGCACTTGGCGCCGGGCTGAAGGCCGCAGGCGTACGGGGTAAAGAGCCACGCGAGAGTTCGCGGTGGAGCCGGTGGAGGAGTTCCTGCGTAACCACGAAACTGCGCTAATCGCTTTGTCGCGGAGACGCCGCAAACTGGCGGCGTCGAAGACTTCGCCGACAAAGACGATCCGACGACGAAGTCGATCGCCTGTCTGGGGAAGTTTCTTCAAGTGATGGGTGATGTTCAGGGACGGGCGCTTCAAAATAGTGTACGACGGCACTTCGAACCACCCACAACAAGGGTGGGAATTATTGCGGGGTCGACTGTAACCTTACGCCTTAATGTCTTGTCTTCCAGCGCTCCCGATTGATATTGACCGCTTCAGCAATCTCACTCTCGGCCTCGTTCAACTTGCCAACTGCAGAGTGCAGGACTGCCAGGGTGTTCAGGGTTCCCCCGACATCCTTCCGGTAGGCAGCCGGATTCTCCTTTGCCAGTTGACGATAAGTCTGCAGCGATTCCTGCAAAGCGGCCTCCGCCTCCTGCATCCGCTAGGTATGGCGGTAGAGGTCTCCCAGGTTATTCAGCGTCTGGGCCAACATCGGGCTGGTAGGTGGCCGGATTGGCCTTTGCCAGTTGACGACGGATGTCCAGCGATTCCAGGTAGGCTGTCTCCGCCTCTTTCTCCCGCCGGGTGTACCTGTAAAGAATCGCAAGGTTGTTCAGAGTAGTGGCCACACCCGGCTGGTAGAGGGCCGGATTGGTCTTTGCCAATTGCCGGCGAATGTCCAGCGCCTCCTGAAACGCTGCCTCTGCCTCTTTCGTCCGCTGGGTATCCCTGTAGAGAGTCGCCAGTTGTTAAGCGTGGTGGCCACATCGGGCTGGTAGGTGGCCGGATTGGTCTTTGCCAATTGCCGGCGAATGTCCAGCGCCTCCCGAAACGCTGCCTCCGCCTCTTCCGTCCGCTGGGTATCCTTGTACAAGGTCGTCAGGTTGTTCAGCGTCAGGGCAACATCGGGCAGATAGGCAGCCGAATCGGCCTTCGCCAGTTGACGATAAATCTCCAGTGCCTCCTGGTAGGCGGCCTGCGCCTCCTTCATTCGCTCGTTGTTCTTGAAGAGGATCGCCAGGTTGTTCAGTGTCTCCGCAACGTCTGCCTGGTAGGCGGCCGGATTGGCTTTCGCCAGTTGGCGGAGAATGTCCAGCGCCTCCTGGTAGGCCGCCTCTGCCTCCTTCATCCGCTGCGTATCGATGTAGACACCAGCAAGATTGTTAAGCGTGTGCGCAACATCCGGCTGGTAGGCGGCTGAATTGGCGTTCGCCAGTTGGCCCTGGCGGGCCAACGAGTGCGACAGTGTCGTTTAATTCGGGAATGAGCCAGATTAAGAAGTTTGATCCAACCAGGGTCAAGAAGCTGACGAAGTGGTCGACTCGGAGTTGGATAGCTGCAAGGCGCTTTCTCTTAGCGTGCGCAGATCAAGCTTGCCACTGCCAAGGAATGGCAGTTCCGGAATCCTAAAGAACTGGCTGCTCCGAGGTTTCCAAAGAGGAGGCAGGTTGCACTGGGCGAGTTTCTGCAGAACCGGTGCGAGCTTCTCGTCTGACAACTTGTGGAGAACAACGATGCGCTCTCCTTTCTTTTCGTCTGGCACTGAGGTTACGGCAAATGCCTGTTCAGTTAGGCTAGCAAGTTCATGGAGCATCTCTTCGATTCTTACGTGGGGCACCATTTCTCCACCAATTTTGCTGAACCGCGAAAGCCGATCAGTAATGGTTAGAAATCCGTCATCCTCCAGAATCGCCACGTCACCAGTCGTGTACCAACCATTGCGCAGTACTTCGGCGGTCTTGTCCGGCCGTCCGAGATACCCTTTCATCACGTTGGGCCCTTTCACCAGGAGAAGTCCTGGTTTCCCATTCGGCACTGGCTTACCATTTTCAATCTCCATAATTTGGACCGTAATTCCGGGCAAGGGATGACCGATGCTGCCACGACGCGCAGCAACCTGGCGAAAACCGGCAGCGCGAAAGTCGCGGCCATTCACTGCGACTACGGGCGAGCACTCCGTGCAACCATACCCCTCCAGTGGCCGGATTCCGAACGTGTCTTCAAAAGCTAGTGCAAGCCGTTCCGGCAGCTTCTCGGCGCCAACCAGCACATACTGTAAACTTCCGAACTGCTCCGGCGAGCAGCGGCGAATATAAGCTTGCAGAAACGTCGGCGTAGCTACCAAAAATGTCACCCCGTACCGTCCGACCAACTCGCTGATGGCTTTCGCATCGAGCGGGTTGGGATGAAAGATTACGCCGATGCCATCAATCGCAGGCATCCACAACGCAGCCATGAAACCAAAAGAGTGAAAGAAGGGCAAAATCCCAAGGACTTTGTCGCGCCGGTCGAGCATGAAAACCTGAGAGACCTGGGCGATATTGGAAGCAATGTTGTAGTGGGTCAACATTACGCCCTTGGGATCGCCGGTGCTGCCACTGGAAAAAATTACGGTTGCCAAGTCATCCAGCGAAGGGCGCGGAGCTCGTAGTGACGCCTTCAGCCATCGATAAGGAAGCGCGATTGCAAAAACAAGCGCTGTCAGTTTCTCCGAGGGCTTAGGATTCGAAGCAATTTCTTCCAGGAGTAGTCTCTTGCCGGGTATCTCTAATTTTGGAAATCGCTCAAGGAATGCCTGCGAGGTCACAACCGCCTGCAGATTGCATTGGCGTGCGCACGACGCAAGCACTTCGTTATTTGCAGTGTAATTCAGATTCACCGGTATCTTGCCCAGCAGCGATGCCGCATAGTTCACCAGCGCTCCACCCACTGAAGGTGGCAACAGGATTCCCACGTTTTCCTGCGCGGCCCAGAGTTTGCGCAAGCGCCTGGCGAGGAATATGGTCTTCGTCAGAGCTGAACCAAAGCGAACTTTCGGCGTTCGCCCATCGGCCATCATGAAGCGCATTGGGTGCAGACGTGCGCTGCGCACCAACGAGGCATCCAGGGTCGTCATTCGAGGTTTCCGCAGATTGAAGGCCTCGGACTGCAATTCTTGAACAGCGCGGCGAACTTCCGCTGCAGTCGAGTCGGTCGGCATCGGAGTGCCGAAGCTTACGGTGACCGGATAGGGTATCTGCCGCGGAATCTTCCAGAGAAAGCGGCCTCGCTCAAAGCTGAAAATGCTGCCCCACACGCCATCAAGGTGGACGGGCAGGATGGGCACGCAAACGCCTTTCATAATCCGCTCGAAGCCGCGTCTGAATGGAAGCAACTGACCGGTGCGCGTGATCTGGCCTTCTGCAAAGATGCACACGACCTCGTTACCCTGCAGGGCCTGGCTGGCAATACGTAGGGACTTTATCATCTCGCGTGGGCGCTGGTCGGAAGAGATGGGGATTGCTTTCATCATCCTGGCCCATGGCTTCACCAGCGGCAATTCGTATATGCCTTTGAAGATCAGGAAGCGAATCGGCCGGTCAGTGGAAGCGATCAATAGCAACGCATCAACAAACGACATGTGGTTGCAGACGAACAGCGCACCACCTTTCTCGGGAATGTTGTCACGGCCGACCACGGTAATGTGGTAAACAGTGTTGGTGGCAATCCACAGTACCAGGCGCAGAAACCATTCCGGCAGAAGAAGAAGCACATATACCGTGGCAGCACCTGTCATCACACCAGACGCGACGAACACGCCACGAGGATCAAGCCGCACCTTGGTTGTGAGCAGGTAGAAGAATCCTGAAGCCAAGGCCATGCCGATAAAAGAAAGGAGGTTCCCGGCGGCAATGATTCCGCCTCTCTGATCCTCCTTTGGCAAATGTTGTATGAGTGCATTGATAGGGACAGCGAAGAAGCCGCCAAAGAAACCGAGAAGTGCCAGCAATTCCGCCGCGCCCACAAAGCTACCGTGGAACAATCCGACGGTGAGAGTCATGGCAGTAATGCCGATTGATCCCAGCGGAATCAGTCCATACTCGATCTTTCTGCCAGAAAGATAACCGGCTGCCAGGCTTCCCAAACCTATACCCACCGCTAGTGCACCATTTAAATATGAAGCTTTGGTCGTGCTGACCTTGAGGACGTACTTTCCGTAAATCAGTACGGTGGAATTCAACAGAGCACCGAGAAACCAAAAATAAGTATTCCCCAGCACACCGAGAAGTAATGGTCGGTCCTGTCGCATCAACTGGATGTTTGTCCAGAGATCGCTGACGAAGTTGAGGCGGAAGGTCTTCTGTGGCGCGGCAGCAGGCACACGGTTAATGCCGAAACTGATCAAAACACCAAGGCATGCCAGCGTTACCAAAAAATAGCCGGCGTAAACCTCGTGGCCGTGGAGCTGGTCCGCCAGCAGACCACCGGTAACAATACCGATAATGATCGCGAGGAGCGTTCCCATTTCGATAACGCCGTTTCCCCAAGACAAGAGCTTTTCCGGCAGCAACTCCGGGAGAAGCCCGTATTTGGACGGGCCAA
>Ga0306924_10003682_pt1 | contig 14783 bp, 14 predicted proteins | sample sta12Can44000111_FD_203756 | JGI IMG/M metagenome (GOLD analysis project Ga0306924, IMG submission 203756) | Lab enrichment of tropical soil microbial communities from Luquillo Experimental Forest, Puerto Rico - statanox.12C.anox.44.000.111 (v2)... | ecosystem: Environmental > Terrestrial >... | reverse complement strand
TTGCTCGGAGTGCAACGATGGTTCGGAAGGGATGGCTTAACAGCCTACGATTGGACGCTGGAACCCCCTGTCGCTTCCGGGATCTCATTTAAGACATGTTCGCCGCTTGAGGGTGCCCGCGGGACACAATGAATTACCCATGACCAATGGCCGCCGTTCTAAATCCCCAGCCCGGTCACTCTCCACCCGGCTCCATGTACTTTGTGGCGGATATTAAGCGTGATCAGCAGCGCTGTCATGGCTTCGACGATGCGAGCATTTTCCAGCTTGCCGCCGTCGATGGCTCGCACACCGGGAATCTTGACGGCCAATTCTGAAGCCACCTGCCGCGCGCCGTCATCGTCGCTGCAGACGATCACATCGCAATCGACATCCTGATCGCCGTTCAGTACAGTTGCCGAGAGACTGTGGAATGCGCCAGCGACACGGATGCTCTTGCCAACGATCTCGGCTGCCTGTTCAGCTGCCGAGCCTTGCCACACGCCCAGGACGCGCGTGGCACGTCCACCGACAGCAGCTGCAAGCGGAACTGTGGCGTCGATAAGGACGGTCCCCTGGCGTAGTGAGGGCTTCAGTTGCCTCAACAAATCGGCTTGTCCGGAAAAGGGAACGGTAAGGACCACGGTGTCGCACATCTTCACCGCAACGCTGTTCTCCGCGCCTTCGACGCTACCCAGGTGGCCGACGCGCTCTGCCAACTGAGCAGCCACGGCCTTGGCCCGGTCGCCGTCACGTGATCCGATGATTACCGACTCGCCTGCGCGCGCCCAGCGCAGCACCAGCCCCGACCCTTCCGGGCCAGTTCCCCCGACCACCGCGATCACGCACTCGCTCCGATGAACCAGCGGTCCATGCCGGATGGCGCGCCGAGACGGGACACAGCTTCAGCTTCGCCACAATAATTGTTAAAGAACCGGGGCCGTAGCCCCTGAGAGACTCTCATCATGCCTGGCCACCGGATAGTCATACTTTGTGTAAACCGTGTTACGTTGCGCGGGAGTGCGACCCAGCTCCAGAATACGTTCCTGAAACTCCACCGTCGAAATATACTGCCCCGCAGTCGCGCCAGCCAGGCGCGAGATGTTCTCTTCAAACAACGTGCCACCATAATCGTCAGCCCCCGCCAGCAGACAGAGTTGTGAAACCGCCCTGCCGAGCTTCACCCATGAAACCTGAATGTGGCTGATCGATCCGGCCAACATGACGCGAGCCAGAGCATGAACCTTCAGGTGCTCTTCAAGCGTCCCACCGGGCCGGGCCAGTCCCTGGGCATAGAGCAGCGTGTTGGCATGAATGAAGCCCAGCGGCACGAACTCGGTGAAGCTGCCGGTGCGCGCCTGAATATCACGCAGGAGCAGCAACTGGTTCACCCAATGTTCCGATGTCTCCGTGTGTCCATACATCATGGTCGAGGTACTGCGTATGCCGCACTGGTGAGCGGTTTCGATCACCTCGCACCATTGCGCTGTGGTCAGCTTGTTCCGCGACAGCACGAACCGCACGCGGTCGTCGAGAATCTCGGCCGCAGTGCCGGGTAGCGTATCCAGCCCGTTCTCCTTCAGCATCAGCAGGTATTCGCGGATCGGCATTCCGGTGAGCTCGGCGCCGTAAATCATCTCCATGGGGGAGAAAGCATGCGTGTGCATCTTCGGCGTTGCCGATTTAACAGCGCGCAGGATATCGCGGTAGTGGAACTTTGGCAGACCGTGCGGCAGACCTCCCTGGATGCAGACCTCAGTAGCTCCCCACTGCTCAGCCTCGCGCGACTTACGCGCGATATCGTCGAGCGAGAGGAAGTAGGCAGTCTCATCGCGCGGGCCGACGCTAAAGGCACAGAACTTGCACCCGACAAAGCACACGTTGGTGAAGTTGATGTTGCGGGTTACCACGTAACTGACAACATTGCCGACCAAGCGCCGGCGAATTTCATTGGCCGCAACCACCAGCCCAAAGAGGTCATCACCGGTGGTATTGGCGAGCAACAAACATTGCTCGCGGGTAAGCACCCTGCCGTCCAGCGAGAGGAGGACTTTCTCCAGGGCGGCTCGTACGGCACACGAGGTGAATTGCTGAGCATCATCCCACGTGGTGTTTTGCAGGTGGCATACATTGGCCCAATTCATTGCTTGCATTTACTTACCTGCTCCCAAAGGGCTAGCGGAATAAATCCTTTTCCGGCGGACGCACGAGTTGAGATGCACGCCCTCTGCCAAGCCGATACGCGTAACCTCGGATTATACAAGCGGGAATGCGTGAGTCTTTACCGCAAACCAAGCCGGCCGAACACGCCAGTTCGTCAGCCACGGCCTCTTCCGTCGCGTGCATTCGGTAGCCGTAGGGGTCGAGCCTGCCACGATAGTTCTCGATAACTTTCATGCCGGCCACTCCGATCGCTACCTCAGTCAATCCCTCACGCCAGGCGCGGCCAAAGCTGTCAGAAATAACCACGGGAATGTGCAAGGTGGTGCGCTGCTTCAGTTCCCGGTGAATGCGCCCGGCCGAGCGATCCGGGTCAACTGGTAAGAGAACCGCTGTCTTGCCACCATCCACGTTCGAGACGTCGACACCGCTGTTGGCGGATACCAAGCCGTGCCGCGTCTCGGTAATGAGGACGTGTTTCCTCCGGACAACGCGCCTGGCTTCACGCAATGCCAACTCGATCACGCGCGCATCGAGATGCCTTGCAACTGCAAAGGTTTGCGCTTGTTTTGAGGGTTTGATCGAGTCGAGCGTCGCCAGCCGACCCTCGGCTTTGGAGACAATCTTGTGCTTAACGACCAGGATGTCGCCTTCTCGCAGTCTGAAACTGCCTCGGGCAAGCGCACCGACGACTAGCCCGGCGATCGACTCACCCGGCAACACCTCCTGAATCCCCAGCACGGGTATCACGCGCATTCCAGGCGCGCGTACATGAGCGGTCATTAAACGGCTGCTTCCCATGCGTTCGTGTCGACTGAACCAAACATCCACGACCTAAGCAGTCGCTGTGAGTTGGTCTCGCCATCACGCCGCATCAGCATTTCGAGCTCGGGCGGGTTGTCAATGTCGAGGCCAATTCCCGGCATCTCCAGAATCACGAGTTGCTTGCCTGTCTTCCTCATGGCCGCGCAATGTGGCAGGAAGCTATCGTTTCCGAAGCGGAGAGGAATGATCGATGCGGGCCGCCGCAGGATGCAGTTACTGCCGCGGCGGTCGTAGGCGGGCACCAACACCGCGCCCTCTAGCGGAGCCACAGAAAGTACCCGCTGAAGTTCATGACTAGTGATCATCGGGATGTCTCCCGGCACAACGATGGTCGTGTCATAGCCATGTTGCTCGGACCACTTGGTCGCCATCTCGATGGCGGCCGTCTCGCTCTGGTTGCGCGTGTCTTCGATTACTCGGAAACGAAACTTACCCGCCAGCGCTTTAGCCTTTGCGTCTCCCGTCACGAGTGCCACATCCAGGCAGCTTTGCACGCCCACAGCTGCAGTCATCACGTCACGCAGCATCGCCTCCGCGAGCTGTGCGCGTTGCGCCTGATTCAACATAGAGGCCAGCCGTTGCTTGGCGTTTGCAAGATTCTTGACCGGGATGAAAAGGATTCCGCGCATCATTCACGCCCTGGCGCTCTGCGGGGTTGCAACCGCTGCCAATGTAAGGCGGGCCAGTTCGCGCTTGTCATCCGTCGACTTCATTAGGGTGTTGGCACAGACAACACGAAGCTTCTCGCTTCCCATGCGTTGCGCATCGTCCTTATCGGTGATGTCGGCGATCAGCACGTCGAGGAAGTCCTCGTAGGCTCTAGCAACACCCGCGATGCTGCTCGGCCAGCCCATCATCTCCATGAGGACACCTGCGGGCCCGCTGACGGCAGCGCCGCCCACAATGGGGCTCACGGCAGCAATGGGAGCGCGGGTTCGTCGCAGCGCATCGCGAACATCGGGCACCGCGAGGATCGGGCCAATGCTGGTCACGGGGTTGCTCGGCGCGAAGATAACCGCCTCGGCTGATCCGATCGCTTCAATCACACCCTGGGCGGCTCGCGCTTTTTCAGCTCCCTGGAAATACACAGCACGCACGTCAACCTGGTGCCGCTCGCGCACGAAGTATTCCTGCAAGGTGAGGGCTCCCTTGGCTGTATCTAGTACCGTCGACACTCGGTCATCAGTCATAGGCAATACCCGCGCACGGATGCCGAGTTTCGCAGCAAGTTCTGCCGTAGCTGCGCTCAGCGACTTCCCCTCCCGCAGCAGCATGGTGCGCGTGAGATGAGTCGCAAGGTCAAGGTCGCCGAGACTAAACCACGCAGGCTGCCCGAGCTGTCTCATTCTGTCCAAGCAACGAAAGCTCTCGTCTTCCATGCCCCAGCCGCGTTCGCGACTCAGTAGACCTGACAGGCCATACAACACCGAATCGATGTCGGGCGATACGTGCAACCCCCACCACTCGATATCGTCGCCCGTGTTGACGACGACCGTCAGGTCTTCGGGCGGTGCGATCTGCTGCAGTCCCTGCACCAGCTTCGTACCGCCAGTGCCGCCCGTGAAGACCGCAATCATCTTTGCGCCGCCCTCGCATAACCGTCGAGATCAGCCGCTACTGTGAGTCGTTCGCCGAGGAACCCGCCTCGCTGGGAAATCGCCTCCACGAACTCGGGGTAAATCGGCAGCCGCTGCCGGAGCCGCTGCCCGGCAGCTGCCGTTCGAAGCTCTAGATCGAGCAGATGCGGCCAAGGGGCTTCCGGATTAATGTAATCCGGCGTCAGGGGAGAAACGCCACCCCAATCATTGATTCCAGCCTCCAGGAGCCGCTCATATCCTTTCTGCGTCAGGTTGGGCGGGGCCTGGATATTCATGTCGCCCAGGAGCAGGCGGGCAACAGCGATTGTCCGCAGCATGTCGTCGGTGTCGGGCTCTGGCCATGCCGCCATCGGAATACGCGGCTTCACGCGAAAGTTCTGGATGATGACCTCCTGGATGTGCCCGTACCTCGCGTGCAGATGCTTGATCGCGAGCAGCGATTCGACCCGATCCTCGATTGACTCGCCGATGCCAATCAAGATCCCGGTTGTGAAGGGCACCCCAACTTTGCCGGCATCCTCAATCGTTTTGAGCCGCAGCGACGGAAGTTTGTCCGGCGCCCTGTCATGCGCACCGCCCTTGTGCAACAAGTCTTTGCTGGTCTCCAGCATCAGGCCAAGGCTGGGATTGCTGGCGCTCAAGCGCTCGATCCAATTGCGGTTTAGCAGCCCTGGATTGGCGTGTGGCAGCAACTTCGTCTCCCGCAGTACCAATTCGCACATGGCTTCCAGGTAATGCAGCGTGCTGCGAAACCCGAGTCTTCGCAACGTCTCACGCATCGCAGGGAACAGCATCTCGGGCTTGTCGCCGAGCGAGAACAGCGCTTCGGTGCAGTCGAGCTTCTCGCCCTGGCGCGCGACGTCCAACACTTCGTCAGGCGTCATGGTATGCGCACCGGGCTCGCCTGGATCGCGGCGAAAAATGCAGTATCCGCAGTAGTCGCGGCACAGGTTGGTCAGGGGGATGAAAACCTTGCGCGAGTAAGTAATCACACCGGGCCGGAACTCTTCTTTCATCGCGCGCGCGGTCGCCAATAACGCGGGCAGAAGATCTTTGTCGCAACATAAGAGTTGGCAAGCTACGTCCTCTGAAAGTCCGCTCCCGCTCCGAGCTTCATTCAGGCGCACGACGAGATCCTCATTGGATGCGATCCTGGCCCAGCTCGGGCGGGCCGTAGGGGGAGCTGCCATTCGCGCTATGACTCCTGTTCGAGGGCGCACATGCCGTAGCGACCGCGGAAATAGAGAAGCGGAGCACCATCTGCCACCTTGGTTTCTTTCACCTCGGCGACAAAAATTGTGTGGTCGCCTCCTTCATATGCGTTTACCACTGTACAATCCAGGTTTGCCAACACGTTCTTGAGCACTGGCATACCGCTCTTCATATAGCGATATTCGATGCCGAGACGGTAAGCTGCGTCGGGATTGCGCTCAGGATCGGCAAAGAATTCCGAAAGTGCCTCCTGCTCTTCCTTCAAAATGCTGACGCCGAACCGGCCACGCTCGCGGACGTGTAGATACGTCTCGGCGAGATGGTCGATGCACACCAGCACCAGGGGTGGTTGCAGGGAGACCGAGCAAAAGGCGTTGGCCGTCATGCCATGAACCTGGTCTCCGTCCGTGGGCACAGTGATCACCGTGACGCCGCTGGCGAAGCGTCCCAGGGCGGAGCGGAAATCAGTTGGTGTGACCAAATCTACCATCTGGCGACTTTTGCTGCGCAAGCCTGCCCTGAGGAACCACGGGCCTAATCGCGAGGGTACTGCCAACTATACCTGACTCGTCGACCGCATGACGACGCCCGGACCAATCGTGCGCACGGCCAGCATGACGTGATAATCTTACGCACCGCGAGCCAAGCTCAGCTCAAACCAGGGGCATGGATGTACCCTCGAGCCTTTCAGTATCACCGTGCCAAGTCGCTGCAGGATGCGGTTTCGCTGCTGACCGAACTAGGCGAGGATGCCAAGCCCCTGGCCGGGGGTCAGAGCCTTATTCCGCTGATGAAGCTGCGCCTCTCGGCACCCGCAAACCTGGTCGACCTCAACTTCATCCCCGATACGTCCTACATTCGCGGGAGCGGCGACCTTGCCTTCGGTGCCATGACCCGGCACGCCGAAATTGCAGCTTCGTCCGAGGTTGACCGAATCCCTATCTTGCATGACTGTGCCGCAGGAATTGCTGATCCGCAGGTGCGCAACATGGGAACCATCGGTGGGTCGATTGCCGAAGCCGATCCTACGGGCGACTGGGCTCCCGTGCTGATGGCGACGGGCGCGAACGTGACGATCGTAGGCCCTAGGGGAGAACGCATGGTCGGTATCACCGAGTTCATCCAGGACGCGTTTACCACCATTCTGCAGCCAGGCGAGTTAGTAAAAGAAGTCACGGTTCCGCACCAGCCGTCGTCCAGCGGCGGCGCCTACATCGCGCTCAAGCGATGTGCTCCGGTGTACGCCAGCGCCAGCGTCGCTGTCCAGCTCAATATGTACGATGGCGAGGTATGCGCCGACGCCCGCGTGTACCTGGGCGTGCTCGGCCTTACGGCAATCCGTGTAAAGGAGGCGGAGGACGTGCTGCGTGGACAACAACTTACGGCATCGAGCCTGGAGAAGGTTCGTGCAGCCGTCACGGATGTGGCTCAGCCAGTCCCTGACATGCGCGGTTCCGCCGGGTACAAGCGCCACGCAGCCGGAGTGCTGGCGAAGCTCGCTATCGAAGCTGCCTTTAAGCGCGCTCGTGGTGAAGACGTGGAGGTCACGCACCTGTATGCCTGATCGCATTGGCGTTGCCGTGAAGGTCAATGGCAAGAGCTTCACCCGCATTGTGGAACCGCGAACCCTGCTGGTGCAATTACTACGGGAAGAGTTAAACCTAACAGGCACACACATCGGCTGCGATACCAGCTATTGCGGGGCCTGTACGGTCCTGCTCAACGGCAGGGCGGTCAAGTCGTGCACTGTCTTCGCCTTTCAGGCCGACGGAGCCGAGCTGCTTACGGTGGAAGGCCTGGAGCAGAACGGCGAGCTTCATCCGGTGCAGCAAGCCTTCTGCGACTGCCACGGCTTTCAATGTGGGTATTGCACGCCCGGATTACTGATGAGCACGCTCGAACTGTTGCGCGAGCATCCGCAGCCGACGGAGCAACAGACACGTAAAGCCATTGCCGGCAACACCTGCCGCTGTACCGGTTATCAGAACATCTTCAGAGCGATTCAGGTTGCGGCGGCGGCCGGGCCGAGGAGGCAGGATGGCGATCAAGTTCTCGGGTGAATTCACAAGCTTGCTCAGCCCCGAGCAGGTGTACGACTTTCTCTCTGATCCCAACAAGTTTGGACCGTTGCTGCCCGAGTTTCAGAGTATGACCCTGGAAGATCCCACGCACTTCACGGTGAAGGTGAATGTAGGCGTAGCACATATCCGGGGAACCGCCGAGATCAAGATGGAGCTCTGCGAAGCCGTGCGCGGGCAGCGAGCGCTCTACAGAGGCCATGGCAATGCCGTCGGCAGCCAGATCACATTACATGCGGGCTTCGATCTCTCGCCTGCAGCGAAGAGCACACACATATCTTGGCAAGGGGAAGCAACGATCTTCGGCAAGCTGGCTTCGATGGGTGGCGGACTGCTCGAACCGCTGGCAGGCAAGAACATCACGAAACTGATCGATGGATTGAAGAGTGCTCTAGGTGCGCCGCAGCTCAGGCACACTACTGCCGTGGCGCAAATGCAATCGGACCAAGCCGAGACTGCAACCGACACCGCGGCTGCGGACCAAAGAAAATCTCCGCCGGTGGTTGAACAGACGCAAGAGGGAACGGCAACTGCAGAAGGAGTCGAGGCCGCGACGGTTGAGACCGAAGGCCGAAGCGTCGGCGTGTTTCCCGGGCAAGGCGTCATGTCCGGTGCACCTGCTTCCGTCCAGGGGACCGAGTCGGGAAAGGAGGATACGAATGTCACGCGACAGCCATCCAGCGACAGTCGACAGCCCTAGGGCGACGGGGGGCTGGGTTGGGCAGCCTCTGAAGCGCAAAGAGGACTTTCGCCTGGTGCGCGGCAAGGGCAAATTTGTCGACGACATCAAGATGCTCGGCATGCTGCATCTGTGCTTTGTACGCTCGCCTTATGGCCACGCCAGCATTACTTCCGTTGATGTGTCGGGAGCAGAATCGTTGCCAGGCGTGGTCTGCACGCTGACCGGGGAGGAGATTTCGAAGCTGATGGATCCTTTCTTCGAGATCGGCCCGTCGCCCAGCAACAAGATTCTCGACTACCCGATGGCCGTGGATCGTGTACGCTACCAAGGCGAGCCGGTCGCCGCGGTGATTGCCGAGAACCCTGCCATCGCAGAGGACGCGGCAGAGTTGGTTCGCGTGGAATACGACCCGCTCGATCCGGTGATTGATGCGGTGTACGCGGCCGGCGGCAAGACCATCCTCCATGAGGCGATGGGCACCAACGTCGTGTGGCACGGCGTGTTCGAATACGGCGATGTGGAAAAAGCTTTCGCTGACGCCACACACGTTGTACACATCGACCGCCTGCACTGCCACCGCTTCTCCAGCACGCCATTGGAGAACAATGCCATCATCGCGCAGTGGGACGACAGCGACCAGCGTCTTCACTACTGGAGTAACAATTCATTCCCTACAATTGGCATCCAGTTGCTGGCACCGGCGTTGCACCTGCGTATGGACCAGGTGCGTGTGCAGACCCACGACATCGGCGGCAGCTTCGGCATCAAGATAACCAACTACCCGCAGATGGCAGTGTGTGCTCTGGCTTCGCGGAAGGCCAATGGCGCGCCCATCAAATGGGCTGAGACGCGTACCGAGCACATGCAGTCCAGCGCGCACGGCAACGAGCGCACATTCCTTGACACCCGTGTAGCGCTCGACCAGCACGGCGTCATCCTTGCCATCGATTCCAACCACATCGATGATTGCGGTGCCTATCCACGCTACGAGCCTCTGGGCTGCGTGATCTGGTCGCAGGTAACACCGGCAACCTATCGGCTGAAGAACCTGCGAATCGACTTCACACAGGTGGTCAGCAACAAGTGTCCTGTCGGTCCGAACCGCGGTTATTCACGTATGCAGCACCTGTGGTTTATGGAGCGAGTGCTCGATATCTGCGCGCATAAGCTGAGTATCCCGGCCGACGAGATGCGACTGCGCAACTACATTCGACCGGAGGAATTTCCCTACACCACGCCAAACGGATGCGTCTACGATTCGGGCAACTATCCCCGGATGCTACAAGCCACCAAGGACCTGATTGGATGGAGTAAGTGGCAAACCGAACGCGCAAGGGCCCGACAGGAGGGCCGATGGCTTGGCATCGGGATTGGAACGACCCTCGACTCTGGCACGAACAATTTTGGACAGGCGCAGATCGTGAACAATCAGGCGCCGTTTTCCGGCAATTCACAGGCCGCTTCCGCCAAACTCGATATTTATGGGGAAGTCATCGTGGCCGTAGGCTCGGTGCCACAGGGGCAGGGACATGAGACGACTGTGTCGCAAGTCGTCGCTGACATGTTAAACATCACGCCGGAGATGGTGAACGTTCGCGTCGGTTTCGATACCGAGCGCAATGTCCACACGGGGCACAGTGGTACTTATGCCAGCCAGTTCGCTGTGTCAGGTCTCTCGGCGGTGAACGGCGCGGTCCAGGCCCTCAAGGCCGAGATGAAAAAGCTTGCTGCGTATGCGCTTCAGTCGAAGGAAGAGGAGCTCGAATTCGGCGTCGGCAAGCAAGGCCCGGAAGTCCGCGTCTGTGGAACCGACAAGGCGATTCCATACATCGGGCTGGCAAATCTTGCCAACGTCAACACAGCTGTCGTCCCTGAGGACTTGCGCTCGCTCACGCTGAATTGCCGTTACACGTGGCGAGCTCCCTTCAAGGTGCCCAACGTGCACAAGAAGTACGGCAACTTGACGTTAACCTATTCGTCGCAGTTGCACATCGCCGTTATTGAGATCGACAAGGAGACATATATACCAAAGATCCTCGACTATGCGGCAATCGACGATTGCGGCCACGTGATCAACCCGATGATCGTCGCTGGGCAGGTACATGGCGCTACCGCCCATGGCATCGGGGCAGCTCTGATGGAGACGTGCGCCTACGATGAGAATGGCAACATGTTAACCAGCACCTTCAGCGATTACACACCAATCACGGCTGTCAACATTCCTAACGTCAAGTACGGCAATCTTGAGACGCCCTCGCCGCACAGCTATAACGGTGCCAAGGGTATGGGCGAAGGCGGAGGGGCGCCGCTACACGCGATCAGCGCGGCGTTGCAGGACGCACTCTGGGATGACGGAATTATCATCGATGACTCCCACAACAACGCGAGCACCCTCTATGAGCTGATCGCCAAGAAGCGTCGTGGGGAGTTACGCGCGAACCTCAGCGTTGAACGCGGTGGCAATCGATGAGCAGGCGCATCCTTGTCGTCGGAGCTGGTGCCATCGGGAGCCTCTATGCGGCACATCTGTCACGAGTTGGGGAGGTATGGGCTCTCGTGCGCCGGGAAGAGCACGCACGCAGCCTTATCCAGCGCGGCATCCGTGTCACCGGATGGAGTGAGTTTCACGCAACTGTAAGAGCCACGGCTGATCCAGGCGCCCTGCCAGAATTTGATTTCGGCATCGTCGCTACCAAAGCGGGACAGATCCGGGAAGCGTTCGCCCGAGTTGCGCATCTGTTCCCGCACAGTTCGGTACTGTCCGCGCACAACGGCCTGGGATGTGAAGAGATCATGGCCGAGTTAATGCCGTCAGGCTACGTGATTCGCGGCACAACCTTCATGAGTTGTACGCGCTTTGCCGATGATCATGTTCACTATGAGCTCAACACTCCAACCTGGATGGGACCGTTTGAGCCGACGGAGACCCCGTTCGCCATGGTGCAGGAGCTGGCCGACCTCATCAATGCCTCGGGGCTTAAGGCCCAGGCTCTGCGCGACGCACGGCCTGCCCAGTGGTCGAAGCTCATTTTCAACGCATCGGTGAACTCGGTGGCTGCGCTGACGGACCTTCCGCATTCTCCGCATTTCGCGGCCAGGCAGAATTTCGACGACCTCGGCCACTTGCTGCACGACCTGGTCGAAGAGGGCAAAAGCGTGGCCGCCGCGCTCGGCATCGAACTGCATGAGGATCCGTGGACGATGAACAGTATCGGAGCACGCACCAATCATCCGCCGTCTATGTTGTACGATGTCCGCCATCAGTTGCCGACCGAGGTGGATTTCCTCGGCGGAGCGATCGCCCGGCAGGCAGAGCGCGCCGGGGTTCCCGCGCCGCTGCATACTGCGCTCTATCGGTTGATCAAGGCGAAAGAGGCGAGCTGGACATGGAAAGAGGAACACGCACATCCGGACTTGAAACCGGTAACGCGTTGAACTGCGAGAGCCAAGCTGATGACATGGCCGATTGACGAGAAGAAGCTACAGCGTGTCCGCGATCTTATGGCGCAGCAGGATCTCGATGCCCTGGTTGTACGCGCTCCCGATAACATCGTTTACCTGACGAACTACTGGTGCATGAAGGGCTATGACATCGCGATCTTCCCGCGTGAGGGTCAACCCACGCTCATCACCATTGAGCCCCAGGAGGAAGATGCACACCGTAACTCCTGGACGAGAGATGTTCGGCTTTTCCGGGGTTACGATGATCGAGATCCGCGCCCGCCGGGGTTTCGCTCTCTTGACCTTGGGCTGGGAGTCCTGAAAGAGCGCAATCTGAACGGCCGTGTGGGCCTGGAGCTCTCGCAAGGCACACAAGGAGCCGATCGCATGGTGGGAGAGCCTACCACATGGACGCAGCCATGGTTTGACGCTTTCAAGCAGATCGCCGGGTACGTTGTAGATGCCTCGCCTCTGCTGGCGGAGGCGCGCGCGATCAAGACCACGCAGGAAATCGAGCGTATGAAAATCGCCAATGAGCTGGCGGCGCTCGCGATGGAGCACACATCGGAACGGTTAAGGCCAAGCATGAAAGAAAGCGAAGTCGCGGCGATTTTCGAAGGATTCGTGCACTCCACCGGCATCGGCTATCAGGGCAAAGTCGAAATGGCGCGCGCCTTCACGCTGGTCTGGTCGGGCAAAGGTATTCGTACCTTCACCGCAACAGGCGATCGCCCTGTCCAGGAGCACGAGCCTACCCTCTTCGAAATCTGGGTCTGCGTCGATGGCTACTGGAATGACTTGACCAAGAACCTGTGCCCCGGCGAACTCTCGCCGGAATACAACAAGCTGCTCGATCTTTTGCTGAAGATATTCCACCAGGGCGCCGCGTTCGCGAAAGACGGAGCCAGCCTACCCGATCTCGACCGCCTCATTCGTGCGCGCATCGCGGAAGGCGGATATCCTGGACAGCCCTCTCACGCCATATGTCACGGTGTGGGGGCTCGCGCGCATGAACCCCCCTATGCTCACCAGGCCGGAACCGGGACAATTCGCGAAGGTATGGTGTTAGCCATTGAGCCTGGCATCTACTGGCCCGGCGGAGGTGGACTTCGGCTGGAGGACAATTTCTGGATCACCGCCGACGGCAACGAGAAGTTGTGCTCATTCCCCGACGATTTTCGCCTGATCCACGTCCAATCCGCCAAAGGACAAAAGCGATGGGTATGACCGCCAGCAAGCCGGTATTAAACGATGGCCTGAAGGAAGCGATACTCGGCCGCATCCACGAGGATGAAATCGTCGCAATGTGCTGTGACGTGATCAACATCCCGAGCCCAACCGGCGGTGAGCTTGCAATGGCCGAATACCTGCGCAGCGCCTTCGCCAAATTAGAGCTGAAGACCATATGGCAACCGATCGAAGAAGAACGCGCAAACGTCATCGGACGCCTGGAAGGCAGCGGTAATGGCAAATGCCTGATGTTCAACGGGCACATGGACACATCGAACACGGGCGACGAAGACTTTTTGAGCGGAATTGGGTACAAGCCACATGCCGTGGTGCGCGATGGAATGATCTACGGCCTGGGCATCTACAACATGAAGGGGGCGCTGGCGTGCTATGTACATGCGGTAAAGGCGCTGGTGGAGGCTGGAGTCACCTTGGATGGCGACATTGTTCTGGGGGCCGTGTGCGGCGAAATCGAGAAGACACAATGGCGGGAATTTGCCGGCAGACAGTATCGTGGTTACGGCGCGGGCACTCACTACCTTGTGAACCACGGCATTCTGCCCGACATGTGTATCCTGGGCGAGCCCACCGACATGCAGCTGGTTTTGGAACACGCCGGCTCACTCTGGGTACGTTTGGGGCTGACCGGCAATTATGTGCACAGCGCGTTTGCTCCCGGTACCGAAGACGAGAATGCCATTCGCCGCATGCATAACGTCCTCAATGAAGTAATGCGCTGGATTCCTCAATGGCAGGATGAATCGCGGTGGGCCGGAGGTCCGGGCTTTGTGAACATAGGCTGCCTTCAGGCGGGACATCCGTGGCGTGCCAGTCGAACGCCGGAGCGTGCCGATCTGTTTCTCGACGTTCGGGTGCCGCCGACGATGAACATGACAGACGCGCGCCGCGCGTGCAAAGACATTTTCCTTGCGATCAAAGAAAAGTACTCCGACTATGGCTTGGAGTTTGAGACGTATGTTTCCGTTCCAGGCGCGACCATCGATGAGAATCACGAAATGGTGTTAGCGATCGAGCGCAACCATCAGCAGGTGATGGGGAGGCTGCCGGAGCGCGACACGGTGTTGTGGTGTTCCGACGCTTCGGTGCTTACGCGCTTCGGGTGTCCAACAGTGAATTACGGGCCGTCAAGCGGTCCGCGCGATGCCGAGGGCGAGAAAGTCGCAATCAAGACACTGGTCGAGATCACCAGGGTGTACGCGCTAACCGCTGCAGAGATTTGCGGAGCGCACTGATCGAGCTTCGTAGTTGGTGTCCTGGCCTGACTGGTAGAGCGGGCCTCCAGACCCGCGTCCAGCGTAAAGAAATGCTTTGGTGGCCGAGATTGTAGACAATGACCGCTCACGCCCCGACTTACTGGCAAAGTGAACGCCAGCCTGAAAACCCGCTCCAACCCGCCGTCAATCAGGACGTACGTTAGACCTTACTTATGCTAAGCCCCGCCGAAATTCAACGCCGCTACACCAACATTCGGGCCAAGATGGGCGTGCACGGCATCGATGCACTCATCGTGTGCGGCAACCAGTACGCAGGATTCGAAGGGGCGGTCTTCTACGCTTC
>Ga0306924_10003681_pt1 | contig 14783 bp, 12 predicted proteins | sample sta12Can44000111_FD_203756 | JGI IMG/M metagenome (GOLD analysis project Ga0306924, IMG submission 203756) | Lab enrichment of tropical soil microbial communities from Luquillo Experimental Forest, Puerto Rico - statanox.12C.anox.44.000.111 (v2)... | ecosystem: Environmental > Terrestrial >... | reverse complement strand
TGTTGACGATGTCGAGCCTGGTGACGTGTGTAGCGCTTTTGAAGGCCGCCTCGACCTTGGCGGCGTCGCCGTAGTGATAATCGAGCGCCACGTTGTTGGGGATGTGATCGTAGAGCTGCGGTGCGCCGGGCTTGGCCGCCTCCTCGGGGTCGGTGACGGCAGGCAACGGATCGATATCGACGACCACGGCTTCACCCGCATCGCGCGCCTGAGCCAGCGTCTCCGCCACCACGAACGCCACGGGATCGCCGACATAGCGAACCTTGTCGGTCATCAGCGCGGTGCGGTTGGTCTGCAACAGCGGCGTGCCGTCGCGGCTCTTCAGCGGCAGGCCGCAGGTGAATGGACCGTAACCGGCAGCCGCAAGGTCCGCCCCCGTCCAGACTCCAAGCACGCCGGGCATGGCCTCGGCGGCTTCGGCTGCAATGCCGCGGATGATGCCGTGCGCATGGCTGGAGCGCACGATCCAGGCATAGGCCTGGCGAGGCAGATTGAAATCGTCGGTGTATTTGCCCTTGCCGCGGACCAGGGTGTCGTCCTCCTTGCGCCGGACCGGCTGGCCGACGCCGTATTTTTGCAGTGCAATAGTGTTTTCCAGGGAGGCTGGAGGCGGTCGATCTTGCATTGAAAGCACCCGAAATAGCCGGTTTTTGAACGGTTTTGCGGCCGTTGACCCCCAGATAGACCACGTCCGGTCGGACGACAACGCCTGATTGGGCATGGGCGCCGGCACTAGTGGAGTGGATTTGACATTCGCTTCAGCGGGTGCGGCAGGGAACCGGCGAATGTCAAATCCGAAACTCCACTAGAATCCGATATTTGCCAGTGGTCCTACGATTCCAGCATTCGCAAAAAAGTTCACCGCAACAGGAAGCGAATGCTGGAATCGGACCACTAGTCGCTGCTAGAGTTTGTCCCGAAGCGAAATTCTCGTCGGCCGGTCGTGGGCCGGGAAAAGAAATTTGATGAAGGACGATACGCGGCTTCGCGACGACATGACGTCGCGCGAAGGCTCGATCATACCGGCCGCGGCAAGCGGTGCCGGAGAGGTGAGGTTGGCGCCTGCGGCGGACGTCTATGCGGCGCTCGACCTCGGCACCAATAATTGTCGCCTGCTGATCGCCTGTCCCACCGAGGACGGGTTCCGCGTGGTCGATTCATTCTCGCGGATCATCAGGCTTGGCGAGGGAATCTCGACCACCGGCTGCATCAGCGAGGCTGCAATCGAGCGGGCGATCGCAGCCCTTAGCATCTGCCGCGACAAGATCCGGTCCAAGAAGGCCAAACGGCTGCGGCTGATCGCGACCGAGGCCTGCCGCGCCGCCTCGAACGCCGAAGGTTTCCGCGATCGCGTTGCCGCGGAGACCGGCATCCGGCTCGAAGTAATCGATCGCGAAACCGAAGCCGCCTTGGCCGTGATCGGTTGTTCGCCGCTGCTCGATCCGCGTGGACGAGGCGCCATCCTGTTCGATATTGGCGGCGGATCGACCGAGCTGGTTCGGATTGCGCGCGATCCGGCCGCAGCGAAGCAGTCGCCAGGCATCAAGGCATGGATGTCGATCCCGCTCGGCGTCGTCACGCTCGCCGAGCATTTCGGCGGCCGGGACGTCACCAGGCAATCCTACGCGCGGATGGTCGAGGAGGTCACAAAACATGTCGGGCCGTTCGCGGCCGAGCACGGCGGTGATCTTGCAGACATGCATTTGCTCGGCACTTCCGGCACGGTGACGACGCTGGCGGGCGTTCATCTCAACCTGCCGCGCTACGATCGGCGCCGGGTCGACGGCATCTGGATGAGCGATGCGGATATCACCAGGACCATTACGCGTCTGCTTGGCATGAGCTATCAGGAGCGCGCCGCCAATCATTGCATCAGTGTCGAGCGCGCCGATCTGGTGCTGGCGGGTTGCGCCATTCTCGACGCCATCCGCCATGCCTTCCCGCTGCCGCGGCTGCGGGTTGCCGACCGTGGCCTGCGCGAAGGCATGCTGGTGGAAATGATGCGCGAGGACGGCGCGCTGAGGGCACGTTAGTAGCCGCATCCGCTTTCAGTGTGGCCTCATCCTTCGAGACGCGCGTTGCGCTCCTCAGGACGAGGACACCCGGCCCCAGGATGAGGTATTTGGCCCTCATGCTGAGGAGTGCGGGCACCCGAGCAGACCGAGCTATGGCGAGGCCGTTGCGAATGGTGCAAATAGAAGGCCGCGCGTTTCTGGACGATGCTTTGCATCGCCGGGAGAACCCGGCCCGGGACGAAAATCAAATGGCGAAAGACACGACCGGCCGGCTCCATGTCACGGTGAAGACCGGCGGCAAGCGCAAGCTTTCCTCAAAACTCTGGACCGACGACATTTCGCGCGCGGTGCTGCATCACGAGCCCGCGCTGGATCGCGACAACGTCGTCGCGATGGTGCGTTGACCGTGGTCACGCCCAAGAGCAAGTTGCCGCTCGACGATCTGCACTGGTTGCCGATGATCATGGCGCATCATTTTTTGTCGGAGAAACTTGTCGGCACACGGCTTTCGTCTTACGCGAGCGATGAGCTGCGCAATCAACTCGCACGAGGTAAACTGCGTTGCATGCGCCGGGACGCGACCGGCAAGCCCGAACTGGTGCCGCGCACGTTTTGGCGAGATCACGAGATCGACACTCACACTGGCGCCGTTGAAATTTATCGCGGCCCCCGCGGACCGCACGGTCGCGATCATCAAAGTCGCGTCAACGGCTTGTTCTATGTCTGGAAGCCGGACCTCGATCAGTTCTGGTCAACTACGGAAGCTGAGCAGGCGCAACCGGTGCGCCAAAGGTCCGGACCGAAGCCGATCGAGAACTGGAAGCTGCACATCGCTGGTGAGCTGCACCGCATTGTTGTGGTGGAGCGCAAACAGCCTCCTCCTGCTTCCTATTTCGCGCAGTTTTGTGAAGACAAGTCGGGCTACCATCCGGACATTCGCGCGGTGCAGCGACTACTCAGAGTGCTGCTCGGCTAGTTCGGCGCATCTATTCTCACCCCTATTGATATTGCAGAGCAATTCCCGATATGCGTTCACCCGCGAGGAGAGAAGGAGAAGGACGGAGAATGGCGAAAGACACGACCGGCCGGCTGCATGTCACGGTGAAGACCGGCGGCAAGCGCAAGCTTTCCTCAAAACTCTGGCTGGAACGACAGCTCAACGATCCCTATGTGTCGCGCGCCAAACGCGAGGGTTTTCGCTCGCGCGCCGCCTACAAGCTGATCGAGATTGACGACAAATATCGATTCCTCAAACCCAGCATGACCGTGGTCGATCTCGGCGCCGCGCCCGGCGGCTGGAGCCAGGTCGCCGCCAAACGTGTAGGCAGCGAAAGCGGCAAGGGCAGGGTGGTGGCCATTGATCTCCTGGAAATGGGGGAAGTCGGTGGCGTCAACTTCGCACAGCTTGATTTTCTAGAGCCAGACGCACCTGCGCGCCTGATCGAAATGACGCAAGGCCGTGCTGACGTCGTGATGTCCGACATGGCTGCGAACACTACTGGCCATCGCAAGACCGACCAGTTGCGCATGGTGGGGCTGGTTGAGGCAGCGGCGGCGTTTGCCGCCGAGGTGTTGAAGCCCGGCGGCGCGTTCCTCGCCAAGACGTTCCAGAGCGGCGCGGATGCGGAATTGATGGCGCAGCTCAAGCGCGACTTTGCCAGTGTCCGTCACGTCAAGCCGGCGTCAAGCCGGCAGGATTCGTCCGAGCGCTACGTGCTCGCGACGGGATTTAGGGGCGGCAAGAAGTAATCAATCATACCGGTTTGATTTTAGGACATCGTCGTCCCAGCGAAAGCAGGGACCCATAACCATCGGCGTTCGTAAGACAGGAGCGTCTAACAATTGTACCCACCATCAGCGCCTCGGCGTATGGGTCCCCGCGTTCGCGGGGACGACAGGTTGCTTGAATCGACGCTTCCCGAAATCGGTCTATTGGTAAATCTTATGCGGCCCTCTACCCCCAGCGCTGATCCCTGACATTTTGGGTTTCTTCGGTCGCCACCTTGACAGCGGCGGTGGCCGCGCCCTTGCGGCTCGAAATCTCCACCGCCTTGCGCCCCGAAATTTCGTGGCCGGCGTCATCGGGCATTTGCCAGAAAAACCAGGACGAAAATGCCGAGATGATCGAGACCACGAGAAAGGCGGGCGCGAAATCGTTTGCGCTCAGTTCAGTGGCGTGGCGCCACCACAGTGTCGATTCCACCGAAAACGCGCCGACCGCAACGCCCGCCGAAATCGCCAGCTGCTGGTTGACGCTGACGAGCGTAGTGGCCCGGCTCATTCGCGCCGGCTCGACCTCGGCATAGGCCACCGTGTTGATCGCCGTGAATTCCAGCGAGCGGAAGAAGCCGCCGACCACCAGAATGATCATGATCAGAAGCAACGGGGTGTTCACGGTAAACAGCGCGCAGGCAGCGAGGAACAGCGAACTGACGATGGCATTGATCGTCATCAGGTTGCGGAAACCGAAGGTTCGGATGATGCGCGCGGCGAGCGTTTTCATCCCCATGGCGCCGACCGCGGAGGCGAAGGTCACCAGTCCCGATTTGAACGGCGACAGGCCGAATCCGATCTGCATCAACAGCGGCAGCAAAAATGGCAGCGCGCCGATGCCGAGGCGAAACAGAAATCCGCCGATGATGCTGGCGCGCATGGTCGCCAAGTGAAGCAGGCCGAAATCGAGAACCGGAGAAGCGGTTCGTCGGGCGTGGATGACGTAAAGCGTCATCGAGATCGAGCCGATCGCAATCAGCGCCGCGACGACCGACCACGGCAAGAGATTGAGGCCCGCGACCGAAAGTCCGAAGGCAATTCCGCCAAGCCCGATACCGGCCAGCACCATGCCGTAAAGGTCGAAGCGCTCCGGGTCCTCGCTCTTGATCGGATCGATGAAGCGCAGCGCCATAAAGATGCCGAGCAGTCCGATCGGAATATTGATCAGGAAGATCCAGTGCCAGGAAAAATAGGTGGTGATGAAGCCCCCAAGCGGTGGCCCGATCACCGGCCCCACCAGCGCCGGCACCGTGACCCAGGCCATGGCGTTCACCAGCGCGCTTTTGTCGATCGAGCGCAACAGCACCAGCCGGCCGACCGGCGTCATCATCGCCCCGCCCATGCCTTGCACGATGCGCGCGATCACGAAACCGGTCACCGACTCCGACAAAGCGCAGCCGATCGAGCCCACCATGAAGACGGCGACAGCCGCCGAGAAAACCAGGCGCGCCCCGAAGCGATCAGCGGTCCAGCCGCTGGCCGGAATGAACACGGCAAGCGAGAGCAGATAGGAAGTGATCGCGAGCTTCAGCGTCAGCGGGCTCGTGCCGATATCCGCGGCGATCGCCGGAAGCGAAGTCGCAATCACCGTCGAATCCATGTTTTCCATGAACAGCGCAGTGGCCACGATCAGCGGTATCAGGCGTTCTTTGTTGTTCATCGGGATTTGGGTGAGGCGACAAAGCGGCGAAGGCGTGGCGGGAGGGCGGCTGTATCATCTTGTCGGCATGCGATCCACGGCTGAATCGGCAAAGTCGTCGAAATGGAATTTTCCTGCTTTTTCAATGGTTTGTGCGGCAAGTTTGATCCGGAGGTTGGAGACATTTCTGCCCGTTGTCTGAAAACCTTAACAGTCGGCAACTCGCATGGCTCTCGGGCTTGGTATGCTTGACAAAGTGTTGCCTCTCGGGCCGCATTGTGGGACTTAGCCCCGCCGAGCCGTCAGGCTCTTTTCCCCCTGTCAATTTGAAGAAGGAACACCCCCGGATGGGTCTTCGTTTGTTGTTTGTTTTGACCATCTTCCTCGGGCTGTCTTCCCAGGCATCTGCCAGCGAGGGCATCCTGCATCGCGCGTCGTGCTCCGTCGTTCGATACTATGTCGCAAAGTACAGCGCTCCGATGGCAGAGGCCTGGGCGCGAAGCAAGGGCGCTACTGAAGCCGAAATCGAGGCTGCGCGCCGCTGCCTAAATGCGGCTCCAAGCCGGACTATCCGCACCGCTCAGGAAATGAACTAAAAAAGCCAAGGCGGGCGCGATGCTCTCGCTTTCGTGAAATGGCGGCCCGGCATTTCGTCGGGCCGCTCTTTTTTTTGGCCCATACTGGTGCGGGATTCGGTGCTCCGCACCCCCTTTGAATCGTGATGGTGGCGTGCTATCGACCACCGCCAACCCTACCGATGGGCTCTGATTCGACGGCGAAACTAGTGTCCCGCCGGCGCACTCGCTCATCCCTATCCAATGCGGCCAATCCGCCGCCGAATGGGAGTTGGTAATGGCGCAGGTGCAGGGACTTCAGGCTTTACGCGAAGCCTACACGTTCGACGACGTCCTCCTCAAACCTGGTCTTTCGGACATCCTGCCCTCCGAAGTCGATATCCGCTCACGCGTCACGCGCGACATTGCGCTCAACATTCCCATCATCGCTTCGGCGATGGACACGGTGACCGAAGCGCGCATGGCGATCGCCATGGCGCAGGCGGGCGGCGTCGGCGTCATTCACCGCAATTTCGACCCCGACGGCCAGGCTGCCCAGGTGCGGCAGGTGAAGAAGTATGAATCCGGCATGGTGGTCAATCCGTTGACCATCGGACCCGACGCCACGCTGTCCGACGCACTGGCCTTGATGAAGGATCACGGCTTTTCCGGAATTCCCGTGGTAACGGGTGGCGGCGCGGGCAGGCCGGGAAAGCTGGTCGGCATTCTCACCAACCGCGACGTGCGCTTTGCCACCGATCCCCGGCAAAAAGTCTCCGAGCTGATGACGCATGAAAATCTCGTGACGGTGCGCGAGGGCGTCAGCCAGGATGAGGCCAAGCGCATCCTGCACCGGCATCGGATCGAAAAACTGCTGGTGGTCGACGATCAATACCGCTGCGTCGGCCTGATCACCGTCAAGGACATGGAGAAGGCGGTTGCGCATCCGCTCGCCTGCAAGGATGCGCAAGGGCGCCTGCGTGTTGCCGCGGCGACCACAGTGGGCGAAGGCGGTTTCGAACGCACCGAGCGGCTGATCGATGCCGGCGTCGACCTGATCGTCGTCGACACCGCGCACGGCCATTCGTCGCGGGTGCTGGACGCCGTCAACCGCATCAAGCGGCTGTCCAACGCGGTCGAGGTCATCGCCGGCAACATCGCCACCCGGGAAGGAGCCCAGGCACTGATCGATGCCGGTGCCGACGCGATCAAGGTCGGCATCGGCCCGGGCTCGATTTGCACCACGAGAATCGTGGCCGGCGTCGGCGTTCCCCAGCTCACCGCGATCATGGATGCGGTGGAAGTCGCGAAGAAAGCCGACGTGCCCGTGATCGCGGATGGCGGCATCAAATATTCCGGCGATCTTGCCAAAGCGCTCGCCGCGGGTGCCGATATCGCGATGGTCGGTTCGCTGCTTGCCGGCACCGACGAGACGCCGGGCGAGGTGTTTCTGTGGCAGGGCCGCTCCTACAAGGCCTACCGCGGCATGGGTTCGGTCGGCGCCATGGCACGCGGTTCCGCCGACCGCTACTTCCAGCAGGACATCAAGGACACGCTGAAGCTGGTGCCGGAGGGAATCGAAGGCCAGGTGCCCTACAAGGGTCCAGTCGCCAACGTCATGCACCAGCTTGCCGGAGGCCTGCGCGCGGCGATGGGCTATGTGGGCGCGCGCAATCTCGACGAATTCCACGAGAAGGCGCGGTTCGTGCGCATCACCGGCGCCGGGTTGCGTGAAAGCCACGTCCACGACGTGACCATCACGCGGGAGTCGCCCAACTATCCGGGCGGGGGGTGAGCCGCAATTTTTCTTCACGTCGTCCCGGCCGAGCGAGCTCCAGACGACGCGTAGCGTTGCCTGAGCGAGCGCAGAGCCGGGACCCATAACCACCGAAATTGGATGTAGCTTTAGGCTGGAGCCGCAGCTCGCTTAACGACCACGGCCTGCGGTTATGGGTCCCCGCGTCCGCGGGGACGACAATAGGTCATACGCGCCTCAGGTCGCCGCATACGCACAATGCAACGCCGTGTCTGGGGTGGGCTGCAAATTCGTACTACATCGCCATTTCCGGCCGATCGAACCAGCTGAGAGCCCTGGCAGATGTTCGTCGATGCGAACGCGGCAAAGCGGTCATCTTCGCCCGTCACTGACGGCTTGCCGCCGGAGCGCAGGCGATGGGCGTTGGCTGCGATCTTCACCGCGCTCGCGATGGCCTCGCTCGACACCGCGATCGCCAACATCGCCCTGCCGGCAATAGCCGCCGATCTCGGCGCGAGCCCGGCCGACGTAGTCTGGGTCGTCAACGTCTACCAGATTGCGCTGGTTGCGACACTTCTGCCGCTGGGCGCGCTTGGCGAAATCGTCGGCCACCGGCGCATCTATCTCGGCGGCTTGCTGCTGTTTACGCTCGCCTCCCTCGGCTGTGCCTACGCCTGGTCGTTGCCGAGCCTTTTGACGGCGCGGGCGCTGCAGGGGCTGGGCGCGAGCGGAATCATGAGCGTGAATTCGGCCCTGATCAGCTACGTCTACCCAAACCACCTGCTCGGGCGCGGGTTCGGCCATAACGCGCTCGTGGTCGCGACAGCCTTCACGCTGGGACCGACGATCGCTTCCGGCATCCTGGCGCTGGGATCCTGGCCGTGGCTGTTCGCGGTCAACATTCCCTTTGGATTGATTGCGATGGGTATCGGCATGAAGACGTTGCCGGATACGCCTCGCGCCGTGCGTGCGTTCGATTTTCCCGGCGCGGGTCTGGCAGCGATCTGTCTTGGTCTTTTCATTCTCGGCGTCGGCAGTGCCGCGCACAAGGCATCCCCCGTCCTGGTCTCGATCGAACTTGCATCCGCCGCGCTCCTGGTGGGGTTCCTGATCCGCCGGCATGCGGATCATCCGGCGCCGATGCTGCCGATCGACCTGTTTCGCCGGCCGATGTTCGCGCTCTCGGCCGCAACCGCCGTCTGCTCGTTTGCGGTACAGGGGCTCGCCTTCGTCTCGCTGCCCTTTTACTTCGAGGACACCCTGCATCGAACGCAGGTCGAAACCGGGTTCTTCATGACGCCGTGGCCGCTGGTGGTGGGCATCATGGCCCCGATCGGAGGCCGCTTGAGCGACCGCCATTCCGCCGGCGTGCTCGGCGGCCTTGGGCTCGTGCTGCTCGGCATCGGAATGGTTTTGCTGGCGACGCTTCCGGCATCGCCCGGCGTCCTCGACATCGTCTGGCGGATGGTGATTTGCGGAATAGGATTTGGCTTCTTCCAGACGCCGAATATCAGGGCGATCATGTCGAGTGCGCCAGCCGATCGCAGCGGCGGTGCCAGCGGTATCGTGGCGACCGCGCGCCTGACCGGACAGACGATCGGCGCGGCGTTGGCGGCCTTGTGTTTCGCGCTCGCCGGCCGCGACGGCGCCACGGTTGCGCTCGCGCTGGGCGCAGGCTTCGCGGCGCTCGGCAGCGTGATGAGTTTTTTGCGTCTGACGGTCGCGCCACCTGGCAAGAAGCCCTGAATCAGCCTCGCCGCACGCTGGCGCCGCCGTCGACCGGCAGCGTCACGCCGGTGATGAAGCCCGCTTCGTCGGAGGCCAGAAACAGCGCGGCATTGGCGACGTCCCAGGCACTGCCCATCTTCTTGCGCAGCGGCACCTGGGCATCGCGTTCAGCTTCCACCTGGGCGCGGCTCTTGTTGAAGGCGCGGGCGCGGGTGTCGACCGCCATCGGCGTGTTCATCAGTCCCGGCAGGATGACGTTGGCGCGGATGCCGTATTGTGCGTTCTGGTAGGCAAGCTGTTCGGTGAAGGCGATCATCGCCGATTTGGTCGCCTTGTAGGCGACGTAGGGGTAGGTGGTGATCGCGGCCATCGAGGAGATGTTGATGATCGCGCCGCTCATTTGCGCCCGCATGATCGGGATGATGCATTTTGCGGCAAAGATGCAGCTCTTCAGATTGATGGCCACGCAGCGGTCGATCGCTTCCTCGGTGATGGCAGACAGCTCGGCGTCGCCGCCGGCAAGGCTCACGCCGACATTGTTGTGCAGGATGTCGATGCGACCCCAGCGCGCCTGCGCGTCGGCGACCATGGCCTTGATGTCTTTTTCGCGCGTGACGTCGGCCTCGAAGGCAACCGCTGTGCCGCCCTTTGCGGCGATCATCGCAACCGTTTCCTGCGCGGAAGCCAAATTGCGATCGACGCACAGCACGCGTGCGCCTTCGCGGGCGAAGGTGATGGCGGTGGCGCGGCCGTTGCCCATGCCTTCGCCCGGGCTCTGGCCGGCGCCGACCACGATCGCGATACGATCCTTCAAGCGCATGTGACGTCACTCCCGCAAAATCTAGTGCCGCCTATTTGAAGTTTCTGCACCACAAGCGGCGAATTCGATCCAGGAACTTCAAACAGAAAAGCGGCACTAGAATCAGTATGTTTGCTAGTGCCCAGGACTTTCCGAAGTTCGTGAAAGTGGTCGCCGCGATGTAACACGAACTTCGGAAAGTGGGCACTAGGGCGCTTCATCGGCACCTCTGCCTCGCCGCGATCATAGTGGCACCGCAGGCGAGAAGCTAACTTCAATCAGCCGATCCGGCGGGATCTTCCACGCCATGCGCATGTTAATTGTCAGGCTTGAGCGCTGCCGCTATAGCGGGGGTGCGCCTTCTTTCGGAGGATTCCATGTCGGTTCGAATGGTTTTGCTTCCCGTCTTTGTGCTGATCGGGCTCACCTTCTACCTTGTGATCTGGATGGCGTTTGCCCGTCGAAACGCGCTGGTGAGCAAGGAAACCCGGGTCCGGGATATCGTATTGGGGCAGCCAAACTGGCCGGTGCGCGTCACCCAGATCGGCAACTGCTTCAAGAACCAGTTCGAACTGCCGGTCCTGTTCTACATCCTGATCGCGCTGGCGCTGCCGCTGCGCCATGCCGACCTCGTGATCGTGGTATTGTCGTGGGTATTCGTGGTCACGCGTTTTGTGCATGCCGGGATTTTCGTGACCTCCAACGACTTGAATTATCGTTCGCTGGCGTGGTTTGCCGGCGTGCTGGTGGTTTTCGCCATGTGGGTTTATTTCGCCCTGAAAATTCTGCTTTGACCTGAGCCGTTTCTCTCCGCCGCGGTCCCGCCGTAGATGACCAAGACTAAGCCTTGATTGCTACGCTCGCAGACTCAAGCACCCGGTGCGATGAGCTCATCGAGGTCGACATCGGTTTGGCCGGACGCCCTGACATAGCGGACCTCGAAGCTGTCGGGACGGAAGCGATATTCAACCAGTCCGACTTCCTTGATCCCGATCCGCTCCTGCCTTGTGTCCGAAATAACAAAACCGGTCGACGGCGCCCAGATGTTCCGGACCCGGGCGAAGGTAAAATCCCGTCGCTGGTGGACGTGACCGCTCGCCACAAGCCTCAGGTCGACGGCGCGGAACATGTCGACCAGGCGCCGCCGCGCAGGCATGGGCACGTAGCGGATCGCACTTGCCTCCAGTTCGCGATCCTCCGGCGCATGGAGGTAGATCGGCTTGTGCAGGAAAAGCGCAACCGGTTTGCCGTTGCAGCTTGCGAGCTCGCGGGCGAGCCAGTCGAACTGCTCGACCTCGCTGATCAGGCCCGAATTCATCACCAGGGAATTGACGCCGATGAAGCACCAGCCCGCCGCCTCGAAGCGCCAGCGGTCGTCGCCGAACAAAGTGATGAAGGCTTGCCGGTCCTTCTCGGTGACGGGGTGTGCAGGCACCGGTCCGACCTGTGTCGGGTTGTCGCCGATGTCATGATTGCCGGGCAGATAGCGGCACGGAACCGGGAGCGCATCGTGCAGCGCGCGGGCGAATTCGAGATCGTTCGGCCCGGTGGGGCCATCAAACGCGATGTCGCCGCTGTTGACGACGAGATCGGGCCGTGTAGCGTCGATATGCTCGCTTACCCGATCGAAGTTTTCGGTCAGCTTTGGCTGGCGCCGGGCAAGATGCGTGTCGGAAATCTGGGTCAGGCGAAATTCGCTCATGCACGACTTCCTTTCGAAGCCGAACATATTCCGCTCCGACAGCGGATTCATGACGGGATGATGTTGATAGTCGGCGCTAAAGCGCCGAACTACGTTTCAAACAGAATTTCAAACCGTAAGTCCGTGTCCTGGATTGTCAGCGCCTGGCGCGGTGGTTAATAGCGAATGTCAAATCGACTCCGCTAGCCTGAATGGAAGCAACCGATGACCCCCGCAGCGCGGCTCTCCGCCGCCATCGAGCTGATCGAGACGATCGACGCCGAGCGCATTCCCGCGGCGAAGGCACTGAAGGAGTGGGGCACTGCGCATCGTTATGCCGGTTCGGGCGACCGCGCCGCGATCTCCGGCCTGATCTGGGATGTGTTGCGGCGGCGCTCCTCGAGCGCCTGGATCATGGACGAGGACACGCCGCGCGCGCGCGTGCTCGGCATGTTGAAGCTCGAGCGCGGCCTCGGGACGGACGCGATTGCGCAGCTGTGCGACGGCAGCCGTTTTGCGCCTTCACCGCTCACCGATGGCGAACGCGCCGCGCTGACCTCGCGTTCGCTTCAATCGGCACCGGCGCCGGTTGCCGGCGATTACCCGGAATGGCTCGACGGGCATCTCGCAGAGGTGTTTGGCGAGGACCGCGTCGCCGAGGCGGTGGCGATGGCAAGCCGCGCGCCGCTCGATCTGCGCGTCAATACCTTGAAGGCCAAGCGCGAAAAGGTGCTGGCCTCGACCGCGCATCTTTCCACCATGCCGACGCCGTGGTCGCCGGTCGGCTTGCGGATCGAACTCGGCGCGGATGCCCGCAACCCCGGCATTCATTCCGAAGAGGACTTCATCAAGGGCCTGATCGAGGTGCAGGACGAGGGCTCGCAGCTGGCGGCGTTGCTGTCGGCGGCAAGGACTGGCGAGCAGGTCATCGACCTCTGCGCGGGCGCCGGCGGCAAGACGCTGGCGCTGGCGGCGATGATGCAGGGCAAGGGCCGGCTGATCGCAACGGATCGCGACAAGCGGCAACTCGCCCCGATCTACGAGCGGTTGTCGCGCGCCGGCGTGCATAATTGCGAGGTGCGCGCGCCCAAGGGCGAGGGCGATGCGCTGGGCGATATCAACGCGTCGGCCGATCTCGTGCTGATCGATGCACCCTGCACCGGCACCGGCACCTGGCGACGCAATCCGGATGCGAAATGGCGGATGCGGCCCGGCGCGCTCGAGGTGCGCCTCAAAGACCAGGTCGAGGTGCTCGATCGCGCCGCAACCCTGGTCAAGCCGGGCGGACGGATCGCCTATATCACCTGCTCGGTATTGCCTGCGGAAAATGCCGACCAGGTCCGCGCCTTTCTGGCGCGCCATGCCGGGTTTGCAGTGGTGCCGCCCTTGCAAGTTGTGACCGCGCTTTGGGACAAGGCTGAAGACTTCGCCGCCGCGACACGGCAGGGCGCGGAGGGGCTCTTGATGACGCCGCGCCGCACCGGCACGGATGGGTTTTTCGTGTCGGTGCTCAAGAGGCAGGCGGCAGCTTCCTGAGGGCTATGGCTCACACACCGGTGAAACACCTCACACGCCGATTCGGGCCGGAAGCTTGCTCGTGAGCAGCAAGATGCCCCCGGGCAATCACACCTTCTTCACGGGCGGGATTGTCCAGGTGCCGTCGAGGATCGAGGGCGCAGTCTCGTCGGGCCAGTACATGCGCAGCATGAGAATGAACTTGCCCGCAGGTGCCGGAAGCCAGTTTGACTCCTTGTCCGCGCCCGGCGAATCCTTCTGGATGTGAAGATCGACGGAGCCATCGGGATTGGACTTGAGGTTCTGCCGTGGGCTGATCGAGTAGCGATTGATCGGGTTGGTGACGAAGAAGTACTCGCTATCGTACATCGTGACAGACCAGAAGCCTTGCACCGGAGGCAGCTCGCCTTTGGCGAAGCGCATGACGTATCTGTTGGCCCCGTCATATGCGCGGTCCTCGGCATCCTTCAGCGAGGTCGGATAGATCGCATCCTGGGGGCGGTTTGCCCCGAGACCGATCGCGGTAACGAGCGCGCGCATGAGATAGTCGGTGCCATAAAGGCCCGTCTTTGTGGTGTAGCCCCAGCCGTTGACCTTCTTCAGTTCCTTGTTGATCTTGAACTGGAGCATGATCCGGTCGAACGCGATCTGCGGGATGCGCTTGACGAAGTCGGCGTGCAGCTTGCTCGCGTCGAAATCCTTGCCTGGAATCAGCCCGATCTTCGCGAATTTGGCGAGTTCCGGAGCGTCGGCGTGCGATGGCGGATTGGTTTTCATGAGTTGCGCGAGCAGAGTGAAATAGGCGACCGCGTCCATCCGATCGACCTGATCCCTCACCGCCGTCTTCATGTCGATCGAGGGATCGACCTTTCCCTCGGGCGGCGTGTACGGCTTGCCATATGCGCTGAGCGGTACCAGCTTGCATTCGTCTTGCAGCTTGTGAACCGCCGCATAGTCTTCCGGCGTGCCGGTGCAGTAGATGCGACCGAGCAGCCATACGATGTTGGTGGGTGATTTGAATTGCTTGATGCCGTCCGGCAGCATTCCGCTCCAAGTGGAGCTGGTGATCGCATAGGTCTGTGCGGCGGTGCCGGTCGTCCGCTTGCCGGGCACCTGGAACACGTTGGTCCAGCCGTCCAGCATCGGCATCAGGTAGTAGCGATCCTTCATTTCGGGGATGCTCAACACCCATGGCTCGTTGCCGACATCGAAGAACGCGGTGGTATAGAGCGTATCGGCATTCGGCGCGGTAACGTCGCGGAAGGAAGCGTTGGGATATTCGCGCAGCCTGATCAGTTGCCCCATCGGGCATGGGTGCCCTCG
>Ga0306924_10003678_pt1 | contig 14788 bp, 14 predicted proteins | sample sta12Can44000111_FD_203756 | JGI IMG/M metagenome (GOLD analysis project Ga0306924, IMG submission 203756) | Lab enrichment of tropical soil microbial communities from Luquillo Experimental Forest, Puerto Rico - statanox.12C.anox.44.000.111 (v2)... | ecosystem: Environmental > Terrestrial >... | reverse complement strand
CTCGCGCATGGGCAGCCTCCTTGTGTCGCTTCCGCCTTTTCGACCGGCCGGCGATACCTTGACCATACCTGTACAGACATCGATCGCGATCGTCGAGGCTACGCTGGGCGAGCCGCTCGGCGATCTCGAGGTGATCGTGCGCTCTTGCGCGGCGAATGCGGAGAACGCCAAGCTGCTCGGCGTGACACGCGGCAGCGCGCCTGCTCATGCGCGCTCGATCGCCGGCGCCGCCCGGTTCTGACCGGCCAATCGGTCTACCGCGGCGATCGGTACGAATTCTCTTACGTGCTCGAGTCCTCCCCGGCGGGGGCGCAAACCTCGGCGGTGCCATGACGCGCGGCATGGCCGCTGACGGACGCGGCAGCTCGGTCGATCCGATCGTACTCGAGCTCATCGCCGAAGGGCTGATTTCCATCGTGCGCGAGATGCGCACCGTCGTCATTCGCACCGCAGGAAAGTGATGCGTTACTAATCCGTGTGAGACGCCGGCGCCCAGGCGATGAGCCGCTGCAGCAGCGACACCGCAAAATCGAGCACCAACGCCAGTATCGCCGTGAAGGCGAGAACCGCGAAGGATTCCGCAATGGCGAACTGGTTGGTGTACTGCACGAGGAGTTGGCCCAATCCCTCATAGGCCGCGACGATCTCGGAAACAACGACGCCGAGCACCGCGTAAACGGCGCCGAGCCGCAGCCCCGCCACAATCGGTGGCATCGCCTGCGGCAGCTCGATGAGGCGGAATGTCTGCCATGGCGACATGCCGAGCGAGCGCGCGAGGAAGCCGATATCGGCGTTAACGCTGCGTATCCCCGCCATGGTATTGGCAAGCAGCACGAAAAAGACGATGGTCGCACCGACCACAATTTTCGGGGCGGCACCCAGACCGAACCAGAGGATGAAGATCGGCGCCAGCGCCGGTCGAGGTAAGGCGTTGAATACAGTCAGATAGGGCTGCAGGGCACGCCGCAGCACGTCGCTGTGCGCCATCGCGATGCCGGAGAGGATCCCGAGCACCGCACCCATGACTAGGCCGCAGAACGAGGCGATGAAGGTCGCCATGACTGCTCTCCACAAAATCGCGCTCGTCAGCAGTCGGCCGATGGCAAGCGCGACGCTGATCGGGTCGCTGATGAAGATCGGCTTGACGAGACCCGTCGCATGCATGAGCTCCCAAATACCGAGCACAGCGATTAGCACGCCGGTACCGATGAGGACGACGCGTTTCGTGTCGCGGAGCTCCTTGTCGCGCCGCTCGGTGATGATGCGAACATCGAAGGCGTCGTCCGGCGGCGGCGCCAAAGATTGAATCGGCGGGATCATGCGGCGTCGGCGGCGAGGACCTGATCGCGCAGCAGGTCGGCGAGCTTTACATGCGTCATGTCGAAGCCCTCATTGGCGCTGGGCGTATGCAGATCGCGCGGCCGCGGCAGCTCGATCGGCATGTCGGCGACGATGCGGCCGGGTCGGCGGCTCATCAGCACGACCCGATCGCCGAGCAGGATCGCCTCGGCGAGATCATGGGTGACGAAGATGACGGTGGCGCGCTGCTGCTCCCACAAATTGACGAAGCTCTGCTGGACGAGGATGCGGGTCTGTGCGTCGAGCGCCGCAAACGGTTCATCCATCAGAATGCAACGTGGCTCCTGTACCAGCGTGCGGGCGATGGCGACGCGTTGGCGCATACCCTGCGAGAGTCGCAGGATATTGGAGTCGGCAAATTCGCTCAGACCCACACGGGCGAGCCACGCCTCGACGCGCCGCGCTCGCTCGGCCTTCGCCACGCCCCGCACGAGCAAACCGAGTTCGGCATTGTGGCGCGCGTTGAGCCAGGGTAGCAGGGCGTCCCGCGCCAACATGTAGGCCACGTCGCGCCGAACATGGGTCACCGGCTGGCTATCGAGCGCGACAGTGCCTTCACGCGGCTTAACGAGGCCAGCTACCATGCCGAGCAACGTCGTCTTGCCGCAGCCAGACGGGCCGACGAGACAAACAAACTGGCCCGCCGGGATCTCGAGATCGATACCCCATAGCGCGCGCACCACCCGCTCGCCATGTGTGAAGCCGTGGCGGATTCCCGAGAACGAGACATGCAGGCCGCCGATATCCTGGCGCCCTGTCATAATTGCTCGATCCAGGCTGCGACCCGCATACGTCCTCGCCGCTTTTTGGCGCCGCCTCGGTGCCCGGCCCCCCGCTTTAGTTAGCGCTCTGCGCGCCCGGGATCACCGTGTCTTCATATTTCGGTGTGCTGCCGGAGGGGAAGGAGCCGAGGTCTTGTCCGGCCTTAGCCAGAAGATCAAAAGTCTTTCGATACACCTTAAAGCCCGGCGGCGTGCCTTCGAAATAGATCTTGATCATCTGTGGGATGATCTTCTTAGCCAGCTCGAGCTGCTGGCCGTTGAAGACGTGTGCGTTAAGCACCTCCGCGGCGCCATCCGGGTTAGCGCGGATCCAGGCGATGGCGTCCGCCTCGGCGGCGAGCCAGTTGGCGACCGTCTCCTGGTTCTTCGCCGCGAAATCGCCCGCGACCGCGAAGCAGGTGAATGGTAGCTCGCGGATCCCCTGCGGTGCGTCAGGATCAAAAGTTGCTACATAGCGGCGCGCGCCCGTCTGCTGCTGGATGATTGCGTTGCCCGAGAGCGAGAACGACACAAAGGCGTCAATGGCGCCACCGGAAAGCTGCCCAATCGCCGCCTGCTGCTCGCCGATACCGATTCGCGTCACGTCCTTCTCGCTCAGCCCGACGGCCTGCAACATCAGGATCAACGCATGATCGGTGCCGGCACCAATGCCGGAGACGCCGATGCGCTTGCCCTTGAGCGCCTTGATCCGGTCGGCGAAGGAGGAGCCCTCGGCCGGCCAGTCACCGGTCTTCGAGACCATGACGGTGTAGGCCATCATCGGCGTCGCTATGCCGGCGAGCTTGACATTGTTGCCCTTGCTGGCTGCGGTGAGGATGATGAGCGGATCGGTCGCCCAGCCCTTCACGGCTCCGGCGAGCATGAGCTGCGCGGCCGCGACGCCGCTCTGCGGCGTGACGAATTTCATATCGAGCCCATGCTTCGCAGCGAAGCCCTTATCGTTGGCGACGAAGTCAGGAAGGTAGACCTCGCTCTGAAAGATCGCGCTGGTAAATTCCGTGGCCTTGCCCTGCTGTGCCAGCGCGATCCGCGGCAGCAGCACCAGACAGAGTATGACGGCCGCGACGAGTCCATCCCTTCCAAGTGCGCTCGGCATGACGTTCCACTCCCTTAGATGATGGCCTTGTCAGCCACTCTGCGTTTGCTCCGCGACCAAGCTACCATCAGTTTCGGATGCTCGAATAGGACACTCAAACGATGCCGGCCGCCATGTCATCCCGTGCCTCGCCGCCCGGCGACCGCGCGAGCTGGCGTTTGCACATCGCTACGCAATAGCTCCGCCGCGAGATCGTGCGTCCGCGCAGCGAGGTCCTCGGCGATGGCGCGCGCCTCGCCGCATTCGCGCGCCGCGAGCGCTTTCGCCATCTTCTGCCATTTCCGTGCGATCTGCTCGCGTTGCTTCTCGGTCGAGAGCCCGAGCTTGGTGTAGCGCAGAGTCTGGTGCGCGTGCGCGAACAGCATGCTGTCGAGGAGCTTATTGCCGCTTAGCTGTGCAATCAGCTTGGTGAGCCTATAGACGACGGCGATGAAGTCTTCAGCGTCGCTGACGAGGCCCGGCAGTTTCGATATCTCCGTTCTGAGACGCGCGATCGCGTTCTCGTCGGCGCGCTCAGCGCACAGTCGCACGGCGAGTCCGATGAGACTCGTGCGGATGTCGAAGATGTCCCGCACCTCATCGACGCTAAGGCGCGTCACCTGCGCGCCGCGGCGCGGCAGGATCTGCACCAGACGATCCTTCTCGAGAATGCGCAGCGCCTCCCGCACGGGGCCGCGGCTCACCTGGAAGCGCCTTGCGAGATCCTGCTCGAGAATGCGAGCGCCCGGCTGCAGCCGGCCGCGGATAATCGCGCTTCCGACCTTCTCGGCGATCTGCTCCGGCAGCGAGAGCGTCACGGCCTCGGGCGCACCGAGCCAGTGCGGACGATCTTCCGCAAACGGCTCTATCTCGGTCTCCAATCTCGCCACCTCACACTCCCATCAGATCGGACGCCGCTTTGGCGTCGAACGATCGATCGCGCCTCAGTACGTGGTGGGCCAGCCACCGAGCAAATGCTTGCTGATGCCGCGCGAGGGGCCGCGCCGGTGCACGGCGAGGAGCCGCTTCAGATAGGTCCGCGTCTCCCTTGGATCGATCACGGCCTGTGCAGAATAGATGCCGGCGAGGTCGTAGGCCGAGCTCTCGCGCTGGATCTCGGCCCGCAATTTAAGGAAGCGATCCTTATCGTCCTGGTAGGTGACACCGTGCAGCACGTTGACGCCGACATTTGGGTCCATGAAACCGACTTCGGCCGTATACCAGGCGAGCATCTCGTCGGAATTTCGCGTGCCGCCCATGTTGAGATAGGCTTGGCCGTAGCTCTTGCGCAGCACGACCGAGATCTTTGGCACAGTGCACATCTGCAGCGCGCTCATGAAGTTCATAATCTTGCCAGGCGCCTTGCGCCGCTCGCCCTCGACGCCAATGAGAAAGCCCGGTGTGTCGACGAGCAGTACGATCGGGATGTTGAAGCTGTCGCAGAGGACCAGGAAGCTTGTCACCTTGTCGCAGGAATCCACATCGAGCGCGCCCGCCTTGAAGAGCGGGTTGCTAGCGACAAAGCCGACCGTGCGGCCGTCGATGCGGGCGAGCGCCGTCACGGCCGTGCGTCCGAACTTCTCCTTCAGTGGGAAATAGCTGCCTTTGTCGGCGATCGCCTGAATGACCTTGCGGACATCGTAAACCTTGCTGCGATCCTCCGGGACGAGATTAAGGAGGTCGCCGGCCTGGTCGTCGGACCCGGCCGGGACGTCTGCCGTCGGTGGCGCCTCGTTGTGATGGCTCGGCAGATAGGCCAGGAAGGCTTTGATCAGGTCGAGCGCCTCTTCGTCGCCCTCGACGACGCGATCGACCTTGCCCGTGACCTCCGACTGCATCTTCCAGCCGGCGAGATCTTCGGGCTCGATCTTCTGGCTGATCGCGATCGACGTCACCTTCGGACTCGAGATGGCGAGCAGCGCGCCTTTACGCATGACAACGAAGTCGGAAAGCATGCTGAACCAGCAGGCGGTGCCGAAGCTCGGGCCGAGCACCGCCGCCACATAGGGAATCTCGCGCAAGCGGATGAATTGCGCCGGGTCCTGGCCGAGCGTGCCGGTGCCGATGGCACCCATCGTGTCAGGGATGCGAGCGCCCGAGGACTCGTTGAGCAGCACTAGCGGGATGCCATTCGCGATGGCGGTGCGGCGCATGTGCCCCATCTTGCGCACGTTCACCGGGCTCGAGGAGGCGCCTTTCGTCGTGATGTCGTGCGACACGACCGCCGCCTCGCGGCCCCCGATCTGGCCGTAGCCGCAAACCTTGCCATCGGCCGGCGTGCTGTCGCGAGCCTCGGCGCGATCGGACGTCGCGAACATGCCGGATTCGATGAAGGTGCCGGGATCGAAGAGATAGTCGATGCGCTCGCGCGCATTGAGGCTCTTCGTCGCGCGCCGCGCCGCGAGCTTCTCCGGTCCGCCCATGCCGAGCACCTTTGCGCGCCGGCGCTCGTGCTCTGTGATCCTTGCCTCGAATGCCATGGTCTGCCCTCTGCGAAGCTGCGGAGCCGTCAGTCTTAATGGTCGAGCAGCGCGCCCGCGACCGGCGTGCGAAAGCTCACGATGTGGTCGATTTTCAGCGATCCGCCATGGCCCGTACGCAGCGCACCTGCGAACGCGTTGCTCGTCGGGAACCTGAGTGTCTCACCGGCTGGATTATCGGGGACGGTTTGAGTCGCGTCTGGCCGGCAGGCGCTGTCACGGCCAACGCGAGTGAAATCCGCGGGCGTGAGGCTGAGGCTCAAAGAGCTGCTCATGACTGGCTCGCCCCGCACTGCTGAGCCGCCGTCGCGAAGCTTGTATGGACGCGTCCGTTCACGAACTCCGGCGCCTCTGCGAGGCGCAGCAGGAAGGGCACGTTACTCTTCGTGCCGCCGATCTCTACGCCTCGCAGCGCCGCTATCAGGCGGAGTCTTGCCTCCTCGCGGGTCGCGCCACGTGCGATCACCTTGGCGAGAAGCGAATCGTAGAAAGGTGTGACGCTCATGCCCTCGCGGTAGCCGGTCTCGACGCGCAGATCGCGCGCCTCCTCTGGCAGGCGGAAGCGCTCGAGCTTACCGGGCGAGGGAAAATGCGTCTTTGGATCCTCGGCGCAGACGCGCGCCTCGATCGCGTGCCCCTGCAGCGCGACGCGGCGAGGCAGGATGTCGGCGAGCCTTTGACCTTGCGCGACGCGGATCTGCGTCTGCACGAGATCGAGATCTGTCACCATCTCGGTTACCGCATGCTCGACCTGCAGTCGCGTGTTCATCTCAAGGAAGCAGAACCTTCCATCGCGCGCCATCAGGCACTCGACCGTGCCGATGCTGTCGTAACCGAGCTTGGCCAGGACAGCGCAAAGTTCCTCAGCGAGCGCCTCGACCTCAGCGCGGTCGACGTTTGGCGCCGGCGCCTCCTCGATCACCTTCTGATGGCGACGCTGCAGCGAGCAGTCGCGCTCGAAGGTGTGCCGCACGTTTCCGTGCCGGTCGCCGATCATCTGGAATTCGATATGGCGAGGCTCCTCGACCAGGGTCTCCAAATAGACCTGGGCGTCGCCGAAACTCCGCGCCGCCATCGAGCGCGAGCGTTCGACCGCCTTGAGCAGTTCCGCCTCATTGCGCGCCGCGAGCATGCCGATGCCACCACCGCCTGCGGCCGGCTTGACCAGGATCGGATAGCCGACGCGTCGCGCGGCCTCTTTGACATCGGCATCATTTGCCGGCAGCAGACCCGAGCCGGCGCCGACTGGAACGCCGAGCTTCGCCATGGTCTCGCGTGCCCGCGTCTTCTCGCCCATCGCCTCGATTAGCGCGGCGCCGGGTCCGATGAAGGTGAGGCCGGCCTCGCTCACGCGGCGCGCGAAGCCGGCGTTCTCGGACAGAAAGCCGTAGCCCGGATGAATGGCTTGTGCGCCAGTATCGCGCGCTGCCGTCACGAGCTTCTCCTGATCGAGATAGCTCTCGCGTGGCGGCGCGCCGCCGATCGGCACAGCAATATCGGCTTGCGCCAGATAGGGCGCGCCCGCATCGGCTTCGGAATAGACCGCGACGGCGCGCAGGCCGAGCCCTTTGGCGGCGCGTATTACACGTGCCGCGACCGCGCTGCGATTGGCGACTAGAACCGTATCGATCCCTGACATTGCGGGGCTGTCTTGGCCTTTCTCAGGCCTAGCCTCCCGCATTGACTGAGTTTCGTCAATAAGATTGTTGACAATCTTGCAAGGTGTGACGACAGTCCGATCAGCGACGGTGCGGCGGCATTTTGCCTGACGGCGCTTGTGCCCGCCGACCGACCGAGTTTCCGTCAGGAGACCATCATGGCCGAGACCAAGGTGCTGTCTGAGATCAGCGGATCGGTGTGGAAAATCCTCGTGAAGCCCGGCGACAAGGTCGAGGAGGAGCAACCCATCGCGATCCTCGAATCGATGAAAATGGAGATTCCCGTGCTCGCCCCGGAGGGCGGCATCATCATTGAGATCAAGGTCAGCGAGGGCAATCCGGTCTCGGAGGGCGAGCTAATCGCCACAATGTCGACATGAGGCAGGCTGCGACAGACGCGCGCGGTCTCATCGCTGCCGCGCGGGATGCCGGACGCGCGGCGCTGAGCGAAGCCGGCGCGAAGGCCATACTCGCGAGCTTCGATATCAAAGTGCCACGCGGCATCACGGTTCCGCGCGGCAGGAAGCCGAGCACCTGCGTCGGCGCGCTCGCTGCACCTTTCGCGATCAAGGTCGTCTCGCAGGCGATCCTACACAAGAGCGATGTCGGCGGGGTGCGCATTGGCGTGGCGGCGAACGACGTCGACACGGCGGTCGCGGACATGGAGGCTGGCATCGCTGCCAAGGGACTGCCGATCGAAGGATGGCTCGTCGAAGAAATGGCGCCGAAAGGCGTCGAAGTGGTGATCGGAGGCACCGTCGATGACCGGTTCGGACCTTGCGTGAGGGTTGGTCTCGGCGGCGTGTTCATCGAGCTGATCGCCGATGTCGCCTTCAGGCTCTGCCCGATTACGCGTCGCGATGCGGCCGAGATGCTCGACGAGCTGCGCGGCGTTAAGCTCTTGCGCGGTTGGCGCGGCACGCAGCCCGCCGACGTGAAGGCGGTCATCGACGCGCTTGTCAATGTCGGCGGGATGGACGGGCTGATGCTCGCCTTTTCAGGGATGATCCGCGAGCTCGACATCAATCCTCTGATCGTCGGGAAAGCCGGCGCCGTTGCGGCCGATGCGCGGATCATTCTCGAAAGGAGTGCGCCTTGAACGCGCCTGTTGACGAGTTCGCGCGATTACTGCGGCCGCGCTCGATTGCTGTCGTCGGCGCGTCGTCGAGCGGCGCCGGGCTCGCGAATAGCTTTATCCGCAACCTCCAATCGGCGAACTATGCGGGCCAGATCTATCCGGTGCACCCGAATGCTGCGCAGATCGAGGGCCTTGCGGCCTACAAGTCTCTTGCGGACCTGCCGAAGCCGGTCGACTACGCCTATATCGCCGTCTCGGCAGAACGTTCACCCGCTCTCTTCGAGGCGGCCACTGGCAAGGTGCGTTTCGCGCAGGTCATATCCAGCGGCTTCGCCGAGACTGGCGAAGCAGCGCTCGAGGCGCGGCTCGTCGCGGCTTGCCGCGCCGCTGGCGCGCGGCTCCTCGGTCCGAACTGCCTCGGCATCTTTTCGGCCGCAGGCCGCGTCTCCTTTATCGACCGCGTGGCGATGGAGCCCGGCGGCGTGGCGGTGCTCTCGCAAAGCGGCGGCCTCGGCGTCGACATCCTGCGGCGCGGGCAGGTGAGAGGGCTGCGCTACAATTGCCTCGTCACGCTCGGCAACTCCGCCGACCTGACGCCCGTCGACCTCGTGCAGCATCTGCTCGCGGATGACGAGGTGAAGGTCATCGGACTTTACCTAGAGGATATTCGGGACGGCCGCCGCTTCTTCGAACTCCTGCGGCGGAACGCTGCCTGCAAGCCCGTTGTGATCCTGAAGGGCGGCCGCACGGTGGCGGGGCAACGCGCTTCGGCCTCGCATACTGGTGCGCTGGCGCAGGACGACCGCATCTGGACTGCGCTTGCCAAGCAGACGGGCGCGGTTCTCGTGGACACGCTCGATGCCTTTCTCGACGCCCTGCTCGTCTTCCAGCTCCTGACGCCGCGTCGCGGCGGTTCGACACGCAAGGTCGCCCTGTTCGGCAATGGCGGCGGCACCAGCGTCCTGGCGAGCGATGCGTTTAGCCGGGCGGGCTTCGATATCCCAACGCTTAACGATCGTGCGCTATCCGGTCTGCGCGCGCTCAACCTGCCGCCCGGCTCCAGCATCGAGAACCCCATCGATACACCGGCCCCGACCCTCAACCAGGAGAAGGGCGCCATCGCCGCCCGCATCCTCGAGTGCATCTACGATGACGGTTCGATCGGCGCGATGGTGATGCACATCAACATGCCAGTGATGCTGTCTTTTTCGGACGAGGCGGTCCTCCCGAACCTGATCAAGGCCGCGCTCGACATTCAGGTGAAATACCCTGACCGGATGCACTTCCTGCTGGTGCTGCGATCGGATGGCGAACTCGACATCGAGGCGGAGCGCGCGCGCTACCGGAACTTGGCGACCGGCCTCGGCGTCCCGGTGTTCGGTGAGCTCATCGAAGCTGCACGAGCACTCTCCTGTCTGGCGTGGCACGAGAACGCTCTGGCGCGCCTAAGAGATGATTCACACTGACCGCGATCCCCAAGGCGCGGGGCACGCACGGAAGGAAAACACATCGCCATGCCGGTGATCCGCTCTCCTTCGAACGACGCGATCCTCCAGAAGCTGATCGAGGCTACGCTCGACATTCAAACGAAAAACCTCGTCGGATGCACTTTTTGCTGGTGCTGCGATCCGATGCTGGATGGGTGCATCTTGTTCCCGGCTTGAAACGCGAAATCCGATCGCCGTAGCTCCTGCGGCTGGTAAGCTCAAAGCTCATGCCGCAGAACCAGCGCGCGTAGTCATGAAACCGACCGTCCACGGAGATGCGGCAATATAAGCTGAAGCAGCGATATCCATTTTGTCCTCGCTGTCCGGCATTGCGGGGACATCGCAGAGAGAGTCGGTAGCCGGACTACAGTGATCCCTGCCCGTCGCCATAGTAAAGCGTCACGGTGTGCTTCGCTTCTGCAAAGAACAACCAACGCTCGACCAGCACACCCAGCGTGGCAAGCACTGCTGCGAGAATAGCGGCCGCGGTTGCGGTCCAACCGGGCGGCCTCAGCGTGATCAGCGACAACATGAACGGGATTGCAAACCCCAGCAGGAGCGCGATCCGCCTCAGCTTTGTCGCGTGTTTGCGAGCAATGCGAAAGCCCATCTCCTTCATGAGATAATTTTCGGAGGTGTGAGGCGCCTCGAACAGTCGTACCGTGCCGAGATGTCCGAGCCCAGTGGCGCTCTCAGCCGTGCTATTGCTCTTGATGTGATCAATGAACCGCCAGTAACCGAGCTTAAGTGCCAGCGCAATCGCGATGGTGATAATTCCGAGCATCGACACATTTAACCTGGCAAAGCCGAAAAGCTGAGTCGCCGCATCAAGCCACAGTGCACCAGTCATGGCGGCGAGCGCCAGATAATTGGGAAGCACCCAGCCATTGTTCCAGCGTTGGATGGGCTTCAATGATTGATATATCAACGCGGTGCAGATCACGGTGATAAGGGCGCCGGCGGCGCTCATCAGGCCGAGCAGCCCCCACAAGCCGCTCGTCCTGCCCAGGATGATCCAATCCAAGGCAAAGAGCAGTGCGGGAACATACGTCGCGACCGCGGCGACGCCTTCGCGCGAGAGCCATGATGAACGCCATTGTGAAAGGGCACGCCATGCTCGCTCTGGGTGACCGAGATGGAGCATCGAGGACAGCAGCCCCGCGGTAATGAAACCCAACGCCAGCGCCAGCGCGACCGCGCCAAAGCGTCTGTCCGCCGGCAGCATTCCCAATGCCGCGTAAATCCCCAACCACCCCAGCAGCCCGTAGCCAGCCCCGGACAACGTGGTGAATACGATGACGGAATACGCGGGATGCACGAGGCTTCAGCCCGAAAGGAGGCGGTCGACCCATGCAAGAAAGCCGCCGTTCGTTGTGGGAGCCACCGTCTCAAGCTCGGCCGGCGCGCCGAAACCCGGGGCTGCAGTTCGTCGCGGCCGCGGCGGCAGATATTTGTTGGTCGGGGCGTAACCCATCTCCGGCATCAGGTCATAGCCGCCACGCTCGCGCACGAGAATGGAAATGTCGGATTCGGGGTCACCAAGGTCGCCGAAGTGCCGCGCCGAGGTGGGGCAAGTCGAAACGCAGGCAGGCACGCGTTCCACCACATCGAGCGTCTCGTTATAGATCTTGTCAATGCACAGCGTACATTTCTTCATCACCCCGACGTCGTAGTCATATTCGCGCGCGCCATAGGGGCAGGCCCAGGAGCACAGTTTGCAGCCGATGCACAAATCTTCGTTGACGAGCACGATACCGTCCTCCGCGCGCTTGTAGCTTGCGCCGGTCGGGCACACGGTGACACAGGCGGGCTCGGCGCAATGCAGACACGAGCGAGGAAAATGTACAGTGTGACTCTGATCGCCCTCCCCCGCTTCGAACGTATGGACACGGTTGAACCACACCCCAAGCGGGTCGGAGCCGTAAGGGTTGAGATCAGTCAACGGAGCAGCAACCCCACCGCTGTTCCACTGCTTGCAGTTGACCGCGCAGGCATGGCAGCCCACGCAAATATCGAGGTCGATGACGAGGCCAAGACGCTTGCCGCTCGGATTTTGGGGCAGACTGGTCATTGCGGATTCCTCGACCGCCGAAACATGTCGCCGTAGCGCAAGACTTCGGGGCGCTCGGGTAGCGGCGGCGCCTCGAGCCGTGCGAAGCTGGGCTCGACCCGGTTATCTTTGCCCGGCGCCTTCTCAATCCGAACGCGCAAATCGTACCAAGCCGCCTGGCCGGTCACCGGATCGGCATTGGCGTAGCGATAGCCGCCCTCGCGCGCGGGCAGTAATTCGCTGATGAGATGGTTCATGAGAAAGCCTCGGGTCACTTCATTCGCCGTGGGAGCGAGGTTCCACGCGCCCGAGCGCTTTCCTATCGCGTTCCAGGTCCACACGGTCGCGCGGTTGACACCATCCATCAGCTTCGCGCGCACCGTGATGCGGCTGTGATGGCTTGTCACTGTAACCCAGTCACCGTCCGCGATGCCCAGCGTCGTCGCCGCATGGCGGTTGATATAAAGAACGTTCTCACCGTGGATTTGCCGCAGCCAGGCGTTCTGCGATCCCCAGCTATGATACATCGCCATTGGGCGCTGAGTAATCGCGTGAAACGGAAAGTCGGCGCCTTCACTCGTCTCTTCAAAGGGCGGGTACCAAAATGGCAGTGGATCAAAATACGTCTGTACTCGCGTGCGGTGCTGCGCCGGCACTTTCACACCGCTGCGGCCGTAGGCCGCCAGGCGAAACCTCTGCAGCTCCTCGCTGTAAAGCTGAAGGATGATAGGGTCCGCGCGATCGAGGAACCCCATTTCGACCGCCCATTCGAGATAGGCACGGTTCCACGGCTTCAAATAGCGCGCGGCTTGCGGAACTTCTGTGCGCCAGAAGCCCCCATTTTCGATGTAGCGCTCAAGCTGATTCGGATTAACCGGGCCAGTGCCCTCACACTTTCCATCGTGCCCACGCCAGCCGGCGAGCGAGCCCAGGCCAGGTCTGCGCTGATGATTGACGAGGTAGTCCGCATAGAGGCCGGGATATCTGGGCGCGCCGTCCGCGCCCACAAAATCGGGGAGCCTGAGCCGCACGGCGAGATCTATCAGCACGTCCTGGAAGGGCCGCACGTCGCGATCGGGTTTGACCACGGGGTGCCGAATTGCGTCCGCCGCCCCATCGGCATCGCTGATGGGACGATCCAATAATGACATGCAATCGTAGCGTTCGAGATACGTGGTATCGGGCAATATCAGATCCGCGTACGCAACCATCTCGGAATAATAGGCGTCCGAATAGATGATGTGCGGGATGCGATATTCACCTGTCGCCGGATCACGCTCAGTCAGCATCGACATGGTTTCCGCGGTATTCATCGCGGAGTTCCAGCTCATGTTTGCCATGTACAACAAGAGCGTATCGATCTGGTATGGGTCGCCTCGGCAAGCATTGGTAATGGCGAGCTGAAATAAACCATGTGCTGCGAGCGGCGCTTCCCAGGAGAACGCCTTGTCGATGCGACGCGGCAAACCGTTGGCGTCGACCAGAAGATTCTCGGGCCCGTGGGGGAATCCGAGTGGTGGGCCAGCAAGCGGCATGTTGGCCATGGCCAAACCCGCAGGCATAGCGGCCGGCGGGATTGGTCGTGGAAAAGGCGGCTGGTAGCGAAAACTACCCGGCGTATCGACCGCGCCCAAGATCGCTTGCAGCAGATGCAGCGCGCGGCATGTGTGAAACCCGTTCGAGTGTGCCGAGATGCCGCGCATCGCATGCATGCTTACAGGCCGCCCGATCATCGTGTCGTGGCCGCGACCCGTCCAGTCCGTCCAAGGCTGCTCAAGTACGATCGCTTCGTCGAATGCGATATGGGCGAGTTCAGCGGCGAGCCGCTTGATTGTGGCCGCGGGAATATCGGTCTTGGCTGCGACTGTTTCCGGCGCGTACAAGGGATCGAGATAACGCCGCGCGATCAGCTCGAAGGCGGGCATCACGCGCCGCCCATCAGCCAGTGTGCGCTCGCCGGATAACGACGGCAACGCATCGGTATCAAGCGCATCGACGGTGGTGTTGCGCTTGCGATCCCAGATGAGCGGCCCGCCCGTTTCCCTGCGCGCGAACAGCCCGTCATCGGCGGCGCCGTCGTCCTGGATCACCAGCCATCCCGCGTTGGTAAAGCGGGCGAGATAATCGGCGTCGATCTTGCCGGCGCGAAGCAACTCGTGGACAAGAGAGAGCACGAGAAGCCCATCGGTGCCCGGCCGGATCCCGATCCACTCGTCGGCGATTGCCGAATAGCCGGTACGGACTGGATTGATCGAGACAACCTTGGCGCCGCGGTTCTTGAGCTTCCCGAGCCCGATCTTAATCGGGTTGGAATCGTGATCTTCAGCAACACCGAACAGCATGAAATACTTTGTGCGGTCCCAATCGGGCTCGCCAAACTCCCAGAAAGAACCGCCGATCGTATTTAGCCCGGCGACCGCCATGTTGACCGAGCAGAAGCCGCCATGAGCGGCATAATTGGGTGTCCCGAACTGAGTCGCCCACCATCCGGTCAATGCCTGCGACTGATCCCTGCCGGTGAAGAAGGCAAGCTTTTTGGGGTCGCTCGCACGGATGGCACCGAGCCATTGCGTCGCGGTATCGAGCGCTTCATTCCATTCGATCTCGCGGAATTGCCCGCTGCCGCGTGGTCCCATGCGCATCAGCGGCTTGCGCAGGCGCGCCGGGGAGTAGTGCTGCATGATGCCGGCGGAGCCCTTGGCGCACAGCACGCCGCCATTTACCGGATGCCGCCGGTTACCCTCGATATAGCGGATCCGGCCGCCTTTCAGGTTGACCTTGATCCCGCAGCGGCACGCGCACATGTAACACGTCGTATA
>Ga0306924_10003674_pt1 | contig 14794 bp, 16 predicted proteins | sample sta12Can44000111_FD_203756 | JGI IMG/M metagenome (GOLD analysis project Ga0306924, IMG submission 203756) | Lab enrichment of tropical soil microbial communities from Luquillo Experimental Forest, Puerto Rico - statanox.12C.anox.44.000.111 (v2)... | ecosystem: Environmental > Terrestrial >... | reverse complement strand
TCGTCAACAACGCGGCAACGATCCGCCACATGTCGGGCGGGCAATTCCAAGTACCGGTCGTGATCCGCATGGCCACCGGCGCGGGCCGCCAGCTGGCGGCACAGCACTCGCACAGCCTCGAAGGCTGGTATGCCCACATCCCCGGGCTCAAGGTCATCACCCCGGCGACCTTGGAAGACGCGCGGTTCATGCTCGTTGCCGCACTCGCCGATCCCAACCCTGTACTGATCTTCGAGCACGTCATGCTCTACAACCGGAGCGGCGTCCTCTCGTCCGATGGACCAGTCGATATTTGCAGCGCCGTCGTGCGGCGCCCGGGCAAGGATGTGACGCTCGTCACCTATGGCGGGACACTGTTCAAGACGCTCGACGCGGCAGAAAGCCTGGCAAAGGACGGGGTCGAGGCGGAGGTCATCGACCTGCGTGTCCTACGGCCGCTCGATGCCGATGCTGTGCTCGCCTCTGTCCGCAAGACGCGCCGCGCCGTGATCGTCGACGAAGGCTGGCGCAGCGGCAGCCTCTCGGCCGAAATCAGCGCGCGGATCATGGAGGGGGCGTTCTGGGAGCTCGACGCGCCGGTCGGTCGCGTGTGCAGCGCCGAGGTGCCGATCCCGTATCCCCATCATCTCGAGGAGGCGGCGCTGCCGCAGCCCGAGGCGATCATTGCCGCGGCGAAAGCGACATTGGGCGGCTGATGGGCGAGTTCCGCATGCCGTCGCTCGGTGCCGACATGGAAGCCGGGACATTGGTCGAATGGCTGAAGCGGCCGGGCGATCGAGTCAAGCGCGGCGATATCGTTGCTGTCGTCGAGACCCAGAAAGGCGCCATCGAAATCGACATCTTCGAGGACGGCGTGATCGAGCGCTGGCTCGTCGAGCCGGGCACCACGGTTCCGGTCGGGACACCGCTCGCGCTAATCGCCGGCGCCCAGCCCGCCGTTGTGGCGAAGGTCCTGGAGGTTCCGGCCGCACCGACGGCACCGGCGCCTGCAGCGCCACCGCGTGTCGAACCTCCGCTTGCGGCGGGACGCGCGAGGACATCCCCCGCCGCGCGCCGATTGGCAAGCGAACGTGGGATCGCGCTTGCCGGCCTCAGCGGCAGCGGGCCGGGCGGCGCGATCCTCTTTGCCGATGTCGAGCGTGCCGCAGCCGGGGCGGGGCCCGGTCCAGCCCTGCCAAAACGCCTCGACCTCAAAGAAATGCGCCGTGCAATTGCCGCGGCGATGGCGCGCTCGAAGCGCGAGATCCCGCATTACTATTTGAGCACGACCGTCGACCTCACCCGAAGTCTCGGTTGGCTCGAGGCTGCCAACGCAACCCGCTCACCGGCGCAACGGCTGTTGCTCGCGGCATTGCTGCTCAAGGCGGTCGCGTGTGCGCTCGGCGCTGCGCCTGAATTCAACGGGTTCTTTACCGCCGAAGGGTTTCAGCCGGGGTCCGGCATCCATATCGGTACAGCGATCGCGATCCGCGGCGGCGGTCTCATCGCGCCGGCTATTCGCGACGCGGACAAGCTTTCGCTCGAGGATCTAATGGCGCGGTTGCGCGACCTCGTCACCCGTGCTCGCAGCGGGGCGCTGCGCAGCTCCGAGCTGTCGGATCCGACGATCACGGTCACCAATCTCGGCGAGCGCGGCGTCGAGGCGGTATTCGGCGTCATCTACCCGCCCCAGGTCGCGCTCGTCGGTTTTGGCATGCCGGTCGAGCGGCCCTGGGCTATTGGCAGTGAAATCGCTGTTCGGCGCGTGCTGACGGCGACGCTTGCGGCCGACCATCGCGCCAGCGACGGCCATCGCGGCGCACTGTTCCTCGCCGATATTGACCACCGACTGCAGAGCCCGGAGACATTATGACACGCGACGACATCACCGCCGTCCTGATCGATGAGCTCGGCCAGATCGCGCCTGAGACCGACGCGAGCCGGCTCGATCCAAACGCCGAACTGCGCGAGGAGCTCGATATCGACTCGATGGATTTCCTCAATCTGGTTACCGCTCTCAGCGAGCGGCTCGAGATTGATATCCCCGAAATCGACTACCCCAAACTCGCGACGCTCGGCCACGCGATCGACTATTTAGCGCAACGACTGGGTGGCACCGCCTAGACCGCTCGAGATGGTGGCAGCTCGCAATTTGATGTATCGAGTAATTAACACGGAGCATTGAGATGCGCGCTATGGACGTGATGACGAGCGAGGTGATCACGGTCGAGCAGAATACATCCGTCCAGACGGTCGCGAAATTGCTGGCCGAACGAGGCATCAGTGCCGTCCCGGTCGTCGACAGGGAGAACCGGGTGATCGGCATGGTGAGCGAGGGTGATCTCCTGCAGCGCGCCGAAACTGGAACCGAGCACCGCCGGTCGTGGTGGCTCGACATGATGGCGTCGACCAAAAAGCTCGCCGGAGATTACGTCAAGTCGCACAGCGGCAAGGTGAGGGACGTCGTGACGCGCGACGTGATCTCCGTTACCGAGACCACTCCGGTTGCCGATATCGCTATTCTGCTGGAGACGAACCGGATCAAGCGCGTGCCGGTCGTACGGGACGGCAAGCTCGTCGGGATCGTCAGCAGGGCCAACCTCGTGCGAGCGCTTGGCATGACGATCAATGAGCCGAGCAGCACTGAGGCCGATGACCGAACGATCCGCGACAAATTGCTGGCCGAACTGAAGGCGCAAAGATGGGCCGAAGTCTCACCAGCCAACGTAACTGTCAAGGACGGCATCGTCCATTTGTGGTCCTCCTATCTTTCCGAACAGGAGAAGCGGGCACTCGTTGTCGCGGCCGAGAACACCCCCGGTGTTCGGCGCGTCGAAGACCACATGAGGCCGGTCCCGGTTTATTTGCTGGGTTAAGTTGCGCAAGTTATCCAAGGAGCCGAGAAATGTCACTGCACCCGATTGCCGACAAGGCAGAAGTCTCCGTCGATTTTCCCGACAAGGCCTATATCGGGAGTTTTGGCCGGCATTCGCAGTTCGACGCCTATGCCGATGCGGATAGCGTCGCCGTCAGGCTGGTGCGGCCCGGCGAGGATCGGCGCGAGGCGGTGATGCATTTGCATTACGGACTGTTGGCGGACATCCTCGTCGAGCTTGCGAAGTCGCTGGCCTCGCGGGGTCAACTCGACGAGCAGCACCGCAGCGAACTCAGCGAGGCGGCAAAGGCGCTTTCGGCGTCGCTGGCGCCAAGAGACAAGAGCTGAGGCCAGCCGCCGGCCGGTCCCGGGTATCCGAGCGGCTGCGAGGCGAAGCCATGTCGTTCAAAATTCCCGGTCTATTGCTTATGCTCTTTGTGCTCGACCGCGGTGCCGATCATCCTGCCCGTGCCGACGCCGCGCGAGGGGGTCAACTCGCCCAGCAGTGGTGCGCCAGCTGCCACGGTGGTCGACAGCAATGCCGCGGGCGCTATTCAAGAAGGGCCGCCGAGCTTTAAGACGGTCGCGCACAGCGGTATGACCGCCGACCAGCTTCGTGCTTTCCTGTCGCACCCGCATGGGGCGATGCCGGATCTCGCACTGACACGGGCCGAGATCGACGATCTGATCGGGTATATCGATACGCTGCGCTGAGCGAGCCCTATGCATAACTGGTCAAGACCTGGGTGGTGCGGCGTCGGGACTCCTATTCGATACGTAGTTTTACGTACGTAGTCTCCCTAAGGAACATTCCGGATTTCAGCCGGCACCAAGAGGGTTGATGCTCTCTGCACCAACGGGCTGGAGAGACATCATGTACAGGCACTTTGGCAACACCGGTTATCGGAACGCGTCTGCAGCGCTGGAGTACGACGCGGTCAACATCGCGCAATCGGGTCAGCTCGACGCGCTCGTGGCGCTGGAGAGGATTGGTACCCGGCTCAGCTTCTCGCGCAATGACGAGATTTATGCCGAGGGCGACGCCTCGGATTGCTGGTACAAGGTCGTCTCCGGTACGGTTCGCATCTGCAAACTTCTCGCCGACGGCCGGCGTCACATTGCCGAGTTCTGCTTCAGCGGCGACTGCTTTGGCGTGGATGATATCAACGAACACCCATATTCGGCCGAAGCGGTGGATAATGCCGTTGTCATGCGCTACCGGCGGAACGCGACCGAACAGCTGATTGACCATAACCCCGCGCTTGCGCGCCTCCTGCGCAACACGATGCTGCGCGATCTCGCCAACGCCCATGGCCGCACATTGCTGCTGGGCCGCATGACCGCACCCGAACGCGTTGCGGCCTTCCTTCTTGAGATGTTCGAAGAGCGCGACCGAACTAAGATCCTCGACCTGCCGATGTCGCGCCACGACATTGCGGATTACCTCGGCCTGACGGTCGAAACGGTGTGTCGCGTCTTGTCGAGCTTCAAGCGCGAAGGCGTGATCGCAATCCCCAACCCGCATCGCATCGAGCTGCGTGATCGAGCCGCTCTGGAGGCGGCGGTCGAAGCCTAACGATGTGAGTGAGCAGTTGATTCAGATCAGTGCGCAAGATTCCGATTCCGGATCTGATCGGGGCTCTGACGGAGAGGTCAGCATGCCCGTTCCTTTGGCGACGCATCGCCCGCTCGCGCCGACCGACAAACCGATCTGTATCGTCGATGATGACGAATGGGTCGCTGAATCGCTGAAAATATTGCTCGAAACCTTTGGGTTCGAGGTGCGGTCGTACGGCTCGGGAGCCGACTTCCTGGACGATTGTCGGCACAGGTCGACGGCATGTCTGATCATCGACCAGCACATGCCCGGTATGACCGGTCTCGACGTCATTGCCCGCCTCCAGCTAGAAGGCCTTCGGCGCCCGACGATTCTGATTTCGGGCCGACTCGACACAAAGACAATGGAGCGTGCTGCAGGGCTCGGCGTGACGAGAGTCGTCGAGAAGCCTTTCGCGGTCGAAGGGCTGATCGATCTTATCCGGACGACCTTGATGGAACGCGATTGATGCCGCTTGTGGTATACCGGTTGCCGAGCAACGTTTTTCGCTATGTCGTCACGGTAAGCTGGCCGCACCAGATCGCGCTGGTGAGCCTGACGGTGATTACCTTCCTGCTGGAAGTGGCACCGCTCGAGATTCAGCGCCGGGTCGTCAACAATCTGGTCAGGGAAAGACCGTTCCAGCTTGTCGTAGTTCTGTGCACGGCCTATGCCGGCGCCGCTCTCGTGCAGGGGGCGACCAAGCTTGGTCTCAATGTCTATCGCAGCTGGGTTGGCGAGAATTCAAAACGGGATCTGCGCCGGCACGTCATCGCTTATCTGAGGGTCGCCCGGGCGATCGCACCGGGGCCGGAGGCACGCGGTGTCGGGACTGCGATGATTGTCGCAGAAGTCGAACCGATCGGAAATTTTATTGGCGGCAGCATCTCCGAGCCGCTGCTGCAGGCCGGAATATTACTCTCGGTATTGGCCTACATACTGCATCTCGACCGATGGATGGCGGCGGCGGCGCTTGTCATTTTCGTGCCGCAGCTCGTGTTCGTGCCGCTGATGCAGCATGCGATAAATCGCCGCGCCGGCACCCGGGTTTGGGTCTTGCGGCAGCTCGGCATCAGCACCGTCGCGACCTATGCCGCCTCGGCCGATCAAGAACGGTCGGACGGGAAGCGGGTCGACCGTGTTATGCAGCTCAATATGGGTATCTTCAAGCTGAAGTTCTCGATGAATTTCCTGATGAACATCTGCAACCATCTGCAGGTCATCGCGCGCTGCTGATCGGAGGCTGGATGGTGCACACCGACCAGCTCCAGCTGGGCGGGGTCGTCGCATTTATCTCCGCGGTCGGACGTCCGAACGATCCCTGGGGCGATCTGGTGAACTACTTTCGTGATCTGAACGTGTCGCAGGTACGGTTCGGTCTGGTCGCCGACAGGGTCAACCAGCTAGCCGACCGCTGGACTTCCTTTCCGACCGACCGGGAGGTCGAGCAATCGATAGGCGCGAATGTCCGTTCGTAATCTCGATAAGCTTTTCGAACCGCGATCCGTAGCGCTGATCGGCGCCACCCCGCGGCCCGGCTCGGTCGGCGCGATCGTCTTGCGCAATCTGCGCCGCGCTGGGTTTGCCGGCGAGCTGATGCTGGTCAATCCGCATCACTCCACGATTGATGGACTGCCCGTTCATCCCAGTATCGCAAGCCTCCCGCAACCCCCCGACCTCGCGGTCATTGCCACGCCGGCCGAGACGGCGCCTTCGCTAATTGGCGAGTTGGGCGAGCGTGGCACGCGCGGAGCGGTTATCATTACGGCCGGTTTCGGCGAGTTCGGTGAGCGGGGTCTCACACTGCAGCAGGCCGCACTCGATGCGGCAAAGCCCCACCTTCTGCGCGTTGTTGGACCGAACTGCGTCGGCATCATGGTGCCGCGGCTTGGCCTCGACGCGACCTTTTCACATTTGGCGGCATCGGCGGGAGATATCGCCTTCCTCAGCCAATCGGGTGCAATGATCACGGCGATGCTCGATTGGGCGGTGCCGCGCGGCATCGGCTTTTCGCATGTCGTCTCGCTGGGCGATATGGCGGACGTCGATTTCGGCGATATGCTCGACTATCTCGCCGCCGATCCGCACACCCGGGCTATTCTGCTGTATGCCGAGGGTATCACCCACGGCCGCAAATTCATGTCCGCGGCGCGAGCAGCCTCGCGCATCAAGCCGGTCCTGGTACTAAAGGCCGGACGCTCGAATGCAGGGGCGCGGGCCGCCACCTCGCATACGGGGGTCCTCGCCGGCGCCGACGCGGTCTATGACGCGGCCTTTCGTCGCGCCGGCATGCTGCGGGTCGGGACGATGGCTGAGCTCTTCGATGCCGCTGAGACTCTGGCATTGACCCGCGAGCAGGTTGGCGAGCGGCTCGTGATCCTGACCAATGGCGGCGGCGCGGGCGTGCTCGCCACGGATGCCTTGATTGCAACCGGCGGCCAATTGGCCGAACTGTCGCAAGATACAATCGACGAATTGAACCGGTGTCTGCCCGCGACATGGAGCCACGGCAACCCAGTCGATATCATCGGCGACGCACCGGGGACGCGGTATGCCGATGCTCTAGCGGTATTGATCCGCGACCCTGAGGTCGATGCCATTCTGGTGCTCAACTGCCCCACCGCACTGGCGCAGCCCGAGGAGGCCGCCCGAGCGGTGATAGACGTGGTCGGTGCGGCAGAGCCCGGGGCGCTGCGTCATCGTAACGTGATCACCGCCTGGCTCGGCGAGCATTCCGCAAGGCCGGCGCGGCGGCTCTTTGCGGAAGCTCGCATCGCCACTTATGAAACCCCTGACAGCGCGATTGGCGGTTTCATGCATCGGGTACAGCATCGGCGCAATCGAGAGCTGCTGATGGAAACGCCACCCGCGAGGGCGGACGCGTTCGCAGCCGATCTGGAAGCGGCACGGCGCGTGATCGCAACCGCGCTCGCCGCCAGGAAAACCTGGCTCGACCCGGAAGCGACCGACGCCATACTCGCGGCTTATGCCATCCCGCTCGCTGCGAGCCACCCCGCCGACGATCCGGACCAAGCTGCCCGGGTGGCTGCGACTATCGGGTTTCCGGTCGCGCTCAAGATCCGTTCGCCCGATATCACCCACAAAACCGATGTCGGCGGTGTTGCGCTCAGCCTCGGCAATGCCGATCGGGTCCGTCGGGAGGCGGCTGCGATGCTCGAACGCGTCAGGGCGGCACGTCCCGGGGCGTGCCTTGACGGGTTCTTCGTTCAGTCCATGATTGGCCGCCCTGCTGCCGTGGAGCTCCTCGTCGGCCTCGTCGAAGACCCGGTATTCGGCCCGCTGGTGGCGTTCGGCCAAGGAGGTACCGTGGTCGAGGTCGTGCGCGACGCCTCGCTCGAGCTGCCGCCGCTCAACGTATTGCTGGCGCGCAGGCTGATGGCACGCACCCGAGTGTGGCGACTGCTGCAAGGCTATCGTGGCCAACCGCCCGCCAAGATCGAGGCCGTCATCGAAGTGTTGATCCGCCTCGGCCAGCTCGCCGCCGATCACCCGGAGATCCGTGAGCTGGACCTTAACCCCTTGCTCGCGGACGCGGCCGGCATCATCGCCCTCGATGCTCGGCTGCGCGTCGCGCCGGCTGAAAGGCCGGGTGCGGCAAGGCTGGCCATCGCGCCTTATCCGCAACATCTCGAAACCGTCGACCGGTTGCGCGAGGGTACGGCACTCCGCATGCGGCCGTTGCGTCCGGAGGACGAGCCGATGCTGCACGATCTCGCCGCGCATATGAGCCACGAGGATTTACGGCTCCGGTTCTTCACCCCGGTGCACGGGCTCACCCACGCGGTCGCGGCACGGCTCTCCCAGCTCGACTACGACCGGGAGTTGGCTCTCGTGGCCGAGCGCGACGGCACGGCCCTGGGTGTCGCGCATTTCTTTGGCGATCCCGACAATTTGCGCGCTGAATATGCCATCGCCGTTCGCAGCGACTGGAAGGGACGCGGTGTGGGATATGTGCTGATGAGACGCCTTATCGACATCGCCCGAGAGCGCGGCATCGGGGAACTGGTCGGCGAGGTGTTGCGCGAGAACGAGCCGATGCTGCAAATGTGCCGCGAGCTCGATTTCGCAATTGCCCCGGAGCCGCGCGATCCCGCGGTCAGGCTGGTCAGGAAGAGGCTCGGCTGCGTCACACCATAACCGATAGCTGCTCCATGGCCGAGCGATCCCGAGCCAGCGGATGAACGCGCGACGTGACGACCTCGGAACCACGCGACCGCCTATTGTGCGCGGTCGGCCGTCGGCCCCGATGCGGGTGATATCGCCACACTGGAACACCAACCGCGCCGACGCCGGCCGGTCATGCTCTCCCCCGACACTCCGACTGCGAGTCGTAAAGCATGTCGTGCAGCGGCAGAAGGACCCTTGGACTGCTGGCGTAGAAGGTCAGCGCATTCAAAGCTGAAGTGACGGAAGGCATAGGTTGATCCAAATCAGAGCGATCTCTTTCGCGTCTCGCCATTTTGGCTCATGAGCTGGCACGTGCATTACCAGAGCGGTGGTCAACAGTTCCGTGCCCCGGCAGCAGATCGGACAACGGCAATCGCGGTGGCCTGCATCCTGCTCCGTGATGGTCACGATGTGGTGAGGCTCGAAGCGGCGGGCGAAACTATCGAGCCGGACGAGATCAAGCGTCTTTGCGAGCGCTGATCCGGATACCTCCCCTTCACGTTTCCGCCGACCGGCGCACTTGTGGTATCCGATGACCGCGAGGCGGGGACATAGCCGGCACGGGCTCCATCGGTTGAGCCATTTTAAGGATTAGGTAGCTGAGTTCGACAACATCGAGCCGGCAGCACGATAATGGCGGGAGTCTTGCCGACTCCCTCTATCGCGCGATCGTCGACACCGCCGTCGATGCCATTGTGGTCATCGACCGCGACGGCGCGATCCGCTCGGTCAACAAGGCGACCGAGCAGCTCTTCGGCTATGCGGCCAGCGAACTGATCGGGTGCAATGTCAAGATCCTGATGCCGGAGCCCTACGCGCGGGAGCATGACACGTATCTCGCGAATTATCTGCGCACCGGCCGCAAGAAGATCATAGGGATCGGCCACGAGGTCGTCGGGCGGCGCAAGGATGGGTCGGTGTTTCCTATGGATCTTTCCGTCGGCGAGGCGCACGACGGGAGCGCACCGATTTTTGTCGGCATCATCCGCGTGATATCACTGACCGCAAGGCAGCCGATCTCGCGCGTCGCGAAAGCGAGTTGCGGCTGCGCTCGATTCTCGACACGGTTCCCCATGCGATTGTCGTCATTGGCCTGAGAGGGCCATTCCTGCGGCTGCTTTATAGGCGTATTGAGATCGCAGGAAAAAAGGCCCGTTATAGCGGGCTTTGGGTCGATGAGATTCTCCACGCCGCGCACAAAGCAATTGTCCACTCGCTCGATTAGACTGTACGGCTGCGGGAATCTCTGCCGATTTCCACATTGATTTCGGTGCGCGGTTTCTAGGAACTCCACAAAGTCGCCGGTGGCCAAATCTCCCCTCCCAAAAATTGGGCAACTAGATGGTGCGGCGGCCCACGGTCCGCTAGGTCGTGGCATCAGGTGATCCACTGCCGGCACAAAAAAATGTCGGCGCAAGATAGAATATCACCCGGCGTGCAAAGTAGAGATGACATTCCGTTGGCGGCGGACACGACCAACGCGACACGGAATCACAGCCAGACGCCGGATCGGGATTGAGCTACTATTGTCGCCGTCCGGTGCGGGACGGCGAGCGCGGTTTGTGCTCAAGGAGGCGGCCGTCTATGGCGATGATCCAACGCCAGCGTTCTCGGTTACGCCGCCCGAAACGGTCCGCCCGCCGAACCAGGCCGATCGGGATGGCGGCTTCGCGGTTTGGGAGAGCACAATCAAGCCCGCGCTCGCCATCGTCGGCCCAGCCGCAGATGCACGAAAGATGGGGCTCGCCCCACGCACCGCGCGGGCATGGGCATCAGGAGAACGCCAGCCCGAAAAGGCGGGCAAAGTCGCGCGGGCGATCGTCGCAGTGGCACGCGAGGCCGGGCTCGGCTTCGAGAGCGCCGAGCACCTTCGCGCCGAGCAGATCTGTGCCGAATTGCCGGGCCGTGCCGCCGCGGTCCAGTGCTTCGCCTCCCTCGCAGTAGCGATGCTTACCGAACACCACGACGGCATCCAGGCCCTCGCCTGCGCCATGGCGGGAGAAGTTGACACCGATCTCGAACCCACCGTGCGCCGCTGGTCGCTTTGGCAAGGGTCGAGTAGCGTCGAATCTGTGACCTGAACGGTATCGTCGCGCGCCTCGCCAAATTCGGCCGCTCCCAAACCCGGAAGCTCCGGCGGCCCATTGGCAAGGAACCTGGTCCGGCGGATGATCGGCAAGCAATCGGCGGGTATTTGTCGCTGGCTTACGGCGCCGAAAAGCCGGTCGTGCTCACACCGAATGAGACGCTTGCTTTTCCTGCTGCCCTCGTTCTCGCTGCTCTGCTCGGGCTAGTTTGCCTGGCGGTCAGCTACATATAATTCGTTGATAAAGACGACACTCCGCTGGATCTTTAACTGCCGATGGCTTGTGCTAGCTAGTTCCGGATTATGTCGTGACTGCCCGGTATGGGAGAAGGGGGACCACCAGGAGATTCACGGGGATTACTAAGCAATAATGTGGACTCTGGTTGAGAAACCTGCTGCGATCCATGGGCCATGACGTGAGAAAATTCACCTCCCGAATAAATTTGAGCTTCGTATGTATAAAAAACTTTACCGGGTTCCCATCGGTCCAGGCTTCTACACTGCCTGTCGAAAATGGTGTACTGACCCCAAAGCGCGTGGGCTGGAATTATACCTCGTTGTACATAATCAGGATCATCATCCCAGTTGGCACTCTCTGGCTGCGGTTTAGAGAGGGATACTGTGGTGTCTCTCCCAGTATTGTTACATATTTCGATCGAAAATGATGCGCGCCCGCGCTCCTGAATTGCGGCCTGTTCGTGCTCCGGTGATGGCGTCGCTCTCGGCGGCGGAGACACGGATGACCTCGGTTGGCGGCTCGTGAGCTGCCAAGTGTAGTGCCAGTCGTCGCGGACTTGCTCCATGATGGGCCTGATAGGTGTAGCCTCGGTGTTAAGTTCAATATCCGCGACGATCATTCCGACGATGCCGTCGGCCGAAATTAACGGTCCACCGGAGCTGCCCTGTCGCGCCGGGAGGCCGTCTACCTGGATACGTCCGGTAAGCGGATCTATCCGCGCGACGACCCCGGGCTGGGGCGGAATGTTCCAGCTTCCCGCCCGGCCCACGAGCCAAACGCGATGCCCTCTAGCCACCGGCTCGGCGGCGATCGAATCCGTCAGATAGGAAACGAACTCGGGGCGCGGCGCCAGGATTACTGCGAGGTCGCCGCGATCGCGCGCCGAGTGTACCGTCTGTAGCTCACCCCGCACTGAGGAGCCTTGACTTTCAAAGAACGTCACGAGCGGATGGTTGTCCTCCGCGTCCGGATCGTCGCCGCGCACCACGTGATCGGCGGTAACTATGACGAGTGAGCCTCCTTGCCGGCCGACTATGAAACCGAAACCGAGATTCGGCGCTCCTCCCTGCTTCAGTGTGGCAGTGATCTTCACTACATTCGGCTGCAGCGCCGCTGCCTTTGCATCACCGCTCGGTGTCGGCGGCGGAGGCACGGGTGACGTCGGCGGCGGCGGCACGGTCTTCTGACCCTCCAAGGCTAAGGGCGAAGCGACGTACGTCGCTAGCAGAGCCTCGATCAGAAACAAAACTCCGGTGAAACGCATCGAAAGTTCCCGGTAATTGTAAGAACCCCGAATTTTGTGCTTTTATCGCACTTTGACCAACGTTGGTATACACCCGTGATATAGAGGCTGATAGCAAGGAAGGTCACTCCAATGCGCTCAATCGCGGTTTTAGCCCTCCCGCTGCTCGTGCTCGGCAGCATTCCGGCGCTAGCGCAGCCTTGTCCGGTGAATCTCCGTCCCGTCGGCGACAACAACCTCGGCTACCGACATCGTCCCGCACCTGATCGCTGTGAAGGTTTTTACACCTCGCCAGTATCCGGCGAAGAGCTGGAGTTACTTTCTTTCTTGGAAGGCCGGATTGCGCTAGATCAAAATCCGGCCCACAGCCTGCTTATCACCGCACCTGACCTGCGAGCACTTGGTTCTCCGCCAGTGACTGTCGTCGCGCGCGCCCTCCCGCTCCACGTTTATTACCGGATGGACGCGACACTGCCTTCTGGTGGATCTATGCAATGGCCTATTGGGGAGGTGGTTCTTCCCGGTGGGCTCGACCCTGGCAAGATCGGCGTCATTGGCAGTATTCGTACGAGCGAAGGTAACGTTTATGTGCCGCTGCGGATCTCTGCACCGAATTCCCATGAAGCGTTGCGGAGTCCTTCCTTGCCTGAGATCACGTTCCGGGCGCCAGTGGATCTCGAGATCTTCCAGTGGCGACTCTACGAAGCCGAACGCACTGTGCCGGCCTGGAATAGGTACGCCCACGCCGTGAGCGAGGGCGACCCGGTCTCGCTGACGCTTGATACGCCTGCCGGAAAGGAGATGACATTGGATGTCGCGACGCGCCCGAGTGGGGCCGACTACATCGAAATCCGGTATAAGATCTTCCGTCCGTGACGAACTCATCACCCACAGAAACACACGCGCTCCGCCGCGAGATTGAGCGGGTTGCGGCCGAGGCGCGACGGAAAGCGTTGGATGGGGAGACCCCGACGGAGGAAATAAACCGAGTCAAGGCGCTGCAGGACATTTTGGTGGCGCTGCCTGAAAAAAGAAGCCACCAGTTTTATTGGGCAATTATCACCGCCGCGGTCTGTCTGATCGCCGTGAGCCTTGCTTGGACTGTGCCCATCCGCGAGACGCGTGTTCAGCTAGACGTCACGACGACCTCGGTCAGCATGCGGCTCGCCGATAGTTTCGCCTGGTCCGGTACTTGGCGGATCGATCCCACCCAGGTTCGTTTAGAGCATTTTTCGAATCTCGACCTTCCACCCGAATACTTCGCATCTGATTCTATCCCGCGCGAAGGATCGCTTGACTTCAAAGTACCTGGTGGTGATGTACGCTTACGGGATCTGTTTGTGGGACAAGGCGGCCTTTTAACAATCGAACGGTCCGAAGCCAGCGCAACGGACATTGTAGTCCAAGACGCGTCGGCCCATGGCGACATTTATGTCTCGGGAACAGTAACCGGCCGGGTGGGGCCCAGCCTTGATGCGAACCTGGCGCCGAAGCGCTTTGATCCGGAGTGGCCACCCGGTAGGTTCGGCTTTCGGTATGACGACGGTCACGGCGCTCTACCCGCGTTGCTGCATGTCAAATTCACCGACATGTTGAGCTTGCGTGAGATTTCGGTAAATGGCCTCGACTTTTTCGCGGAACGGGCGGGCGGTACAGGAAATCCAGCCTTCACCTCGCAGATCGTCTCCGGCACCTTGACCATTATAGATACGGGCGAGCACGTCCCACTCAGCGCCGCCGCGGCTCTGCAGCTCAACACCCACGGCCTCGTCTCCGTGCTCCAGGTAACGCAGGAAGGAGTGCGGGTGAAGTTCGAAGGCTGGGCTCGCCGCGTTGAATTGGGGAAGGGCGATTTCGCGCGCAGTCTGAAGCCGACGATCATCGAATGGTTGTTCCATCAACGGAAGCTGGGCTTCTTTTGGAGCGCAATTACGGTCCTTTGGGGGATCGGATGGGGCGCGCGTAAGCTATTATCAGGAAAGGATTAAAGCCGGATGCGTCCGGTTTGCAAGGATCTCAGTACAAAACGGCTGCAAACTTTGGTAATCTCGATGCCGCTGTGTCTACTGGTCGGCTACGGAGTGGCAGCAAAGTCGTTAATTAAACACAATATCGCATTTGCAATGGGGCGTTTGCATAGACTCAATGCGCAGGAAGGGTGGTGCAATCGGCGAGTGCGTCACGAAACGGCACACCACACCCTTTTCCCCGCTTCCCGCCCTCGAAACAGAAGGGGATGTGGATGGGTGGCGTGCCGCCGCTTGGGTATCACGCCGAGGACCACAGGCTCAGCGTCGTCGACAGCGAAGCGGAGATCGTGCGCGCGATCTTTCGCCGTTATGCCGAACTCGGCTCGGTGCGGTTGTTGAAGGCGGAGCTTGAAGCGCAGGGCATCAAGAGCAAGTTGTGGACGAGTGCTTCGGGTCGGGTCATCGGTGGCAAGCCGTTCTCGCGCGGTGCGCTCTACCTGATATTGCAGAACCGCACCTATCTCGGCGAGATCGTTCACAAGGGTCAATCCCATCCTGGCGAACACACGCCAATCATCGACCCTCCGATGTGGGATGCGGTTCAGATGCGGCTCGCCG